>ERZ1023641.430-NODE-430-length-11763-cov-9.207380_pt1 | contig 11763 bp, 9 predicted proteins | sample MGYA00380335_ERZ1023641 | MGnify/ENA primary metagenome ERZ1023641 (study PRJEB33179, sample SAMN07448970) | human gut metagenome | biome: Human-gut; feature: Human associated habitat; material: Faeces | host: Homo sapiens | place: India: Bhopal | collected... | reverse complement strand
AGGGACTATTTGATTAATTAATTAACGTGTCCAATTTTTATTGGACACTAATGATAACGGAAGTTAAATTAAAAAAGTTGAAGAAAGATGCAATGAAGGAATTAAAAAGTAAAATATTTAAAGCAAAATCATGAGCATTTCAAATAACATATTGGCTGCATTTATGGCTGGTGTTTCCACTAAACAGGAAGATGGGCTTATTATGAAGGAGTTTTCTGATAATGAAAACTTTTCTGATTTGCTGGATGTCTTAGATGATGTGGATGCCATTGATGGTATGAATGATCTCAGAAATGAATTCTGTGAGAACATTGATGGTGGTGAAGTGTTTAAGGAACATAGTATAAACATTAAATAAAAGGAAATTATGGCGGTAAATTACAAAAGACTGGCAGAGTTAATAGCTGAGAACAAAGGTAAGTTATGCCACAGGCTGGAAGGATTGTTATTACCTTCTAATGCAGATGAAATCAAACGATTGTGTATTGATTATGTAGAACATCTGACTCGTAAAGATTCAGAGTACATGAATCAATTGTCTTTGTTGGAAGAGGACTTGTTGTCTCCTATACTGAAAGTTATGGAAACTCTGTATAACTCAGATATAGAACTTAGCGAGAAGGTTAGTTCATTGATAGCTAATGAAAAGGTTCAGCCGAAAAGAACCTCAGCAAAAGCATCGAACAAAACTATTTCCAAAGAATATGGTCCAACATTAGCTGGTGCTGTAGGTGGAACTCTTTTGGCAACAATCTGCAAACCAAATTCATGGGGCGTAATCTTTTTTGGTTCTGTAGTTAGTGCAATAATAAGTAAAGTTCTTTACAACTTATATGTTGATAAGAGTAATATTCTTGAAGATGGGGAGGCGAATATAAAGTTTCCAGAATATTCATTAGTTTCGACTGATGTAGATAACATCATTAAAGGATTAGCAATAGCTGGTGACTGTATCGATAAAGTTTTACTTACTTATCGTAGGCATTTGGATATTTTAAATGATGATTTCAAGAAGAAAGAAGAAACTTACAATCTTGAAAAAAAATACATTGGCGTATTAGAAAGTTTTCAAACATTGTTAGGTAATCTTTCGGATATGGGAAATTCGCCAGTTGTAAAAGACAGTATAAAGAATATCAATCAAATCCTTACAAAACAAGGGTTTGAGGCTGTCGATTATACAGATGAGGCAAAAGGCTTGTTTAATGTCAAGGAAGAGGATATTAATACAATTGAGCAGTTTACGCCTGCTATTATCAAGAAAAATGCTTCAAAAACTTCTTTGGTATTAAAGGGAGATGTAGTAATTCCTACGAAAAAATAATATTGAATTATGAAAAATATAGTTGGAATAGATTTTGGACATGGCGAAACTTCTGCAGGTTTTTCGATTTCTAGTAAAGTTATTGGAAATGAAGTGCAGGTGTCAGACCTTTATATTGTCGGAGAAGAAAAAAAAATACCTTCTGTTGTTTGTATTATGCCTAGTGATGATGTCGTTATATCGCCCAGTGCAAATCAAATAGCAAGAGCAAAAGAGTTTGGTATAAGTTTTAAGGATCCTTTAATTGGGAGCGAAAAATACTCTAAAATATCAGATTCACATTTGCGCTTTTTTGAGATGTTCCTCTCCAAAACTTATGAGGCAATAAAAGGAAATTCAAATAATCCTTTACATGTTTCGCAAGATGGGGATACTGACTTTTTAGTTTATATAGCTTGTCCGTCTGGATGGAATGAAAAGCAAATAAATGCCTATAAAGAATTTACGAATTCAACTTGTAACATTCCAGTCGTCGATATTGTTAAAGAATCTAGAGCTGCATACATAGCTGCACGTCGCACAGTTGGTGGTGGTATTACGCAAGGAGGAAATGTTTTGGTAATAGATTATGGATCTAGTACAATTGACTTTACTTATTTCAAAAATGAAAGCCGATTTAAGCCTGTTCATGAAGGATATAAACTTGGAGCAAGAATTATAGAGGAAACCTTTCTTAAATATCTTAAGGAGCATGAATCTGAAGCTTACGAGAATATTTCATTAGTTGAAGAGAAATGTGGTTCAATTAAAGGCAACAATGTTTTGCTTTACGAAATAAGAAAGTTAAAAGAAGAGTATTTTAGTTCTCCTAACCAAGAAGAATTCGTATTTTCTATAGACTTAAGTAGAATATTTTTCGATAGATCGCTGCGTGGAAGATATATAGAACCTTCTTCTGGGAATGGATATTCAAAACAAGAAGTTCTTGATATTCTTTCTGCTTATATAAATGATCTTGCAAATATGCTTGATGATTTTTTGACCATAGAAGGTGTAACTTCAATTGATAAAGTCATACTTACTGGAGGAGCGTCAAGAATGTTCTTTTTTAAAGAACTTGTATCTCGGAAATACAAAGTTAGTAAAGACGATAGAACTCTAATTGTTGACACCGATCCAAGTCTTACAATATCGCGTGGTATTGCTGCATTCGGTTACATGAACGAAAAATCCAACTTGGTTGGTCCTCCTTTAAGGGGGGCCGTTGAAGAATGGATTCGAAATCAAATGCCACAACTTCTTAAAGCGACTATAGAGAAGTGCATAGGCGATATGTACTATTCTGAATGTTCTTACATAACTTGTAGATATGAAGACGGTTATATTATTAAGGACAGTAAGCATAATCTCGATGGATTGGAGGATGAACTTATTAATTTGCTGAATAGATGGTCTGTCAGTGGAGAAGCTATGGCTGGAAAAATTAATTTTGCAGTTCAGAATAGCATGATATCGTCTATAAAAGAAAAACTGTCAACTTTTGCCAAAACATGGGGAATGAATGTAGAAGATTCAGATTTTTCTGTCAATATAAAACTGGATATAAATGCTTCTTTAACCCCTGAGTCATGCCAAAGCTTGATGAATTATATTTGGCAGGAAACAAAAAAGTTTATCTCTGATAGGGATTTTTGGCCTTGGGATGACAACACGAGCCCTTATAGAGAGCGAGATAGAGAAGACAGAAAATCAATAGTGCAAAATATGAATTCCAACTTGCGTTCCTACTGTAACGGCATAGAATATATTAGTCCTCTGAATAAAACTATTTCAGATATAGCAACCATGGTGAGGTCTAAAGTTCGAGATTTTGTAGATAATGCAAAACTTCAGCAGTATAGATAGATAAAGATATAGGCTGTTCAATTTGATATTTTCTATTTTTCAAGTAAATATCACAAATTGGACAGCTTAAAAAAACTTATTCAAATGAGTGCTCTTATATTTTACGTAGGTGAAGAGGAATGCAGTTGTGTCTTGCAAGAAGAACCTGTTTTGGGAAATCACATGATACTGTACGATTTGCGTATTTCTGATGATATGGTTATTGTCCCTACGCTACTATACGAAAATACAGATGGAAAGTTTACAATTTATCCAGCAAAAGTAACATCAAAAAAAATCCCGATAAAATTAGGTTCTTTGGATACACTCAATAAAGAGGAAAAAGACAACCTGCGTAGATTCATAGCTCTCTTATATGGTGCAGTTCTTTCCAATAGAAATAATCCTGATTTGTCAAAGATTTCCTTATACTTCTCTTTTCCATTAGAAAAGTTAAGCGTTTACCAAATATCAGAACTTAAGACATTTTTAAAAGACGATTGTTGTGTTCCTGTACAAGAACTGTTACTGTCTAAACAAATTATGCAAGGCTATGTCTTCTATAATTTTCGTATAGCACTATCAACAATAAAGAATCAAAACGAAGAATGTTTAGTAATTGATTATGGAAAAACAACTACAAAAACTTACTATAAAGGAAATGAGGGATATATAGCTCATTGTTTTGCAGTTGGAGCTGATGAAATGACTAATTTAGTTTTTGAGTATCTTATAAATTGTAACACAGAATCTAAAGAAAACTATGATTTGAGTGTAAAAGAAATAGGAGAAACAGAAGCTCGAAAAAGATTAGTTTCGTATGTGAGGTATTACTTACGTGATAGCTCTTGTTCTCCAAATAATGAAAAGTATATGCCACCTATTTCATGTGATTTGACTAGGCTACTATTTGACCGTAAATACAGAGGAAAATATATAGAACCAGATGACTTTGATTTTAAACGTGAACAATTTTTAGAGATAGTCAGTAAGCATATTCTAAGACTGTGGAGGATTCTAAGAATTATCAAAAACGATATAAATGGACAAAGACCAATTAAGATAATGTTGATAGGAAGCGTTGAAGGAAATCTTGCGTTAAAAGAACTTGTAGAGGATATTTTTAATGTTTCAAAAGCGTGTTCAACTCTTCACATAAACTTTAATACACCATTTTGTTATTTACAAGGAGCATCTGGGTTTGTTTCCTTATTGAAAGCGGAAAATCATTAAAATATTATCAGTTATGCCAGAATTAGTACAAAATCAATCATACGAATTGCAAAAAGAGCAATTCAATGATAGCTTAGCTCAAGTTGCGACAGCAACAATGATGGCTCAGAGTCTTTCTATGTGCCTATCTCGTAAACATCTTGTAAATATAGATAATAGTCAATATTTCAAGCTTGCAAGACGTTCTGCGCCATCAAAATCCTTGCTTAATACAAGTTGGATAAAGATAAACCAAATAGGAAAGCCTGTGAATGATAATCTGCATGTATGCTTTGAAACCATGCAGAACATTTTGCAGTCATGCGCAATACCTCATACACGTTTGCTGTTTCTAATTGCAGGTAACGGAACCTGTTTCAATCTCTATTTGGGAGTACATGGTGATGAGATTTCCATAATGGATTTTCAGTCAGATGTAAACAACTTTATCAATGTAAGTTGGAAAGGATTATCATGTAATCCTGTTTGTGAAGAAAGTCAAGAGTATTGTGACATTAAAGAATGTCTTGATGAAAGATATTCCTCAGTTCATGCTATTACAGGTATACCTTGTGTTAATGCAGAAACAGGTTATCCAGATTCTGTTGAATACCTAATGGGTGGGCAACGACATGGAAAAATGGCCTACCTCGTTGTCGCTGAGCCAATTGATGAACAAGAAATTGACAATATCATATCTACTTGCAATGAAATGCAAGGACAAGCAGAATCAATGAAATCGTTCTCTTTTGCAGAGAGTATGCAAAGAGGCCATAATGAATCCATATCACAAGCTCATAGTATAACTCAATCTGAGTCTGATGCTATAGGTGAGAATAGAAAAGATCCTAAAATGATAGGTAAGTCCCTGCTTGTTGGAGGTGGACTTGTTGCTGCGGGAATAGCATTTCCTTCTATTATGCCATTTATTAATGTAATAGACTTCTTGGCTTCTCCTGTATCTAATGGTGGTTTAGGTGGTATTAGCGTTTTATCAGCTATGATACCTCAAAAGACTAAAACGCATACGACGCAGCATGGAACAAGTGACACTACTACAAACACACATGGAACATCTGAAAGTTACACTAAATCTATAACTAAGAATTTGGTTAATGCACATATTTCTCATATAGTCGAACACCTCAATAAACAGAAAATTAGATATGAAGAGGGAAAAGCAATTGGTATGTGGAATGTTGGATGTTACCTGTTCTCCAATACTGGAAACACAACAAGTCCACTTCAATTAAAATCAATTCTAAGTGGAAAGGATTCTGTTTATGAGCCAATTAGATTTCATGATATAAGTTCCTTCTGTGAAAATGCAGGAAGGCATAGTTATTATGGCTTTCTTAAAGCACCATATATAGAGACCCTTATCAAGGCACCGAATACTAATTCACCAATAGCGTTTTCTCACCCGTTTGGTGCTAACTTTAATGGCTTAACTACACTGTTAACAACCAAAGAGCTTGCGTGCATGGCGAATTTTCCTTTGCATAGTGTTCCTGGTATAAATGTCGTTGATGCAATTCCGCCTTTTAAAATTTCAGCACAAAAGGGATTGGAAGAAAGTAAGTGTATCAATGTAGGAAATCTTATTTGGAGCGGCACGAAAACAAAACTTACTGTTAAACTTCCTCTCGATACCCTATCTCGTCATGCCCTCGTTTGTGGTGTAAACGGTAGTGGTAAGACTAATACTGTGTTAAGTGTGCTTGACGGATTTTTGAAAGCCAGCCGTCCTTTCTTTGTTATAGAACCAGCCAAGACTGAATACGTAGATTGGGCAATAGGATACAACAAGACTATAAAAGACCCTAAGAAGAAAATCAAGATATTTATCCCTGGTTGTGAGAGATATTCAAAAGGTGGAATAATGCCGGATAAGTTACAGTTGAATCCATTTGAAGTAATAAACCTGCCTAATAGCGAGATGAGAGTAATATCTCATATAGATCGTTTGAAGGCAACGTTTGCTTCTGCATTCCCAATGCAGGATATTTTGCCAGTTATTTTGGAACACCTTTTGTATAAGCTATATACAGATAGACATCAGATGCTTGATACGGGTGATAAGGCGACTTATATGAAGAAGGGCTTTCCGACACTCGAAACAGTGAATGCTCCATTTATAACCGACTTGATGGATGATATTGGTTATGCCAAAGAGAATACACAGAATATATCTGCAGCTTTACGAACTCGTTTCAAGAGTTTAAAATATGGTTGGAAGAAAGAATTGCTTAATAATGTAAAATTGAGCGGTAAAACATGGAATAAAGACTCGAAAGAATGGGAGAATAGTGAATTGACATGGGAAGAGTTGTTTGGCTCTCCTGTTGTTGTCAACCTATCGTATGCTGGAGATGACCAAGATAGAGCATTCATCATGTCGTTATTACTTCAGTTCCTTTATGAATATCGCATTGCAGAATCGGAGACTGGTAAGGTGGACTTTAATTCCAACAAATGCCGTCACCTTGTGGTTGTTGAAGAGGCCCATCGTGTAATGGCAAACTGTTTAAATCCAGAGTTGCCACAATACAAGTCTGGACAGATGTTCAGTAACTTCCTTTCTGAAGTTCGTGCTTACGGACAAGGCATGATGGTGGTTGACCAAGTTCCTACGCGACTGATAGAGGATGCCATCAAAAATACCAATGTGAAAATCATTCATAAATTAGTGGCATCGGATGACTCGCAACGTATAGCTGAATGTATTGGCCTGACACCAGAGCAGCAAAAAGTAATAGCAAAGTTGTCTATTGGTCAAGCTGTTTTAGCAGGATTCAATAGTGCGAATGTTGGTTCAAGTGATAGTTCTGACATTTATTTGGCACAAATCAATAAAATGAAGTGAAAACAAGATAGGTTTAGTAAAATACCTATCTCTATAATGACAAAAGAAATTCTAAAAATATGGCAGAAGAAAAGAAATTTACGGGATATGGCACTTGTACATTTGCCAATGGCGAATATACAGGTGAGTTGGTGGATGGTGTTCGTCAAGGTTATGGCGTATTGAGGTTCTCCAATTATGATATGTATGATGGTGATTGGGAAGCTGGAAAGATGCATGGCAAAGGAAAATACAAATTCTATGATCCTTGCAAGGACAAATACGCAAGTGTATATGAAGGCGACTTTAACCATGGAGTACGTGAGGGAAAAGGCAAAATGAAATACAGCAACTACGATGTGTATGTAGGAACATGGCAGAACGATAAACGTACTGGCAATGGTATTTGTTGGTTTGGAAATGGTAATGTATTCCAAGGTATTTGGAAGTTTGACCTAATGGTTCGTGGTGTATTCAGAAAAGCCAATGGTGAAGTTTATGACGGGGAGATAAAGAATGGTACATACAATGGTTATGGCAAACTATTCTGGAGTGACTCAAAATGGTTTGAAGGTCTCTTCGTTAATGGCAAACCATACAAGGGCATGCTGTTTTCTGTAGATGGCAAGATTTCGGAGTACAAAGACGGAAAGCTATTATAAGGAAAGTACATGGGCAAACAAAAGGTCATTATGTTGCTGATAACATACAAGTGTAACTTACGTTGCAGTTATTGTTATGAACCAAAGGTCAGTAACTTTAAGATGAGTGTAGAAAAAGCTAAGCATATCATCCTGGAGCAGATAGTTGGGTTGGATGAAAAGTATGAAACTGTTGAAATTCAATTTATGGGTGGTGAGCCTTTATTGGAATTTCCGCTTATCAAAGAATGTGCTGAATGGCTTTGGACAACTCCTATAACTGACAAGAAGATAATACTTTTTGCCCCTACTAACGGAACGTTGTTGACTGCTGAAATGAAGGCTTGGTTTGAAAAAAACAAAGACAGGTTCAATTTAGGATTGAGTTTTGATGGTGACATGGCTATGCAAAATGCCAATCGATCATCATCATTCAACAATGTGGATTTGGATTTCTTTGTCAAAACTTGGCCTAACCAAAGTGTGAAAATGACCATATCTCCTGATACCATCTCAAATATGGCTGAAGGAGTTATGTTTTTGCATCGAAAAGGTTTCAAGTACATATCGGCAGATTTGGCAATGGGTAATTCTATTGAATGGACAAAGGAAAAACTTGTTATTTACAAAACTGAACTGAAGAAGTTAGTTGAGTTTTATTTGGCAAATCCTCAATTGATACCATTCTCCATGTTACGAGTAGATGTTAGCTCTATTATGCATATAAATGCAGCAACGCATAAAACATGTAGTTGTGGTGAGGATATGGTGTGTGTGGATTGGACAGGAAAAGCATATGCTTGTCATTTGTTCTCCCCTGTGACCATTTCAATGGAAAAGGCAGCTAAGGCAGCAAAGACTATTGATTTCAAAGACCATTTATGTTTCAATAATGGCAAATGTGCAAAGTGCGTTCTCAATACGGTTTGCACGCATTGCTATGGAATGAATTATGTTTGCTCAGACGATATCAATACTCCTTCGCCATTCCATTGTAGTGCATTCAAATTGCAGTTTGTGGCAAATTGTCGTTATCAGTTGCAGATTGCTAAAAGAAATGGTGAGGATGATGCTATTCTGCGTATCAATAAGGTAATCAATAAAATTGTATAATCAAAAACGGATTCAATATGGGAAAAGAAATGTTGGAAACCAACGAAAAGTTGGAACAGATAGAAGCAAATGCGTTAGATGATACAACAGAAGTTACTCCTTTGGAAAATACAAATGAGTCTGTTGAATCAACAGAGTGTGTTAATGAACCAAGTATGGAAATGAGTTACTGTACGTGTACAGGTGGTTGTGGTTCCAACTATAGCATTAGTTCTGGATGCGTATGTACAGGCGGTTGTGGCTCTAATTATCACAAGTAGATGGGACTGGAATCTTTAGAGAAAATCGAAACTATCCCTACTAATGAAATAGTGGATGATAAGTTAGAACCATTGACAGATTGTTCTAACGAATGTTGCGAGTCTGCCCAATTGGAAGATATTGAGACTTTGCAGTCACGTTATGAAGGGGCAGAGTTTGTTACAGATTTGGAAATGTCGGAAGGTATTGCTGATTATCTGGAAAATGTAGAAGAAATAAAATATGAGAACTGGCAGAACCTTTCTTTGGAACAAAAGGAAGAGGTACTAAACAAGATAGAACAACATATCGCTGCTATTGAGCACCGACCAGCTCTTAAGGTAGAGTTAGAAAATTTGCCAGAAAGAACACTTGGTTATCAAAGTGCACCAGAACATAAGATAGCTTTGAACTCTATGTATGTAGGATCGGCTGATCCTAATCTGCATAAGGAGGTCATCAATACAATCATTCATGAAGGACGACATGCTTACCAACACTACAATGTGGATGTCAAATGTATTCATGAATCTAGTGCTGAGGTGGATACGTGGCGAGAAAACTTCTATGACTCACAATATAGGTACTATCAAAGTACAGGTCAAAGAATTATTATACCTTATAATGATGGAACCTTGCATGATGTAGATTTTCGATTATATTACTATCAGCCAGTTGAGATTGATGCGAGAAACTTTGCTGATGACGTAATGAAGAAGTTGGAAGAGAAAGGAGTGCTATAAACACTCTGAAAGTATCTTGTAATAGCATGTTAACTTCATTTCTCGAAAGACTCTTACATCAAATCAGAACAATACGGAAAAACTTGTAAACCTAACACCAGTCCGGTTTGCAAGTTTTTTCGTTTCCAGTGATAGCAAGGTTACTTTTTCCCACTCTATAACATAAAAGGTATCACAATTTAAACATTAAAGAATTAAAGATATGAACAAGACAAGTATTATAGATACAGCAGTATTGAAGGAGAAAGTACAGGAGTATGCAATGAAGGTGGGACGCATCTGTGCCAGACCCGTGAAAAATTTTTGTATTGTATCAATGGTAATTCTCTTTTGGGTAAGTTTGCCAATATCTGCCCAAAAAGAAATAAAAGTATCTTATCCATCCAAAGTTTGTGTGGGTGACATATTTAACGTATCATATTTTTTAGAAACAGAAGGCTCTGAACCAGACTTACGTTTGGTGTATAACGATGATGTTTATAAAGTCGTTGAAGCACCTTTGCATTCTATTTATGAGACTATAATAAATGAAAATGAGAAACTACAGCATTTGAAAAGACTGAATGTGTTATTTTTTAAATTAAGCTTCGTCAAAGAAGGGGTATATAATCTTCCCAATATTAAAGTTGCTTATGAGCCAGGGCATTACATAGAATATCCCATAAATCAAAAAATACAGGTAGTAAGCCATATTGATAACCAATCGAATGAAGTGAAAAATTCGGAATTATGCGATGTGGGAAATTTGAAAGATTATTTGGATGTTGTTGCCACTGTTGACAAGCAAGAATTGACATTAGGGGACAGTTTTGAATGTGAATACAGAGTTTATACAGACATAGATGTGAAAGAAATGTCTAATAATTCTTTAAAAATAGACAATTCATTCTGGTATTATACTGACTCGTTGAAAACAAAGACAATGGAAATAAAAAGATACAAAGGGATGAATTCGCGTTCAGTTTTATGGGCAAAGTTAAAAATCACGCCGTTAAAAGCTGGAAAAATAGTGATTCCATCAATGCCATTTTCTGCTGTTTATGATATACAAGATAAGAGTATAGATCTTATGGAAGCCTTCTTTAGCGGTGGTGGATTTATATCTTGTGACACGCTTATTTACTCAAATCCGTTGACTGTAGAAGTGAAGGATAAAAAATTATCAACAGATGAGGAAATTTGGAAGAATCCAGAAATGTCAACGAATGCAGATTGCATGGTTGTTTTAGACCGTTCTTCTTCTCTTCTTTGCAAGGAAGACAGCTTGAAAGAATCGTATTATGAGTTGGAGAACTTATTCATGCAGAAATTTATAGGTAAAATAAAAACTGACAAAATGGATGTTGTCGCTTTTGCAGGAAGACCGAGTCTGCTTGATGATAAATCATTGAGAAAATCTGTAATGGAAATCAAGCATTATGGCAATAATGATGGCTCTGCCATATATGATGGAGTTTTGGCAAGTGTCATTCGTAATAGACTATACGAGGAAGGTAATAAGCTTCGCTCGATATTGCTGCTTACTGACGGGACTGATAGTTCAAGCAGGATTTCTGCCTCAACACTTGCTAGTTTTTTGCAACAATATGGTGTTCGGCTAAACGTTGTGGCTTTTGCAAGTGATAAAGATTCAGTATTTTATAAAGAGAAATATTTTGATGGTAAGAGTCCGTATTATACAAAAATCAAGAACGAACAAAGGTTTGACGATTTGAAGAGTATTGCCAAGAAAACTGATGGAGTGTTTGTCCAAGTGAGAAATAAGTCTCAGTTGAAAGACGCATATAAATGCATTCAGAATACGATTACTTTCAGTAAGAC
>ERZ1023641.422-NODE-422-length-11889-cov-12.127598_pt1 | contig 11889 bp, 23 predicted proteins | sample MGYA00380335_ERZ1023641 | MGnify/ENA primary metagenome ERZ1023641 (study PRJEB33179, sample SAMN07448970) | human gut metagenome | biome: Human-gut; feature: Human associated habitat; material: Faeces | host: Homo sapiens | place: India: Bhopal | collected... | reverse complement strand
TAAGGAAGATACTTCAAGGGGGTATCGTTAAAAATGACGAGACCCCGATGTTTGAAGAAACGACCTACGTCAACGAGCAGAACAAACAGAGTTATCCTATGTTCGTCATGAACCAAGATGGTTTCACCCTGCTGGCGATGGGATTCAACGGAAAGAAAGCGATGGAGTTCAAACTAAAATACATCGAAGCCTTCAACGCTATGAAGAGACAGATTGAGCAATCTAAGCAATCCCTTCCACAAAACTATCTCGAAGCTCTTAAATCCCTGGTCAAGACAGAGGAAGAGAAGCAGCAGTTGGCATTGCAGAACAAGCGTCAGCAAGCAACCATCCTCACTATCAGCAAGGAGAACACGGAACTTGGTAACAAGATTATCGAGATGTTACCCAAGGTAAGCTACTACGACCAAATCCTGCAAAGCGATGCCACGATGACCATCACGCAGATAGCTCAGGACTATGGGATGAGCGCAATAAAACTCAACCTTCTCCTCTCTGACATGAGGATTCAGCATAAGGTTCGAGGTCAATGGATATTGTACGGACAGTTCCTTCATGGAGGTTACGTTCATAGCAGAGCGATTGACATCATTCGTTCAGACGGAAGGCATGATGTGAAGTACAACACCGAGTGGACAACAAAGGGAAGAATCTTCCTTTACGAAGCACTCAAAGCGAAAGGTATTCTACCATTGATAGAGCAGGAGGACACTCCCAGCGATAATGGTACTGGTAAAACAGAGCCATCCGAGACAGCCAAGCCCAAACAACAAACCTTCAACTTCAACTGATATGGCAGAAAGAGAAATCAAGGAACAACTGGACCGAATCGAGCAATACGCAATGATAGCGGCCAAAAGCATGCTCAACATCAAGGAAGCTGCATTTATACTCGGCATGACTGTAGAAGGAGTCAGGATGAACGTAAGAAATCATATCCTACCTTGCTACAAGCCGAACGTCAACCGACTCTACTTCAAGAAGAGCGAGTTAGAGGACTGGATGATGCAGAACCGCTCCAAGAGCATGACAGAGATAGAATCAGAAGCAGCAGCCTATTGTTCAACACATTAATAAAATTAGAATATGTTTTCAATAATCATGTTAATATTATCAATCGCAACACTTTGCCTATTGATCAACGAGACATACAACTTCTTCAAGGAATGTGGTGAGTAACAATAAGGTGGGTGAACCTCAAAAGTTCATAAGAATATATCAAGTTCGTTATTAATCAGTCATCTCAGTGGAGGTTTTTTGAAGTTCACTACTTCCACCCACCGCAATATCCTGTATTGTTTTGTAGTTCTTTGACGCAAGTAGTTCAGTTGGTAGAATAGAAGGTTCCCCATCCTTCGAGGTCGTGGGTTCGAGTCCCACCTTGCGTCCCAAAGCCCGATACCGAGGCATTGTTTCGGATAGGATAAACCTTCCTTGAGAGGTACTCGTAGTCAAAAGCAGCGTATGCAACCACAACATACGATTAGACGAGGAAGTGGCAAGACTATTACCTACACCGCAACAGGTGGAATTGGGAACATCTTGGAGTTCACTTGTGAAGAAGCAGGCCTGATGCCGAGACCCTTGTAAGAGGTAGCACAAAGGCAGGAGCGCACAACTACAATAAAGTTCTAATGCAGCCAGTACGAAGTATAGCACTGGGAGTCCTAAGCCTCCAATGGAATGCAGAAGGGAACTTAAAGACACATGTCCTTAGGCGAAAGCGTGGCTCGGCTTGTGTCTTTGGGAGCATGAATGGAATTAAAAGCCTCGGAACATGCTCCCTTTTTCGCAGATATATCATATTCTCTATACATTTGCATTTTAGCGGTAGCGACCGCTCAACTTGCTATTAGACTCCCCACCATTCGCGAGAACCGTGGGGTTTATTTTTGAAAGTCAAACAATTAAAATATTATGCTTATGAACAATTCAACAAGTGGAAATTATCCACCAGGCGCAGCCAACGACCCATTCGCACCTTACAATCAGCCTGAATATCCTGAGTATCAGGACTACGATGTTACGGCATCATTCACACTCGACAAGTCGTTTACGGTTACTTCTTCTTCCGAAGATGAGGAAGGCATCAAGCAAGACCTCATTGAAGACTACATGACACCTTTAGACCTCATCAACGAACTGAAAAAGAGGCTGCAAGGTGAGTTGGAATCAGACCCAAGCAACAAGCGAATCAAGAAGCTCATCAAGGAGTGCGATGGATGGACGTGTGACTGCGACATCTGTGTAACTAACTAATATAATAAGGTATGAAAGAACTTATAACAATTCAGTCAACGCTTAAAGCACCGAAATCTCAATTCAATGCGTTTGGTAACTACAAGTACCGCAAGGTTGAGGATATATTAGAAGCGGTTAAGCCGATAATGTCCAATCTTGGTTGCACACTGGTTATGACCGATGATATAGAAATGGTTGGCAATCGCATATATGTAAAGGCAACCGCTACTCTCAAAAACAGCAAAGGCGAAATAGAAATAACGACAGGTTATGCAAGAGAGGAAGAAACCAAGAAGGGGATGGATGGCAGCCAGATTACTGGGTCTGCATCTTCCTACGCACGAAAGTATGCGCTGAATGGTCTTTTCGCTATTGATGACAATGCCGATTCTGATACAACTAATACTGGAAACCAGCAAAGCCAGCAAAGCCAACAAAAAGTAAAAAGCAGCAACCACGCACCAGTAGCCTCAGACCCTCAGTATCACCCTAACGACATCAACGAGGCGATACAGATGGTATCACGCTGTGTAAACAAGGACAACCTTGTATGGGTAATGCAGACCTACCAGCCGTTGATGAGCAACGCACAATTCATGCAGACGCTATCTGCTAAGAGAAAGGAGTTGGGGATATGAAAACAAAGGAAATAAAGCTAAAGAAAAGCAAGGTGGTGTTCGATGAGATCAACCACACTTACCATCTTGGAAAGAAACAGCTATCAGGTATCACTGGAACACTCATCAAGTTTGCCTTTCCTGATACATATAAGGACATACCAGAGAATGTGTTGGCAAAGGCTGCGGAACGTGGTGGAATGATTCACAACTCCTTTGAGCTATTCTGTACCATCTTTGGTTCGGACATAAGCGCATATCCGAATCCGACACAGGAGATACGTGACTTCAGCGACATGCTGCACGCTTACGGACTGCATCATGTGGATAGCGAGTATCTTGTCACAGATAACAAGTATTTTGCATCAGCCATAGATGGTGTGTTCGCTGACAACGAGGGGAACATTTACCTTGTTGACTACAAGACCACCTCCACCCTGCACTATAACAACGTTTCTCTCCAGTTATCCATCTACGCAAAATGGTTCGAGCAGATGAATCCCAATCTAAAGGTGAAAGAGATTGTTTGCATGTGGTTCAAAGATGGCAAGAGCAAGTTCCAGCCACTGCCAAGAGTATCAGATGAGCAAATAGATGAGTTAATCAACGCTTATCTCACAGATGATACAGACTATCATTACAAGGTGGAAGTACCTGAACAGTTCTCTGCCTTGGAGCAGGAGTACAGACTTCTCACAGCACGAATAGATGCTCTGAAACTTCGTCAGGATTCTATCAAGGAGCAGTTGATGTGCTTGATGGAAGGGAATAAGCAGAAGTCTATCAAGACCAATATCGGTACATACTCTTACGTGGAAGCTACCACCAAGAAAACTTTCGACACAAAACTTTTCAAGGATACAGAGCCAGACCACTACGAGCATTATCTCAAGGAGGTAGAAACCAAACCGTCAATCAGAATCAAACTTAATTAAGCAACAATATGAATGTAACTTTTACAGGCAAGATTATTGCCGTAGGACAAGTACAAATGGGCACTTCGCAAAACGGACAGCAATGGAGTTCGTGCGAGTACGTAATAGAAGAATTGAACCAGCAATATCCTTCACGATCCGTCTTTCAGGTGTTCGGGTCGGACAAGTTGCAGCAGTTCAATATCCAGGCAGGAGAGATTATCACTGCTCATATCGGTTTGAAGGCAAACCAGTCTCGTACCAATGGCAGATGGTTCAATCAACTGGACTGCTGGAGGGTGGAGCGGCCAAGCGGTCAGGTTGCTCAGAGTCAGATAGGCGCACCCCAACAGCCACAAGGCGGAAACGCCCCATATCAACAACCTTCGTATGGAGGACAGCAAGGGAATATCCCATTCCCTCAACGTTAATAAATAAGGAATGGAAATCCATCTTGTACGAACATCTACTGGTCTTCGTCCATATTCGGATGATGATTATGAGGAAATGAAAAAGATAAAGGTTGGAACAATCGTCAAGGCGAACATCGTCCGACCTCGCAACGTGAAGTTTCATCGCAAGTTCTTCTCCATGATCAGAGCAGCATGGGATTGTCTTACCGAGCAGCAGCGCACCAACCTACGCTCAGTAGACACATTTCGTGAACAGCTTCTGATAACGTCAGGATTCAGCGAACCGCTCTACGACCTGAACGGACAGAAGTTCTTGGAGAAGGCCAAGTCTATCTCCTTCGCCAAGATGGATGAGCCAGCCTTTAACGAAGTTTATTCCAAGGTCTTAGACACCATCCTTACCGTCATGGTAGCCAATGGTGTCACAGAAGACGAGTTTAATAACATTTTACAAAATTATAGTTGACATGACACACAGAAACAACAAGCGCAGCAACAGACGTAATCGTCAGCGCAACAACAAAACGGAGTTATCACCATTTGCATCAATGCTTTTCGGTGCACTGCTTGGCAAGGGTACGGAAATGATAGCTGAGAAAATGGCAGAAGAAGCAAAAAAGACTCCTGATATTCATGCAGAAGGAATTACCAACAAGGACATCAACAATATCAACAACGGCAATGCAACCTTGTCTAAGTTGCGCATTCCTGCTGATGGTTCGGCAGTTAAGTACCCTGTCCCTGATAACCTCCAGTTCTTCTTCGCTGAGGATGGTAAGTTGATGGTTCGGAAGAAGATTGAAGGAGACGAGAAGCCTACTAAAGATGATAAGGAAGGCAACCCTATCACTTATGATGATATTTGCAAGAATCTGTTCTTACACAAAAGAACATACTGGGTTTATAATAAAAAAATCGAAAATAACGTTTCAGGATATATTACTTATAATGATTTAAGCAACTGCGCAAGTATGGCTCAAGCAAAACGCTTGGCCGCTTTTAATAAGTTGCAGAACATCGCAAAGTATCTCAACAAAGGATGGAAACCTGACTTTCGCAGCCCCGAAAAAAAATGGTGTATCGTTAATGATGGAGGAAGTTTCTCTACTCGATATAATCAGGCAATAAACGACGCGAGCGTTTACTTCAAAAACGAAGACCTTACAAAGGAGGCCATCCGTATCATGGGCAAAGAATCTCTCAACGACCTTTTCCCAACTGATTGGTAATGACATCATACGCAGAAATCAAGGCAAAGTTAGAACAGGAAGACAAGAAGATACGCAAGCGTGCATCTTATGATGAGCATAACTTGCAAACCGCAGAGGTCAGGTATATCCGTGGGGTATATCCTGACCTTGAGGGCGTCTTCTTTGCCGTTCCTAATGGCGGCAAGCGAACCTCACGACAAGCCGCATGGCTGAAAGAAGAAGGCATGAAGGCAGGAGTATCTGATATGTTGCTCCTGAAAAGCACCTCCCAGTATGGATTCCTCTGCATCGAAAACAAGACACCAAAAGGCAGACAAGAGCCAGAGCAAAAGGTGTTTCAACGAGAAGTGGAGCGACACGGAGGAAAGTACATCATCATCCGCTCTATAGATGAATTCATGAAAACAATCGACAATTATCTAAATGGTAAACTATGACAGAAGCAATCAGACAGGCCATACAATTTCTTACAGAAAACGGCTACAAAGTTACTCCTCCACCCAGGGAAGTCAAAGACGAATACACCTTTGATCGGGCATGGAATCTCTACGAAAAGAAGGTCGGCTGCAAAGCCAAACTCGAAAAGAAGTGGAACTCCATGAGCAGGAAAGACCGCAAGGCTGCTATAGAGTATATTCCTCTCTACGTACTCTCCCAACCCGACAAGCAATATCGCAAAAACTTCCAAACTTTCCTTAATCAGCGAGGATGGGAGGACGAACTTATCGGAGCAACAGAACCGCCAACAACTACCAACGTGCACCCTTCTAAGATAAGCCAGCTTATCTCAAAAACAAAGGCCGAACAGGAGTTGCATACTAAAAGAACAAAGGACAACGTTCTTCGTCAACGCATTATCGGCATGTTGGAGCTTCTCCAAAGAAACCCCGATAGCTTATGCAAAACGCAGTTGGAGATATATCGTGACAACGGGACCTTTGCACGACTTGGCATCCCGACAAATCTGTTATAAGAATGATAGCAACAAGCAACTACAACCAGCAAAACCCACTAAGAGTCTTCGAGGCTTTTGCTGGATATGGCAGTCAGTCTCTTTCGTTTAAGTATCTGAAAGAAAAACACCCTGATTTCGACTTCAAGGTGGTGGGCATATCCGAGATAGAGCCATCTGCTATTCAGGCTTATCGGCTGCTTCATGGATGGGAAGCTCCTAACTTCGGTGATGTGACAAGAATAGACTGGAACGAGGTTCCTGATTTCGATTTCATCAGTTGGTCTTCTCCCTGTCAGGATTTTTCGATGGCAGGACAGAGGAAAGGCGCAGAGGAAGGCAGCGGAACACGATCATCGCTTATCTTTCAGGAAAGACGTATGATAGAAGCAAAGCATCCAAAGTATGTGATGTTGGAAAATGTCAAAGGACTGCTCACCAAGAAAATGCTGCCCTTCTTTCTCAAATATCTCAAAGATTTAGAGAGTTTTGGTTATGCGTCATTCTATAAAGTCTTGAACGCAAAGGACTACGGTATTCCTCAGAACAGAGAACGAATATTTGTCTTTTCCATTCTAAGAACAGACGAAGACCCGAACCCTGAGTATCATTTTCCTTCACCGATACCACTCACCACAAAGGTTGAGGACATACTTGAAGACAACGTATCTCAAGAATATTTCATGTCACAACAACTCATCGAAAAGTATCTCTCCAAAACAGACATCAATGAATCAATCCAAAAACTCTACCCCCCCCGAAGATAGCGATACCGAAAACGGCTGACGGATGCTCGGTTGCAGTCACCGCCAGTATCGGTAAGGCAAGTGTAATGAACTTCATTGACACGGCTCATTATCCGAAAGGTGGAGTTTTAATCATCAAGGAAATATAATGTGTGACAAAATTATAAAGTTGGCAAACCTCCATATTAAAGGCAGAATCGAACAGCATACCAGGGTCTATTCCACTAAAGGAATCTCTCCTACCCTCAATTCTGCCATGGGCCATGGGGGGGGATGTATTCCTTTATTCTTAATCATTAAAGAGATATGAGAAAAGCCATCCTTTACAAGGAGCGCACAGCCGAAGGAAGGATGCTGCGCAAAGCATACGACACTCATAAGTGCAGCTTCCAAGCAAAGATGAAACATAGAACACCACGTACCGATGGACTCAGTAATACCATCACAAGTTTCTTCACAGACAACTTAGTATTAATCATTAAAGAGATATGATAACTGGAGGAAAACGTATGAAATCCCTGCTCCTGTCAGGGAAGGTCAAGTCTGATATGGGGGGGCAAGTCTTAGACCTCTATAACCAATCTGTTTTGCAAGGAATCTCCCCCACCCTCAAGACAACCATTGATACGTCCAACATGACATTCGTAACCACAATGAACAAAGAAATAATTCACACTGCCCCAAACGGCAAGAAATACTCCATCTCCATTAGGAAGTACACTCCAAGAGATTGTTTCCGACTGATGGGAGTACATGAAGCTGACATAGACAAACTCCTGAGTAAGGAGAAAGACGGATCACCCATTATCTGTAAGAGCAAACTCTATGCCCTTGCAGGAAACTCAATAGTCACCAACTGCCTGACTGCTATGTTCGAGGAACTGATATTTCCATCAGGGAAACATTATCACGACAAGAGCGGTCAGCTATCACTCTTTTAGCTTATGGATATTTTCGGATATATTAAGATTGGCAAGCGTATCAGCAAAGCGCACAAAGCCCTCTTTACCCACAAGACCATGGTACTATGGTACAAAGGCAACCCAATCATCGGGACAATGCACGATGGCTTGTGGTACTATCAAGACATGAATGGAATGTGGGAGCAATTAATGTTCCAGCAACAAGTAACTTACGTATCATTCTTACCTTCCCCACCAGATGAAGACCGAGAAAGAACAAGTCTTAACCATCATCGCTGATATTCTGTCCGAGCGTAAGGCGGCGCACATCGTTCCCCTCCACGTTCTTACCACCGAAATCATCAATCGGGGAGTCCATCAGCCGCAACAAGCCCTGAATGAGTTATACGCAGAAGGCAAGATAGACTGGTGCAGAACACTCAACGATACGGCATTCACTATCAGAAAAATTAAATCAAAGTAAATATAAAAGAAATATAAGGAGGACAAAATATGTTTCAAACAGAACAAATCACAAGAAGATGCTTGATGACTTTGAGCGATGGTAGCAAAACACAAGCAACTATCACCATCCCAAAGCCGACCAAACCCATCTTTCCTGAGCAGATGGAACGAAGGCTTATCGAGAAATTCAATAACCAGCAGCCGCACATGGCGAACAAAGTTGTTAAGTTACATATAATGAGAAATTAAGATTCAACGAATGAAGAAGAAAGGATATTACGAATATATACCACAGATTTACCCAAGGAGGCTTTGGGTGATGTACAATACATCCGAAGAAGAAATAGACAAATGCTTTACTAACATGGAAGGCAAACCTCTTGTTCACAATGATGAGCCTATGAATGAAGGAAACTACGGAGGCATGGTTTATGACGAATGTATGAGTAAAGCAGGAAATTACCTCGGCAATCTTGTAGTCTTCCCAAAGAAGAAAGACATGACTATGAGAAATATCAGCCATGAGGCATTTCATGTTCTGTCGTCTATTAACGATGCGTGCGATTTGGAAAGAGTGTATAATTGTAGAAATGAGCATCAGGCATACCTTATGGGGTGGATATGTGATTGCATCAACAAGGCTCGTTTGGGTATTGGAGATTTTGTAGAATTTAAAGATATAAAATAATAAGAATTATGAAACCGATTATTGTAATAGAAATTGTAGAGGGAATGGGTATAGATAAAGAGGTTGTTAATCCTTATGGATACAAGCTTTTTGTAGGTGATAAAAATATTGAAGCTCAGTGGAAGAAACTCGAAGAGCTTCGTAAGACAGGTGGAGTTATTATCGTTAAGCCGGACGCAAAGAGTGCGGTACACGAGATTCTTAAGCCGTTTATTAATGGTGCTGGCTGGCTTATCGGTTGTGGTCTGAAAAAGGTGTATACGAAAGAGCATGGCGACTTCTGTATTATCCTCTTCCATAATCCTCCTAAGGATATGATACAAAAGATTCATACGTTTCAAGAGGAGGAATAGCTTATGATTAAGAAAGTAGAACTTAAAGTTATAGAAAGAGTAACTATTACTCTTGAAGTTGTTGAAGCGGATGGAGACTCCTGTAAAGGATGTTTCTTTAATCACAGAAAATCTTGTGGAGAATGGAGACAATACTACTCTTGTAGTACCAAGGAACGTTTAGATAACAAGAATGTAATCTTTAAACGGATAAAGAAGCAAAAAAGAAAAATGAAAGAAAACAAACACTCATTAAAGATAAGCCGTAGTTGTGGTAATATTACCCTTGATGGTTATCCAGTAGCTACATATTCTAATGACGAATTGAAGATTCTAAAGAACCTGATAACAAAAGTTTTGGGTGAAGTAAACGAATATATAAAAGAATAGGCGTATGAACAGAAAATTAATGAATTTAGCTTTGATGTCTATTGCTACCTCTGCATATGCAAGTGAGCACCCATTTGGAATTTCAAGTCCTAAACTTAATATACTGAAGGTATTGAGTCCTTCTGACAAGCAGAAATGTCAGCCAAAGGCGCAGCATGAGTTCACCATCAAGGGTGTTAAGATTATGGCAGCTTCTAAGAATGATGCTATTAAGAAGTACAAACATTCAAAAGGAAAGTAGTATGGTAATAAATTTTAATCCTAAGTATATACCAGGAGATATTGTGTATAACCACAAAAAAGAAATAATAAGAATTACAAGTTCTTATTTAAAAGGTACTAAATTATTCTATTATAGAGATGAAGAATATGGTTGGATTAGAGAGGATGCTATAAAACCAACCCCTCTTGTTCCTGCTATCCTTGAAAAGAATGGGTGGAAGAAGGAAAAGTACGGGCTTTCGTATTACAAAAAAGAGAGTAATACTCTTGAATTTAGATTAATAGGTAAAACTTATGGTTGGACACTGCGTTGCGGTAATAAAGATTTGATTGAAAAGGTAGAGTTTATTCATCAACTCCAACATTATCTCTTTGGTCTTGGAATTAATCACGTAATGGAGGTGTAGGTATGGCATTAGAAGTTGTAGTTTTAGATAAGGATGAATATAAGGCACTTATTGATAACCAAGCTGATGAGGAAGAGTTGGAATACCTAAGAGCTTGTCAATATACTTTAGAAGTATTTAATAAGGTAATAGGTTTATGCCCTAAGTGCAGAAAATCCGTTATAGTAGATGGATGGGTTTGTCCTTGTTGTGGGTATGATTCAAGTGGTGAGGAATTATATAAATATGGTGATTAACCGCCTTCGGGCATAAATTTTAATGATATGACAAAAGAAGAATTATACAACGAATTACATAATGTAGAAGGTTGCTTAAAGATGGCAGATTCACAAATATCAGAGCTTCGCAAAAAGAAGAATGATATAATGAACGACTTTCTAAGTTTGTTACCTTTTCAGGAAGGCGACAAGGTGAAAGATAAAGATGGCAATATCTTTATCATAGAACGTCTAAAAGAAGCCATATCTCTTGGCAAGAATGAATTTAAGGTTCGTTTTCTTATCCGAAAAATAAAGAAAAATGGAGAACCTTATCAATACGCAAACGAAGCTTGGGGAATTGATTATTTTTCCCTTGAAAAAGTGGAAGATTAACTAACCATCCTGTAAAGGATAAATAAGATAGTAATATGAATATAGAACAATTAGAACGTGCTAATCTTTTAGCTAATATTTTAATTCCAAAAGCGGTAAGGCTAACAAGTCCAGAAACTGCTGGTAAGGCAACTCTGGGAGAGTGTCTTTATGTTTTGCTCCAATGCGACGAAGAGTTCAACGCTAAATTCTCGCAACTCATATCAGAAACAGAACAGAGATTTCAGAAAGAGTTTGACGAGCTTTAGTAACTAACCATCCTGCAAAGGATATAAATAGATAGAAACATGAGTGAAAAAGTAATCAAATCGTACAAGGCATTCGACAAGAATATGCAATGCCGTGAATTCCAGTATGAAGTTGGAAAAGAGTATGAAATGGACGGAGAAATCAAGTGTTGCGATAGAGGTTTTCATGCTTGCAAGTCTCCAATGGAAGTATGGGACCACTACGATATGCTCAGCTCTCGCTTTGCAGAGGTAGAGCAATCTGGTAAGATTGAGGAAGAAGGAAATTCAACAAAGGTATGCTCTTCTCGTATCAAGATTAAGGCTGAGCTGAAGCTGGCAGACATCATTAATATCGGTGTCGAGTGGCTGAAAGATATTACATCACTGTCAAAGGTTAAGACAGATGTTGCGAAGAATGATAACGGAGGTTGCTATGCTCAGATTGGCTCAAGCGGTGACTATGCTAAGATTGGCTCAAGCGGTTACTATGCTAAGATTGGCTCAAGCGGTTACTATGCTAAGATTGGCTCAAGCGGTGACTCTGCTCAGATTGGCTCAAGCGGTGA
>ERZ1023641.421-NODE-421-length-11919-cov-8.066841_pt1 | contig 11919 bp, 10 predicted proteins | sample MGYA00380335_ERZ1023641 | MGnify/ENA primary metagenome ERZ1023641 (study PRJEB33179, sample SAMN07448970) | human gut metagenome | biome: Human-gut; feature: Human associated habitat; material: Faeces | host: Homo sapiens | place: India: Bhopal | collected... | reverse complement strand
ACGCTGCTACCGACATCGAGTTCAAGATGCCATTCGGCTTCAAGGAGGTAGAGGGTATCCACAGTCGTACCAATTTCGACCTTTCTCAGCACGAGAAGTACAGCGGCCGATCTATCAAGTACTTCGATCCTGAGAAGAACGAGAGCTATGTGCCTTACGATGTAGAGACCTCTATCGGTGTTGACCGTATGTTCCTCAGCGTGATGTGCCACTCTTACTGCGAGGAGAAGTTGGAGAATGGTGAGACACGTGTTGTTTTGCGCCTGCCAGAGGCATTGGCACCAGTGAAGTGTGCCGTGTTCCCATTGGATAAGAAGGATGGCCTGCCAGAGTTGGCTCACGAGATTGTGGATGAGTTGAAGTTCCACTTCAATACCCACTATGGCGATCCTAAGGATTCCATCGGTAAGCGTTACCGCCGTCAGGATGCCATCGGTACTCCATTCTGTATCACCGTTGACCACGAGACACCTAAGGATCACAAGGTAACTTTGCGTTATCGTGATACCATGGAGCAGGAGCGCGTAGCTATCTCTGACCTTCGTGGCATCATCGAGGATCGCGTAAGTATCACCAGCGTATTAAAGAAACTTGGTAATGAAATTAAGAATTTCTAAATATCTCTTCTTGCTCATGATGGCAGTGTTCGCCCTGTCATCATGCAGCGAGGATGATAACACCGTAGATGAGTATGCCAACTGGCAGGAGCGCAACGAGCAGGCTTTTGAAGATACTTTGGCTTATGCCCGTCAGCAGATAGCCAACGGCAGCGATGAATGGAAGGTACTACTCAAATGGTCGCTGCAAAACCAGACACCTAACAAGGATGCTAATGGTAATGCTGTGCCTTTGACTTACAAGGATGCTGATTACATCGTAGTTCATGTCTTGGATAAGGGCAAGGGCAGCGGATGCCCTATGTACACCGATTCTGTGAAGGTGAGCTATCTTGGCAGATTGCTGGGCACTGATACTTATCCTGCAGGTTATGTATTCGATAAGACCTTCGAGGGTACCTACGACAAGGCCACTGCTCAGGTTACAACCAATTTGGCGAGTGGCTGGATAGATGGTTTTACCACAGCCGTGCTCAAGATGCACATCGGCGATCATTGGCTGGTGTATATCCCATATCAGCTGGCTTATGGTTCTACCCAGAGTTCGAGTAGCGTCATCCCTGCCTATTCCATGCTTCGCTTCGAGATAGTGCTCGACAGCTACTATCGTCCGGGGCAGGTAATACCGGGTTCTAGAGCTGCTGCCCAGGCACTCAAGGGAGAATGGATTACAGAGTAGGATTTTTGGGGGATTTACAGCTTATTATATATAGGTGATAGAATAGAAGCGTTCCTAGGATTGCCGTCTGATGGCATTCTTAGGAACGCTTTGTGTTAACATACCTTTTTGATGTGTTAACAAGTGTTCGTGTTCGCGCACAAAATGTTGCCGATATTAAAAAAATGTTAGTTTTCTGCATTTTTTCGGGTAAAAGTATTGCAGTTCCAGAAAATAGTTGTACCTTTGCATCAGAAAAAATAAGTTTTAGGTTTTTAGTTAGGTAATAGATTTTATTAGGTTTAGTTGTTAGGTAAAGTTAAGATTGTTGTTCATTGGTTTATTGGTTTTAGTTAAGGTAGTTAGAAAAGATTGTTTATTCAAGGACGACAGGTGTTAGTTAAGGTAAGAATAAGATTGTTTATTCAGTGACGACAAAAAACAGTACTGTTCCGCTCTGCGGAAGTTAAGTTTTGGGAAAAACAAAGGTACGAAATTTATAAGATTAAATAAAAGGTGGCGATTCCTTCTCGGAGTCGCCATTTTTTTCGTTAACGCAATTAATAAGAGAATAAATATGTTATTCAAGAATAAGACAGATTATCTGATGGAGTCGATACGCGAGGGTAGGGCGATGGCTCGCAGCGAGAAACTCAATCTCATCGTGGGGTTGAGTATTCCCTCCATGCTGGCACAGATTTCCACCGTAATGATGTTCTTCATCGATGCATCCATGGTGGGACATCTGGGTGCTGAGGCTTCGGCAAGCATCGGACTTATCGAGTCAACCAACTGGCTCATTGGCAGTTTGCTCAGTGCGGCAGCTACCGGCTTCTCGGTGCAGGTGGCTCATTTCATCGGAGCCAACGATTTCGTGAAGGCTCGTCAGGTATTCCGCCATGCCCTGATATGCGGTTTGGTGTTCAGCCTTTGTGTTACCCTGGCATGTGTAGGAGTGCATTCCCATCTGCCTTATTGGCTGGGTGGCGGTGCTGATATTGCGGGCAATTCCTCGCGTTATTTTCTGATATACGGTTTGGCTTTGCCCTTCGTATTCCTGTATCATGTCTCTGAGATGATGCTCAAGTCGGCAGGCAACATGCATACCCCGAGTGTGATGGCGGTGCTGATATGCATCTGCGATGTGGTGTTCAATTACCTCTTCATCTACGTCATGAAGATGGGCGTAGTGGGAGCTGCCTGCGGCACGGCGCTTGCCTATATCTGCATCTCGCTGCCCAATCTCTACCTCACGGCATGCCGTAACCGGATACTCAATCTGCGTCAGGACAAGGAACCTTTCCGATGGGTGAAGGAATACCTGCACCATGCCTGCAAGATCAGCATCCCGATAGCCATACAGAATGTCCTGATGAGCGGTGCGCAGATCGTGAGCACCATGATTGTGGCACCATTGGGCAATATCGCCATTGCTGCCCACTCGTTTGCCATCACCGCCGAGAGCCTCTGCTATATGCCGGGTTATGGTATCGGGGATGCCGCCACCACCCTGGTGGGTCAGACGCATGGTGCCGGGCGTACCGATCTCTGCCGCAATTTCGCCTATATGACGGTGGGATTGGGCATGTGCGTGATGGCATTGATGGGAGTGGTGATGTATGTCTTTGCCCCCGAGATGATAGGTGTGCTCTCGCCGGTGGAGAGCATCCGCGAGCTGGGCACTACCTGCCTTCGCATCGAGGCCTTTGCCGAGCCTTTCTTTGCAGCGAGCATCGTAACCTATTGTGTCTGCGTGGGAGCGGGTGATACCCGGAAGCCAGCCGCCATCAATCTGGGTACCATGTGGCTGGTGCGCCTCACCCTGGCTTACGCCCTTTCCAAGAGCTATGGCTTGGAGGGTGTCTGGATTGCGATGGCTACGGAGCTTACCCTCAGAGGCACGCTTTTCCTCATCCGACTTTACCGCGGTTCGTGGATGAAGAGCTTCCAATGTTAGTTTTACGTTAAGATTTGCAGGTATTGGGGAAGATAATCTCCCAAATGCTTGCAAATCTTTTTTATTTTGTGTAATTTTCAAGCGGAATATTGGAAACAAGTAATTTATAAATCAATAGCAGATGAAACTAAGAAAGATTTTTGCAGCGTTTCTGCTGTGTTTATCTGTGGGAAGTGCGATGGCACAGATGCCTGCCATTCCTGTGGATAAGAATGTGAAGATTGGTCATCTCGACAATGGATTGACTTACTACATTCGTCACAACAGTTATCCTGAGCATGTAGCCAGTTTCTACATTGCCCAGAAAGTGGGTTCTATCAATGAGAACGATGATCAGCGCGGTTTGGCTCACCTCCTTGAGCACCTCGCCTTCAACGGTACCGATCACTTCAAGGGTAATTCCCTCCAGGATTACCTGCAGAGCATCGGCGTGGAGTATGGTAGAAATCTCAATGCCTATACCAGCGTAGAGAAAACCGTATATTACTTCACCGATGTACCTACTACCCGCCCTACAGCCGTAGATTCATGCATGCTCATCCTTAAGGATTGGAGCAACGGTATCTCTCTTACCGAGGAAGCCATCAATGACGAGCGCGACGTGGTACACAATGAGTACCGTATGCGCATCGTGGGTCAGCAGCGCATGATAGAGCGCTCATTGCCAAAACTCTATCAGAACAACAAGTATGGTTACCGTTTCCCTATCGGATTGATGAGCGTCATCGACGGCTGCAAGCCGGAAACCCTGCGTGCTTACTACCGCAAGTGGTATCGCCCAGACAATCAGGCAATCATCATCGTGGGTGATGTAGATGTCAACCATATCGAGAACAAGATCAAGGAGCTCTTCTCGGGCATCAAGGTGCCTGCCAATGCCGCCAAGATTGAGCCGGTGGAAGTTGCCGATAATGATACAGCCATCTACGTAATCGACAAGGACAAGGAGCAGCAGTATGATATCTTCAATATCTTCATGAAGCATCCTGCCATCCCTAATGCGATGAAGGGCAACATGAGCTATCTCATGAAGGGATACATGGACAATGTGGTTACCTCTATGCTGGGTGCACGCTATGCCGAGATTGCCCAGGAAGCTGACTGCCCATTCCTTCAGGCAGGTGCCGACGACGGCGACTTCCTGCTCTCTTCTACCAAGGGTGCCTTCAGTCTTATCGGTGTGGCAAAGCCAGGTAAGGTAAAGGAGGCTTATGCAGCCGTATTGCGCGAGGCAAAGCGCATGCACGACTTCGGATTCACCGCCACTGAGTATCAGCGTGCCAAGGAGGAGTTCCTGAGCCAGGTAGATAAGACGCTTGCCAACAAGGATAAGATGAAGAACGAGCAGTTTACCTCTCAATATGTGGATAACTTCATCTCCAACGAGCCAATCCCATCGGTAGAGGACGAGAGTCAGATCTACAAGATGGTAGTACCTCAGCTGCCATTGGAGGCCATCAATGCCTATGCCAAGCAGCTGGTTTGCCAGAGCGATACCAACCTGGTATCGATGGTGCTGATGCGCGAGGCAGAGGGTGCTGTTTATCCTACCGAGAAGGAGCTTGCCGATATCGTGAAGCAGGTGCGCTCTGAGAAGCTGGAGGCATACGTGGACAACGTGAAGCAGGAGCCATTGATGGCTCAGTTGCCTAAGCCAGGCAAGATCAAGAAGACCGTAGAGAACAAGCAGCTGGGTTACAAGCAGCTTACCCTTTCCAACGGTGCCAAGGTGGTATTGAAGAAGACCGATTTCAAGGATAATGAGATTCTCTTCGCAGCCGGTGCCAAGGTGGGTTATTCTGCTCTTGAGAAGAGCGATTACCCTAGCATCATGCTGATGACCGAGGCTTGGGGTGCCAGCGGTTTGGGCAGCTTCTCAAGCACCGAGCTTGAAAAGGCGCTCGCAGGCAAGCAGGCAGGTGTAGGTTTCTCCATCAATCCTTACAGCCATGGCCTTTCCGGTAATTCTACTCCTAAGGACGTGGAGACCCTGATGCAGCTCATCTATCTCAAGATGACAGCATTGAGCAAGGATGAGAAGTCGTTCAAGAATCTTCAGAATACCTATGCTACCATATTGGCCAACCAGAGCAACAATCCTAACATGGTATATCAGGATTCATTGCAGAGCACCCTTTACCTGGGCAGCAAGATTGGCCGCATTCCTACTTCTGATGAGATCAAGGCCATCAGCTACGATCGCCTGATGGCGCTTGCCAAGGAGTATTACGGCAATGCCAAGGACTTCACCTTCTACTTCGTGGGCAACTACGATGAGAAGACCCTCCTTCCGCTCATCGAGCAGTATATCGCCAGCTTGCCAAACAATGGCTTCAAGCTGAAAAACAAGGAGATTCCATACGCCAAGGGCGAGGTGAAGAACAACTTTACCAAGGCGATGTCTAATCCTCAAACCCAGGCATCAGAGATATGGAGCACCAAGTTGCCATTCTCTATGCAGAACATGGTACTGGCAGACGTAACCGCCCGACTGCTGGAGATGCAGTATCTGCGCACCATCCGTGAGCAGTTGAGTGCAGCTTACCATGCAGGAGCCACCTTCGGCATGCTCCGCGATTTCGACGACAAGGCATCCATCATCTGTTTTAGAGTCTATGCCGTCTTGTATGCGGAGAAGGCTGATACCGCGATCACCTTTTTATTCAAGGGTGTAGATGAGGTAGAGAAGCAGGTAGATGCTGCCGACTTGCAGAAGGTGAAGGAGATTCTCCTGAAGCAGGCAGGTGTAGATGAGAAGAACAATGCTTATTGGCTCGGCGTTCTTGCCAACTATACAGGTCTCGGTTTCGATAACCATACCGGCTACAAGGAGTTCGTGAAGAACCTCCGTGGCGAGCAGGTTTCCGACTTCCTCAAGAATGTACTCATGAAGAGCGGCAACCATGTCGAGGTAATCATGAAGGCTGAGAAGAGCCAGGAATAATATCCCCCCGCTGGGATATCATTCCGATCAGCATAGAAATCCAAAAAGTCCCGTTGAACGATTTTACTCGCCAACGGGACTTTTTGCCTTTTTTTCTCTTTGTGGTATCAAAGAGTCATTCTGAAAATAATCTTTTTACGTAATTTCCTTTCTCTCTTACGTAATTTTTCTCAAGAGCACTCTCTTGCGAAAGTTACCCTTAATCGTTCTTCTTCGCCTTGGAAGCAAGAGCCTCACGGCGATCGTTGAGAATCTCTCGGCACTTGTTCAATGCCATATTCTCACTCATTGTGTTGACCTTAATTAAATCATTCATAACCTATTGTGATTTGTTAACGGTGCAAAGATAGGGCTTTCTTATCATATTCGGGTACACTTTTTGATAAATTTATGCTAATAATCGTTCTTTTTTGATATATGTCAAAAAAGATGAAACATTTATACCTTTTTCTGAACGATATTTGAACCTTTCGCCATCTCTTTTGTCTAAGAAAATAGCAAATAATGATGAAAAAAGCATTTTTTCTTTGTTATTTGCGAAAAAAGTGCGAACTTTGCAGCGAAAAAGGAAAATGCTGCATCATATAAGCAGGATGCATTTTTAAAACGAAAGTTACAATTATAATAAATAGAAAGTAAAAAATGAGAAAGGTATTTTTAATGGCTGCCCTGGTGCTTGCCAGCACTTCCGGCAGCAATGTATGCGCAATGAATGAAGCTGTTCAGGAGGCTTCACTTTCTGAATTGATGCCTGTGAAGAAAACAACTAAAAAGACATCGAAGAAGAAAACAACTACCAAGAAAACAACAGCCAAGAAGACCACTTCTTCATCTACTGCAACATCTTCAGCTGTGGCATCTGCTCCTACCACATCTACTTCTACTACCACCAATAGCGGTTATTCTGCAGGAAGCGTAGTGGCAGGCGTATTAGGCGGTTTGCTGGGTGGCGGCACTACTACCGGCAGCAGCTCTACCGGCAGCAGCATCATCAATGGCATTCTGAACAATGTGATAGGTTCTGCCACCTTCTCGCAGGCAGATCTCTGCGCCCATACCTGGAAGTACAGCAAGCCGGGTTGCGCCTTCACCTCAGAGAACCTGCTGGCAAAGGCTGGCGGCGAGATTGCTGCCAGCAAGATAGAGGAGGATCTGAGCAAGTACTACAGTAAGTTCGGCTTCAGCAAGAGCAATACCTACTTTACCTTCAAGACCGATGGCACCTTTGCTGCCAAGATCGACGGCAAGTCATGGAACGGCACCTATACCTTCGATGAGAAGACGCATGCCATCCAGCTGAAGGGTTTGCTGTTGAGTGCTTCTGGTTTTGCCACCCGCACTGCCAATGGCATCAGCCTGCTCTTCGAGCAGAAGAAACTGCTCACCCTGGTCAAGACCCTGAGCAAGCTGAATCTTACCGGCAGCACTACGATGAGTGCCGTGAGCAGCATTGTGGATAACTACGATGGCGTGCGCATTGGCTTCGAGATGACGAAGTAAGATTGATTGCAATAAAAGATTTAAGATTTTAGAAGAACGAGTATTTCTTGTACTCTTAATTTAAAACTATATTCAGCAGTGTTGAACTTATGTTCAGCAGTGCTGAACTTGTATTCCACAGTGTTGAACTTAAGTTCAGCACTGCGGAACATAACTTTCTTCGTGGATTACAAACATTTACATACAGTGAAGAGACTAATATTTCCTAGTGAGATAAAAAAAAGTATTCGAAGTTTTATTTTACCTCAACCTGGAGAGGAGTCTTCAATGCATCCAGGTAATTCTTGATGCGGATCTGCCATTCGGCATAGCTCCTTACATCATATTTGCTCCATGCGGCACCGAAGTAATAGCTGTACTTTTCCTGGTTCTTCAAGCCTCGTTTCAAGCCGAGAGCATGACCGGTGGCACCATCATGCTTCTTATCGAAGAGCTGGTAGTAGGTGTGGTCGATGCCTTCTGGGAAGAGTACGCCCACATATACCTGGGAATTGTTTACCTCTACGTTATCCGTAGGGTCGGCATAGCTTACGTAATCCTTGGCGAAGGTCTTCGTCTCCGTATCCTCCTCGTGGATTGGGAAACCGGTGGCGAAATCGGTAGGAGTGGTCAAGCCGTCATACCATACGGTCATCTTGTTGAAGTTGCTGCCCTTGTCGAGCGAGATGATGCGGTGCTCCACCACATTCTGTATATCGCCTACGGCAGATGGGTTGTAAGTCAGCTCTACGGTGAAGCGGAGCGGACCGTTATCCAGTATCTTGTATGTCTTGTAGCAATAAGGCAGATACTGCTGGGTGCCCACCATGAGGCTTGGTGCACCCAATCCCAGGGTAGCGCCCACACGATAAGGATCCAATCCGTTGCCATGGTCGAGATGGAAGGAGGTGAGGATGTCCGTCTCTCGTGATTCTGCCTGAAGAGCCTTGATTTGCTTGGCAAGAGCAGCTGCCTTTGCTGTATTCTTCTCTACCTTCTCCTGCTTCTGCAAGGCTCTCACCTTGGCATCCATCTTATCGCCCTTGATATTTCCGTTCATATCCTTTACGTATCGCTCGTAAACCACGGTATCAGGAGTGTTCTTCACCCAGATGTCGGTGCCGAAGGAGCGCTCGCCGGTCTTCTGAAGGGCAGGGCCATATACGCGGTAGGCGCATCGGTCGTTCTCCCATGCGATATCGTCTTTTCTTATCTTATAGAGAGCGCCGGTGGCATAAACCTTCTGCTGGTAAGGCTTGCCGATGCTCACGTAGTAAGTGGCAGAACCGTGAGGGCGCACGCTGGCATCGATGAGCAGAAGACCATCGTGGGTAATCTGCGAGCCAATCTGCTGTCCTCGCTTGTTCTTCACGATATAAGCCTCTCCCTTCTTGGGGGTGGCATTGCCCAGCTTCGCCTTCACCTCGCTCATGTTGAGAGAGATGAGTTCCGTGCGAGGGGTGGAAGTTGGATTGCTTACCACGATGGTGGCATGCTGAGCATGGCAGTAGCTAGAACCTGCCAGCGCCATGAGCATCATCAGACTCCTGGCCGTGATGCTCTTCATCATTTTTCCATGAATCTTTTTCATTTTGATTTGTTTGTTTTTTATTTAATACGAATGAATAGTTGTTGATACTGAATAAAAATTTCTCGCAGCTTTTCTACGAAACTGCGAGAAATGTCTTTTATTCTTCTATAACGGAAATCTCCATGCTGATATCCTCCTTAGGGCGGTCACCACGCATGGTTTCGCAGTTCTGAATCTTCTCTACTACGTCAAGACCTTCCTCTACCTCACCGAAAACGGTGTATTGGTTGTCGAGGAATGGGGTGCCGCCCACCTCGGTGTAAGCCTTCTGCTGCTCCTCGGTAAACTTAGGGTAACCCTGCTCCTTGCAGCGCTTCTTGGTTTCATCCACCAGCTCATCCTGAAGCTTCATCAAGCCCTCGCGGTCGCGGCTGCGGCGGAAGTTCATAATCTCATCATGGTGCTCCTTGGCAAGCTGGTTGAAGATGTTCTGCTCCATCTGCATGCCCATCTGCTTCTCCATCTGCTTCAGCTCGTTCTGCTTGTAGGTCTTTCCCCAAACGATATAGAATTGGCTGCCGCTGCTCTCACGCTCAGGGTTCACTTCATCTCCCAAGCGGGCAGCGCTCAGGGCACCGCGCTTGTGGAAAAGCTGTGGATAAACAAACTCGGCAGGGATGGTGTAATCAGGTCCGCCCGTGCCCAGCATCTTGCCCTTTGGAGCGCCCTTGCTGTCAGGGTCGCCGCCCTGGATCATGAAATCCTTGATGACACGGTGGAAGAGAGTGCCATCGAAATATCCCTCCTTTGCCAACTTCAAGAAGTTGTCACGATGCTGAGGAGTCTCGTCGTAGAGGCGCACCTTGATGTCGCCCTCTGAAGTCTTGATCAATACTTTAGCCATATTTCTTTTTTGTTTCTATCTTATTTATAATTCAATAAATCCTCGGAATCTCCTTCGGAATTCGATTCTAACATTTATTTTTCTTTGGAATTTTCCCATTCGTTCCACTCCTTCATTGCCTCCTGCCAGTCGGTTTGCTCACCGCTGGCGATGGCATCCTTCTGCTTCTCTGCCTCATCACGTGCCTTGTCTCTTGCACGTTTCGCCTTCATGGCTTCGATGGTAGCATCGTCGAGAATCTGGATGGCGCCACGCTTGATGGCATCCTGCAGTTCCTCCTCGCCGAAAGCCTTGCCCGGCTCATTGAAGTCAGAGATGTTGAATTCATAATCCACGCGAAGGTCGTGGCGTATCAATTTCTGTTGCAAACGGTTGCCGGCGTTCTTCAGGCGCAGCAACTTACCGATTTCCTTGATTTCTCCTGCTGAGTATTTGTTTCTTCCCATTAATTATTTATTAATATTATATTTCTTTCTTTTTCTTTCCTGCGTTTCAGCGTTTCACCTATATTTCCGTCTCTACTTCCACGCCTTCTTCTGGTTCACCTCTATCAATCTGTCGAATTCGAAATCCGCCTTGATCTTATCCAGTATTCGCTTCACGATGATGTTCATCACGCTTCCCTTGCTGTAGTTTGCTGTGCACATAAAGTTGGCACGGCCTTCCCTAACCAGCTGGCAAGCCATTGCCTCCTTCTGGGGCGTATCATATACGGCAATGGAATGGCCACCGTGCTCCTTCACCATCTTCATGCAGGGCACATCGGTTTCTCCATCCCCGAAATAAATCATTCGCGGAAAAGGGATAGGGCGCTTGTTATCGGGAATATACTGGTTCACCCTGCTGTTGTCGCTCACCTGACGGATGCCCTTGTTGATCTTGAAGAGAAACTGCGTCTTAGTGGTATAATCCACGGCTACGGCTGGCCAGTAGGCGATGCCATCCTCATTATAGAGAAACGAGCAGGCATAGATGTTCTCGAATTCCTGAGCGATGGGTGTACCCTCTATCATCTCCTTCAATCCCGAGGAGTTGATATAGTGCTTGATGTCGAGGCCGATGCTTGCACCATATTCGTTGATGAACGAGAACCATTGCCTTACGCCACGGAAGAGCTCCACATTCCTGCCGAAGCTCTGAAAGGATTCGCGGGTGAGCGAGATATGGTTCTTCTTTGCTTCATCCAGCATCATATACATATAGGTGAGAATGCCGTTGGCATCCTTGCCCACGGCAAGCTTCCGGTTTTTATCCCAGAATTCCTCTTTTGTCTTTCCGGTTGCCTGGATGAATCCGAACTCCTGCATGTTGCCGGGAGATAATGTCCCGTCAAAATCATAAACCAGTGCTACCTGCGGTCTTTTCTTTGCCATATCCCGTTTCCTTTCCTTCTTTTACTAGAACTTGTCTTTTTCTTCTCTTGCTGGAACTTCCGCCCCTTCATAACCTGCAAATATACATATTTTTCTGCGATAAAGCCATAAGCAGATATATAAAAAAACATAAAGACACGAAAAAAGGCGTGTAAAACTCATTTTCAGAGCCTTACACGCCTTTGATCTTTATGCTAATCTAATAACTTCTCTATGATGAGAGAGATTACTTAACCTCTTCGAAATCTGCGTCCTGTACATCCTGAGCGCCATCGTTAGCACCCTGCTGTGCCTGCTGGCCACCCTGTGCACTCTGAGGACCTGCTTGCTGGCCGCCCTGGTACATCTGCTGAGAAGCTGCCTGCATTACGGTGTTCAAGTTGTTGATAGCTGAATCGATGGCTGCAACATCACCTGCCTTGTGAGCATCCTTCAACTGCTGCAATGCCTGCTCGA
>ERZ1023641.418-NODE-418-length-11980-cov-9.267254_pt1 | contig 11980 bp, 9 predicted proteins | sample MGYA00380335_ERZ1023641 | MGnify/ENA primary metagenome ERZ1023641 (study PRJEB33179, sample SAMN07448970) | human gut metagenome | biome: Human-gut; feature: Human associated habitat; material: Faeces | host: Homo sapiens | place: India: Bhopal | collected... | reverse complement strand
AAAAATATTCTCGAAAAAGATAGAATTGTTGTTGGAGACCTCTCAAAAGAGGTAAATAATATAAATCAAAGGATTATGACTGCAAATATTAATCTTACAAAAGACGAACAGAAGTATGTTCTGTCTATCATCGAGAGTTTTAACAGTTTTGCAATTAATGCAGGGGACATTTCTTTCAATGATAAACTCGTAAAGTTCTATCTGGAACAGCACCCTGGCTCTTTCCCCGATGATGCCTACAAGCTTGTGGGTGAGATGCGCCACGGCATTGAAATGTTCAATGCCAACTTGAAAAAGGCTCTCTCGGAGTCGGGCTTCGACTATGCCGATGAACTTCATAAGCTTGCGGCTGACATGGTGGTTAAGGATAAGTATGAGCTTTACGCCAATTTCCTCGCAGCATTGCAGACAATAGCTATTGGCAATCTTTCCGTTGATCAACTTGCATTTGTGGAAGATTACCAAACAATACGTGGACGTCTTGAGGTGACGGGTGAAGTGAGCGATGATATGTTGGCTGAAATAGAAACAAAGATTGCCGATATGCTCAACCAAAACACGCTGTGTCTTGGTTCGATAGACCAGTTTCGCCATCTTATTGACGAACTGCCGAAAGGGACTGACGGTATAGAACAAACGACGCACGGATCAGAGGAATATATGCGTCAGAAGCTCATTGCGTCAATGGCAACATACATTGCTTGGCAGAACGACCGACTGGAGTCTATGCATGGCAAGGAATTTACAGCAGAATCTATAGCCATAGCTACTGCAGCAGGTGTGGAGCAAGCCCATGTTATAAACGATCTGCATGCAGGACGTACATCTGTTGACCGTGCTATTCATATTCTGAAAATCATTGGTGGTGTGGCACTCTTCTCAACACTTGCCTACTTTGCTTTCATGGCTATGATAACTGTCAACACCATTGTTGGTGCGTTTCTTACCAATTTGCTTGGCACATCTGTTATTGCCTCTTTTGGTTCGCTTGCCGCCATAGCTATGTTGTCTGTTGGAATGGGTGATGTGTTTTTTGGAATTAGCACAAGGGGCATGTCGCTTGCATCGCGCACATTCGATCTCTTGGTTGATACATGGCGCAATACGGCATGGCCTGTAGTTTCTGAAACTCTGAATACGATGTGGCTGTGGTTGAATGGAATGCTGACGGGCAATATATTCAGAAGACATGAACAGCAGGCAGAAAACGTTGTTCAACCTACAGTAGGATAGGCTATACGAATCTCATAAATGAAGTGAACTTATGCTAATAACAACATTGTTGCTTCTTGGATATGTGGCCATACAAGTTGTAAAATATATCATTGCACGTATGAGCTACTGGGGTGAGCAGCGTAGGTATATTGAGGAAAATCAGGAGTACATCAATCAGGTACAGGCCATGGATGCCCGATATACCCTTGAACCGCCAGATGTAGAACTCGCTGAAAAATGTGGAGAATATCTTGCTGGTATGTTCCCGTCAGGAATAGAGGCTGCTACACAGTGTATGTCAAAAGAAGAACTTCTTGAATTGTTCTTCCAGATAGAAAATGATGCAGAACATCTCATGGGTGTCACTACCGACAATGTGGATTTCTATGAGTCGGAGACACCGCCTACGAGTTCCTATTTCGGCTATTACAGCCGCCAAGACAACTCGTTGCATATCAACCGTGCATTCATCCTCTCGGGTGATGCGCGGCTTGTGCGTGAGCAAGTATCGACAATATTCCACGAACTAAAGCATGCCCGGCAGTGGAAGGCTATAGAGAACTGTCTTGCCGATGGTGATACGTTTGGCTATAGCGAGCAGCTGATTATGGCATGGACGGAAAATCTCAGAAACTATATACCCAGTGTACTAGGCGATGAAATATACCGTAAGCAACCCGTAGAGGTAGATTCTTTCGGGTTTGAAAAACGGGTGATGAGGATTTTCGATAACAAACTTGTTAATTAAACGAAGACGATTATGACAATAATAAAATACATGCAACTTGTCAAAGCTATTGTTCGGGAGACAGGTATGCATCCCTCGGTTATCTATGATACTATTGTTAAGGTGCGCCAGTTGCCGGATGATCTGAAGGCGGTTGTAGCTGCTGTGCTCGATGGCAATATCCCTAATGCCGAGTATCATGGAGTGTGTCTTCAGGACATCATCGACAAGGATCACTTCGCTCCACTACGAGCTGTACTGATGCTCGACTGGATACGACGGGAACCGGCAGTCGCTATGCGGTACATGGAAACCGAACGATACCATGCTCCTCAGACAGTCACCGATGCCGACCATGACATGCTTGATGCTGTGCTTGCCAAACTCCAGACTTCGCGAAAAGCAGAAGGGGGCGAGTGCGATGATAGCGACATAGTATTCTGAGTGATACAATAGTATATAACGAAAAAAGACAGCCAATGGAATTTGTAAAAACTCAACTCGGACGGCTCCTTGAACAAACCAAGCAGGCTATGCTTGCAGGAATCCCCGTAGTTTATATCCCAACCGACCAAATGGAGGTGGTTGAGAGCCTTTTCTACAGTGAGGAATGTATTGATGCCCTTGTACCGCGTGTTTGTGCTGTGCCCTCAGGTGGTGTGCGCCGGCTTGCGGCTAATGAGAAGGGTGTGACTGATGTTAAGACAGGACTATTCGCAAGTATTGCCGACAATGTGAAAGTAGGTTCACCCGATCCTGGCAACAATCTGCGTGTGCCAACAGTTTTCCTCACGTATGCTTCAGATTGGAAAAGTGTGGCGACTGGTGTGACGAGTTTCATTGCGTCTTATCTTGGTATGAAGAAGTCGTCCAACTATTCCTCGCCTTCGCATATCTATAATGTGCAGAGGTCGCTTTGTGTTGTGGTTACACCTACAGAAGATGTTGTGCCGCCATCTATAGAACCGTATGTGCGAGTGGTGCGTGTGCCGCCACTTTCGGATGTCGAAATTGAAAGCATAATTGACAGAGAACTAAAGGTAAACGGCATCGATGCGAATATGTTTTGTAGCCAGCTTGTCAATCAGATGATTATTAGTCTGCGTGGCTTCAGTGCCTTTCGCATAAGGTCGATGATAAGTCTAATGATAGCCCAGCAATATATCGATTTCGACAATGTTGACACTGACGGTATAATGGAAATAATACGCTTGGCAAAGAAGCAACTTCTTGACAATAGTAATGGACTGAGGTGGGAGAAAGCGACAGTCAGTGGCGTTGCTGGGCTTGGAAGTATAACGCGATGGTTAGAAGAGCGCAAGTGTATCTTTGATGATACAGAACTTGCACGTTGTCAGCACATGGATATTCCTAACGGGCTCTTGGTCTCGGGTATTCCTGGCTCGGGTAAGTCTCTCATGGCAAAGACTGCCTCGACAATTCTCGGTTTGCCACTTGTGTCGCTTGACATGGGCGCATTGCTTGGAGGCGTGATGGGAGAGTCGGAGCACAACATGATAAATGCTCTCTCCATGGCAGAGCAGATGGCACCTTGTGTATTGTGGATAGACGAGATAGAAAAAGCTTTTTCTGGTTCTTCGCAAAATTCGTCGGCAAGTGATGGTGGAGTGGGGCGACGTATGTTTGGAAAGTTCCTCACGTGGATGCAGGAGAAGTCGGCTGCATGCTTTGTGTTTGCCACGTCTAACGACATCACGTGTCTGCCGCCAGAGTTATTCCGATCGGAGCGTTTCGATCGTAAGTTCTTTACGTTCATGCCGATGGCAGAGGAATGTGCACAGATATTCGCTGCAAACATAAAGGCGCAAAACAAAGCTTATCGTAGAGAACTTGATGATATGACGGTACGTATGAAGAGTATGCAACCAGAGCAACTGTTTGACTGTCAGTTGGAAAATCCCGTTATTTGGCTGTCCATACTCAATGAATGTTGTACTGCAGATATTAATGAATGTACTCTTATTGATGCAAATGAAGGTCATACAGACAATGAAGGCAATCCCTTAGCCCCGCTTTTTGTATGGAGTACGAAGGTGAGACCTCGGAATAAACTTATGACAGGTGCTGACATTTCTGCACTGATAAAGGAGGCGAAGTTTTGGATTCAATCTAAGCCCATAGTGAAAAATATCCCTCTTGTTGTCTACACAAAGGAGAATATGCTTGAGGCTGTGAGACATATTCTTCGTGATGGTGGATTTAAACCCTATGGCGAGACCAACCTTCGCGATATAGTGCGCTGTTTTACGAAGCTGTATGAGAACCAGTTTGTATCGGCGAGCGGACGTTGCATACTTGACTTTGATTGTTTTGATAGTGAGAAATGCATTTATCAGCCTAAACCCGACACTGGCAATCATTTTACAAATGCCTACGATTGCGTACTTTTTTATACCATAGTAGGTGCAATTAATCATTATTCGCACGAATTTCGCAACAATTAAAATGTAAGTGATATGAAACTTAACAATACACTTATCGTTACTTTGCCCGATTTTGCCCGCCATTTCTCGTTCATAGAGTTTTGGGAGAATCGCCGCCAGTTTGTGCGCGACATGAATCCACAGCGTGTGTACTATTGGAGTAAAGAACTCTCAGACGCTTATTTCCTTGTGTCGGAATGGATAGAAAAAGGCGAACAAGCAACTGCTGACGACTGTAAGGCTGGATGTAAGGCTCTTTCGTATCTTGTAGGTAAAGAGATTGATGCAAGTGCAGCCACTATAGCTGGCGATAGCGATGACTACTCGGCCAAAATAATTAATATATCTTCTGGAAAGACTGTGAGATTGCCACAATATCAGAAACATGGTAGTGGGTCTGTTTCGCTTGCCATACATAAAATTGAGGTTTATGGCAAATCGGGCACGGTATTGATGGTAAGCATAGGCAAAGGCAAAGCCATAAAGTTAATGGCTGGCGATTTTGTCTATGCAACGGCGGTTAAGGGTGGAGGATTTGTAGAGTTCCTCCCTAAAACAATGCGTGGCAATGAATATGAATTGACTATGGTTTCCCAGAAAGGCGACTTTCTTTCAACTCTGATGGTACGGAATCTGCGTACAATGAAACAGGAACAAATTAGTGGTGTTGTGTCTTTTGCATTGGCAGAGGATGGATACATGTATATCAACGGTGGCGGGAAACTTATACTGATGAGCAATCTTGTTCTTAGCTTAAAAGCCTTTCTCAGCCATAACTCTCCTACATTATATGTTAAGAGTTATGCGGGTGATGTGGCAGTCCTGTATGCTGATGGCATGTTGAAGTCGTCTCGCAGTTTGGAAGGTAAGAAAAATGTAGTGAGTGTAACCTTCGATGAGAGAGGTGAATTACATTTTATTATGTGAAGGAAGATAGAAAAGCAGTAATGCAGTACTCTAAACTGGTATAACAACAATAAAGATAATTAAAAAATACATTATATGAAACTCATTGTAGGAATAGATTTTGGTACGAGCACCACGGTAGTACGCTATCGTGAGGAAGGCTCAAATGTGATACAGGCAGTTAAGGCAGACAATGGTAAATCGGAAATTATTCCTTCTGCCATATTCAAACCTGCAGATGGAGGAAGTTCTGTATATGGATTACAGGCATTGCAATTGGATAGTAGTTGTGCTGACGGTAAGTTGTATACTAATTTTAAGATAGACTTGCTCGATTCACAGAAAAGCGATGAAGCAAAGGCAGATATTATTGATTTCCTGACTTTCGTATACTCATTGTTTGAACATGCGACAAAGGCATTGCATCCAGATAAGATGGATGTATATGTGAGCTATCCTGCAAAATGGAGCGATGATATGGTGACGTTCATGAAGTATGCTGTAGAGACGGCGGGCTTCAAAGGAGATGGCGTGACAGTGAAAGGCATGAAAGAGCCACAGGCTGCATCGCTGAATATGTTGAACGATTGTCAGCATCAACTTATAAGTAGCGGTGTTCTTGTTGCAGGCAAGCCTCTGCGGGTGTTCATGCTTGATATGGGTGCAGGTACTTCAGACATAAGTATTTTCAAACTTGAGATTGATGTTAAAGGCAAGACAAAAATCAGTGATTTGTTGTCTTATCCGTCAATCAGTGAACCGGTGCTATGCGGAGGACGTGAGATAGATGGATTGATGCAGAAATACTTCATCGACATGGGCAAGGCAAATGGAGTGGAAATTATGCCTGAAGGTGTTGATTTGTTTTCAGTGAAGAACTGGAAAGAGACGAGTCTTTCGCCTTGTCTGCTACGTGAGAATCCCGACACTGGGAAAAATGATTTGAGAATGCCATCTAATGTAACGTTTATGCTGCAGATGACAAAGCGCATGGACTTGCTCAATAAATTTTCTATCAAGCGTAAGGATTTCGAGCGTTTGAGCAATGGGCATTGGAGAAAGTTATACGGACTAATACGCTCTGCTTTCAAGCAATACGCTTTTGCCAAACCTGAAGATATCGATATTGTGTTCCTTACGGGCGGACACAGCAATTGGTATGTTGTGCCAAATCTTTTCAATGGTAAAGGTTTGATTGACGGTATGGCAGAGATAGGCAATGATCCGGAGGCTTTGGACTTTAAGAAAATAAGAGAGGCACCAGAGTTGCGTATGACCGACCTCAATAGCACCCTTCCGCATGAGTCAGTAGCACGTGGATTGTGTCTTGCTGATGAGAATGTGGAGTTTGAACCACGTTCAGCAAATAATGTATGGGCAAAAATCAAAATTGCAGACTCTGAGAGCAATGAAATGCAGATTGTCGATAAGAATAATATTTTGCCAAAGGTACAGAAAATCAGTTTTAGCAAGACAATCATGAAGCATGTTCTTTTTGAGAAACACGCATTTGAGACTTGCGTAAACATTTACACTGGTGAGAGACTTTGCGATGCCGACTCAAGGTGCTATGAATTTAACTATGATGGCGGCAAAAGTTTTTGGGAAGTATTGTTGTCTATTTTATTTGTGTTTCCGTTCTTTGTGAAATTGGAGTATGAATTGAGGGTGTCTATGGAAATAACGATGACAGTAGAAGGAGAGTTGAGGGTTAACGGCGTTGTTGATTTTGACAACAAAACGGTGTTGACATTCACGGAGAAAAATTTAAAAGTTGTTTAATGGCTTATGGCAAACTTCATACAACGTTTTTTCGGGCGTGGCTCGATAGATGTGCAAGGCTCTGTTGACAGGATGCGCAATGGAGTGCAGGGCGCATTTGATGTGCCCGTCGACCTTGCCAATCCATTGCTCGACTATATGCTTGAGCGCACCTATCTTGAGGATGTATCCGACCGTGAGGAATTCAATGTCGTGGACATGCCTATTGACGACAGCATAGGATGGTTGCGGCTTGACCGTCTGCCGGTGTCGCCGTTGCGCATCGATGACTACGATCTGTTGTCTCGATGGCAGGGAGTACTTTCCTCATTGCATGCATGGAAACAGAAGTTGATTTTTTTACTTCAACGACGTGATGGCGAGACTCATCTTTATATAGGTGTGCAAGGCATGAATGTGGAACAGGAGGTAAAGAAGTGCAAGAGTGCTTTCATTAGTTCTATGCCAGGTATTGGTCTTCATTATCTCGACGTCAAGAATGATAAAGATGATTTGAGAGAGACATTGGCTGTGAATCGACAGATTGATAGCTCGTTATGTGGTGGTGCGGTGACGGGCATACCTTCGTTTCGCCGCAATACACAGTATGGTGTATTACAGACCCTCGACAAACTTGCTTTCGGGTTTAAGAATACGAACGGCACTGATGCCAACTACTCACTGATTGTAATTGCAGAACCACTCGATGATCGCGAGACTTCTGATATAATTAACAGTTACCAGAAGTTGGGTAGCGATATCCATACGCTTGTGACTCAACATGTGACAGAATCTGCGGGACAGTCTCATTCTGAGGGCACGTTTTCGTCAGTGAATGCAGGCCTTGGTTTTGGTCTTGGACAGGGCAACCTCTCACCATTGACCGATCTTGTTACGACTGCACTCTTTACTGCCAATCCTGCAGCTCTTGCGGCTAAGCATACGGTTAAGCTCTTCATGCAGGCCATGGGCATTCAGGGGAATGTGGGATTCAGTCGCGGTCTTTCTACAAGTAATAGTGTTAGTTACAACCAGTCAGTTGCTAAGGATTACCTTAACAAGTTCGCTCAATATAGTGAGCAACTTACAGATAAACATTGCGAGCGGTTGCGTGCTGGTCGTGACATCGGTTTTTGGAATGCCGGTGTATATGTGCTTGCAGACTCTGTTGACAATGTTGACCTTGTGAATGGAATGTTGCGCTCTGTCTATTCTGGAGACTACACACGTGTAGAGCCAATTCGTACACACCTGTTCTCGGCTGAGTCTGCACTGAAGTGTATTAAGAACTTCAATCTTGTGCCTATAGTTGTGCCTGAAGCCAACGAATATATAAAAGGCAATGTGCAATGGCATGTTTTGGGTGATGCTTTTGAGTATGTCAGTACGCCTGTCAATACCGAAGAATTGTCCTTGTTTGCATCTCTTCCACGTAAGGATGTGCCTGGAATACGTTTTGTGAAGAATGCTGCACGATTTGCCAACAATCCGGGAAAGTGTGTAAACGAGGCAAACCTTGTTAGGATAGGCAATATTGTAGATGCGGGTGTGGTGCAAAGCAATGTTTATACAATCCCCATAGACTCACTTGTGCGTCATTCGCTCATTGTTGGGGCTACGGGATGTGGCAAAACTACAACTTGTAAGACACTCATTAATGCAGTAATGGAGAAGCAACGTCCGGTGTTGGTTGTTGAACCAGCAAAGGATGAATGGGTGCGTTGGGCCATCAGCCATAACAAGGCAATAGACAGCCTTGACCTACCTAAAGAAGAAAAGGAAAGGCGCAAAATACTGATATTCGAACCTGGCCTAACGTCGTTTGAAGGTACTTTGCTACAGCAACTGAGGCTTAATCCGTTCCAGCCTGCTGCTATAATAGGTGCACCTATTGACATGCAGACTCGTTGCGAGAACTTTACATCTCTTATAAATGCTACACTTCCGACTGGCGACATATTGCCGGTTATTATGGATGAGGCACTTTATACATATCTTTGTGAGAAAGTCGAGGATTTTGAGGAATCTGAGATGGAAGCACTTAAGAAATATCCATTGCTCGAAGGAGCACTCGCAGTAGCCAAACGAGTGTTGTCTGGACGTGGCTATGAGAATCGGGTCACAGATAGTTTTGTTGCAGCTCTTGAAACACGTTTCAAGTATCTCACGCGAGGTAAACGTGGCAAAATACTTAATGAGCCAATATCGACATCCTATGACGATCTGTTTGGTAGAAATTGCGTCATCAATTTAAGCAAGATTCCAAGCGTCAAGGACAAGGCACTTGTCATGTCGATGATTTTGCTGGCACTGAAAGAATATAGGGAGTCGGCATATACATACGATGCAGAATACCGAAGCCATGCACAGAACAACGAACTCATGCACCTTACGGTCATAGAGGAGGCTCATAATGTCCTCGCACGTCCTTCTGCAACTCTTGAAGGTACGGGTAACCCACAGCAAGTGGTGGCAGACTTATTCTCGTCGATAATAAGTGAAATTCGCTCATGGGGTGAAGGACTTATGATTATAGACCAAGTTCCGACGCGGCTTATACCAGACGTGATAAAGAACACCAATTACAAGATTTGTCATCGAATGGCAGCTGTTGATGATTGTACCGTCATGGCGGAGTCGCTTGCCTTACGTGATGACCAGAAAGGCATTATACCGACACTTGAACAAGGTAATGCCATAATATCTGGCGATATGGACGATGCTGCTTCGTGGGTGAAGATAGCAAAACCGATTATAAATCTATAATATTTTATAAAATGACAAATATTTTAATTATGGTAACTAATAATTCGTCTCCTTATTGGGGATATGTTGTCGCCGGAATATTGGCGCTTACAGGTATGGGATTACTCCTACGTTGGTATCGTAAAAATCGTAAAGAGGAAGTATCCAGCGATATTAATGTGAGTAATAGCAGTACATCGCCTACTTCCGTACCACATGTTGACAATGAAATTGTTGAAGTACTAACGAAGAAGTTGGATAGCTTCTCGGGAAATTTTGGGGCTTTGCTGAATATAGCAAATGATGCACATGTAGATTTAGATTATGCAGATGTAGTATTCACAAACGTCACTCAGGTTGTAGATGTACAGTATGGTGCTAAAGTCAAGGAATGGTTTTCTGCATTTGCAAAAGATAGAAATTCATGGGATGCAAAAAACTATATGAAAAAAGCTGGCGAGCTTGTTGCCCTTTTCATTGAATGTGGAGTCACGCATGCTACTGAGATGAATGTAGTATGGGGTGACAAAGCTGCAAAGCGCTATAATCGTGTGGATATGATAGACAAAGGCGAGCCTTGTGAAGTCGTAGCACCTTATTGGATGCTTGATGGCTTGGTTGTGGAAAAAGGTTTGCTTAAAGGCTTAAAGAATTGAAAATTTTAAACATATATATCTATGAGTCAAGAATTTAATAATAATCTGTCAGACGTGAAACTCATGAACACAGGTGATGCTGGATCTGTAGAACTTGGTGTACAGTCTGTGTCTGATATTCCTGCTATAAAGGAGAAAATTGCCGAATGTAAGGATGAATTCTTTGAGAATATCAAAGATGGTGTGGAGAATGTAAAAGAGTTTGGTGAACACATTGCCGATCAGTTAAAGGATTTTTGTGCCGATATTTATGATGATGTGAAGGATTTTTTCGAAGGAAAAGCTAAGGAATTGCCAAATTCAATGCCAAACTCAGAGATAATTAGGCTTAGCGAGGGTATTACTGAAGGGCGAGAGTTTGGTCTTGAAGAATGTTCTGAGGCTGCACTTGAAATCTTCAATTCGGGTGTCATAAATGAGTGGGGCAATCTTACAAAGGAACAGAGAAAAGATATCGCTTGTGTGTATGCCGACAAAGTGGCACAGGCATTTGATTTGACTAACTATGGTGGTGTGTATATTGAAGCACTTGACCCAGGGGTGCTTGGCTATAATAATGGCGATGGTACAATACATTTGTCTGATACGCTTATAGATGGAAATACAACTCCATTTGAGATAATGAATACAATCACTCATGAATTGCGTCATCAGTATCAAAGTGAGTGTGTGAAGGGTTATCATGAGGTAAGCGATGAAGTACGTAATGAATGGACTATAGCTACCGGCATATACAATTACGATAATCCTTCCTGTTATGATCCTTGGGGGTATACCTATAACCCACTTGAGATTGATGCACGCTATGCTGGGGAGACCGTGGTGAGAAATGTGTCGAGTCAGATGCTCAATGACACACTTGCGTCATTACAATAACTATTAGGTTGAATGCTTGTTTTTTTTACAGAGATATGAATAAAATAAAAGTGGAATTATTAAATATAGAGAACTATGGATAATAATATAGACAGAAATGAACTTCGTAAACGTCTTATTGATTGCGGCTATATAGAGGATTTTGGGATAGACAGAACAGTAGACAATCTGCTTAATCTTAAAAGACTTGAAGATAAGAGTGCTTACGAGATGCTTCAAGAGTGGATGATCACAGGCAAACTTCGCAAGTTTTCTCCAATAGAGGGTATTGACGTTAAGTTCTTGCGTAACAATTTAAAGATGAAGGATCCTGCCATTATTCTTGCTTATGGTATGTTGCTATTTGATCCGAAGCATAATGCTGTAGTGTTGAAACGTGAAGAGAGTAAGAGAAATGTCTTTGCGCCCAAAAATGACATATAAGCAGTAAAATAGAGACAGCAATAGAGACAATTTCCTGACAATACAATTTATAAGTCAAGGTTTGTTGTCTCTATTGTCATTAATACAAAATAATCGATAAGTACGATAGATTTTTCGATATCTTAAACAGAGAAATTAATGTTAATGAAAACTTGCACCTAAAAATCACTTAGGTTTGCAAGTTTTTTCGTTTCCAGTGATAGCAAGGTTACTTTTTCCCACTCTAT
>ERZ1023641.417-NODE-417-length-11994-cov-7.479018_pt1 | contig 11994 bp, 6 predicted proteins | sample MGYA00380335_ERZ1023641 | MGnify/ENA primary metagenome ERZ1023641 (study PRJEB33179, sample SAMN07448970) | human gut metagenome | biome: Human-gut; feature: Human associated habitat; material: Faeces | host: Homo sapiens | place: India: Bhopal | collected... | reverse complement strand
AACAGACACCATACGTTGTTCTCGCAACTGCCTCACTATAGCCGAAGTGAAAGATACGGCAGGTATCGCCATGCGTACCATACGCAGAGGTGGACGTTGGGATACAAAGTTGGTGGCAGAGGCAAATTGCAACTTTGCTACGACTTTCATGATGTCCGACCAAAAGGCTTCGGGTTCTCTTTTGTTTATCGGGATGCTGTGGCTGTTAAGTAGTTTGTGGTATGTAAGGAGGAATAAGCCGGAGTTGATAGTTCAAGGTTTGGCATACGGTGGTATTGTGTTTCATGATGATAAATTTATGACCGTATCAGGTGAGGAGATACGTCTTACTCCCATGCAACACTCCTTGCTTGAAATGTTCATAACGACAGATTCTCATACGCTATCGAAACAGAAAATTTGCGACCGACTATGGCCTAAGAAACCTGATGCAAGCGATACGCTTTATACGCTAATCAGACGTATAAAACCGATCATAGAGACACATAGCATTCTGAAAATCGAATCGGATCGGGGTAAGAGTTATAGTCTGAAACTCAGATAGATAGGTTCGTTGTCAGCCAATTGTTAGGGATATTGTCAGGGAAATGTCAGACTAAATAACAGGCTTTCTTGTAAAGAGGATGTAATTTTGCGCCATAAAACAAAAATGGCACAAAATGAAACGATTATTTACAATTTCAATTATTATGATTTCTGCATTCTGCGCTAATGCTCAGAATGTAGACAAGACAATCACGTTTGATGAAGTAACGGTAAAATCCGCTAAGGTAGTGAACAAGTCTGATGGTATGATAATCTACCCTACCGAAACTCAGAAGCAGGCTTCGAACAATGGTTACAGCATTCTTGAGAAACTCACACTTGCCAATATTCGTATTGACAACATCAGCCATACTATTACCGCTATTGATAACAGAGGTAGCATTCAACTGAGAGTAAATGGCATTGTTGTAGGCAAACAGGAGATGTTGGCTCTCAATCCAAAGGATATTGCCAAGATAAACTTTATAAACAACCCCGGCGTTCGTTATGGCGAAAGCATTGCCTATGTAATTGATATAGTTACACGTAGGAGCGAGAGCGGTTATACTATTGGCACGGATGTAACGTCGGCTCTTACCACCCTGCAAGGCGACGGCTCGGTGTATGGTAAGTGGAACCGCGGAAAGAGTGAATGGTCGCTTTCGTATGATGTGAGTGGATATAAAACAAAAGGCGAAAAGAGCAAGCAGTTGGCAGAATACACCTTGACAGACGGCAGTATCTACACTATTGAACGAAACGATGTGGAGTCGCTTCGTAAAGCCATAGCACATAATACAAAACTAACCTATAACTGGTCGGACTCCACAGCAACCGTCTTTCAAACATCCTTGAGTGGAGCATTCAACAACACTCCCGATAACTATAATATTAAGGACATCACGGATGGCTCTCGACAATATCAGGCTACAAGCCGAGAAAAGAACAAGAGCCTTTCGCCCGTATTAGATATTTATTTTTTTCGTCAGCTTACCGCACGCCAATCCATCACGGCCAATGCCGTAGGTACCTATATATCCACACAGACAAGCAGCTATTATGACGAGGGTACGCCTTATAAATATGATGTGGATGGAAAGACGGCTTCTCTGCTTACTGAGATATTCTACGAGAACCGACTGAAGCCTTTTACTTTCTCTACAGGCTTGAATAACAGTTATAAATACATCAAGAACGACTATCTTGGCGACGCTTCCGCTTTGACTAAGACTAACAACAACCGCTTGTATGCCTTTGCAGAAATTAAGGGCATGTTCCGACCATTGCGTTACACATTAGGTGCAGGCGCGAGCTATATCCATTACACTCAGAATGGTCACAGATATAATTTCTGGACATTCCGTCCAAAAGCTTCGCTGACATACAACCTTAATAACAATATGCAGTTGAGCTATACCTATCAGATGTGGGACAGAGTATCCCGTATAGCCATGACGAGTGATGCAATGGTTCGCACAAACAGTATGGAATGGACTGTGGGTAATCCAGATTTGAAACCTTCGCACGATATGGAGCATCGATTGCAGTTCTCGTATAACAATAATCGCTTGCAGACCTTCTTTGACGTTTACTTCAAACAATGCCTCAAACCCAACATGGCACATTATGAGCGGACAGATGACAACCAATTCATCTATACCCAAATTAACCAAAAGGAGATAGACGCATTGAACGTTATGGCATACGCCAGCTATTGGCTCTTGCCCGAAAAACTTCAGATTGCTGCCAATGGCGGAATATATAGATGTTTCAATTTCGGCTACGATTATACGCATTGCTATACCTCATGGTTCTATGCAAGTAGCATCACGGCTTATCTCGGGCACTTCACATTGCAAGGATACATAGATAACGGTAACCGATTCTTTGAAGGCGAATCTAAAAGCTTCAGCGGTGCCTATTCTGTACTTAAAGCAGCCTATTCATGGCGCGACTTGCAATTCTCATTGTCATGGACAAATCCCTTCAATAAAAAATACAAGTCATACGAGAACGAATTGCTCAACCGTAATCTGTATAAGCACACTATTGGTTATTCTAAGGATAGCGGCAATCTCGTTACGTTGAATGTATCTTGGCGACTGAGCCGAGGCAACAAACATAAGTCAGCAGAAAAGAAGATAAACCTGAGTGACACGGATAATGGTATTATGAACTGAAGTTTCCCACCCCTTATTTTAGCTAAGTGAGTAGTGACTTCTTTTGATTGATAGTATGAAAATCAATGCATTCTGAATCGATTAACGCACGTTTAAAAAATGTTTAGCATAAATCGGGCATAGCTAAATCATCCGAATCGCATAGGAGGTGCGCCCAGACCTTTGTGGAGAAGTCTGCCGTTTGCTGTGCAGCTACAGTTGATAGACATTCCAATAGATCAATGCCTGCTTCTTGCGACAAAACGTCCAAAATATACATCTCCATAATCTAAAGTCTTTGGTTCACCATTTAGTAAAATGAGGTTTTTTGATAAGTCCATGCTATTTCTATTTTTCAATTATAATAATACGATAAGCCAAAAGATATTATTGTTAATCGTTATTATTCCAAAATGGTAACCCTATATTGTTATTATTAAAATTATCATCTACGACTATAGCAGAAATATACCTTGCACGTGTAACTGCTACATATAGTTTACTGCGCGTATTTTCCATAAGTTTGTTTTGATTGGATGAAATGAAATTGGATATTATTGTTTTTGTCGGAAATATTAAGCATGAATTAGCAGACGCACCTTTGGCATCACCATAGTTGCATATAACAGAATCAACTGTCTCCTTATGTTTTTTGTCCCATACAAGTACCAATGGCTTATACTGTGTAATATAAGCAGGCACATCTTTTCTCTTTATAAGGAACATTCCTTTTTTGCCATGGAATTCTTCTTGGCGTTTAATGCAATTTTCACATTGACATGGCATAGTTTCTGGAAAATCATCACCTATTACCAAGCTTGCAAAATCAGCAATTTCTTTGCCAAAACGATGCGAACAATTAAGTGTTGTATAATCAATATCTATAAAGCTTTGTCTTTTTTTATTGACCTCATTTTTGAGAAATTCATCTATTCGGCCTTTGTATTTTTTCCATTTCATCCCAGGATTTGTCGAATATGTTTTTTGTCTAAGGTCTCCACACATTATAACATGTAGATTTTTTATCTTCAATAGTATCGAAATGATACTGTAATCCCATGCTGATAAGTCTTGTACTTCATCTATCAATATTGACGAAAAGATACTTTCAAGCCGACCTAAAAAGAATTTTTTCCTTTTTGTGTAACATTCGTAGGCAAACTCACTAAGTTTGTCAGAGTATATACGATTACTACCAGCAAGGTATTTCTTCTTAAGATCACCTACTGTATAATTTTTCATATATCTACCATTTGCCGTTTTTATTGTGCCTGAAATTTCATTAACGAGCATTAAACCGATAGTCTTACAACGTAAATCTTCAATAATCGCCCCCATAAAAGGACGTATACAGTAAGTCAACAAGAAATCGAACCATCCGCAAATTTTTATATTAGATGGCACAAATCCTTGTTCCGCAATGAATCTATTTTTTATTTCTTGCTGATTTTTCCGTGTATAAGTGATTATCGCAATGCACTTTTGATTATCATCCTTCACCAACTCACAGGCATGATTCACAAGAAATGTCGTTTTTCCAGCACCTGCCGCTGCTATATACAATTTATTATCGCTCATGTAAACTATTTATTGGATATCCAGTCGACAGCATTAGCTATATTTTCTGGAACATTTAAATCAACTTCATCAATGTTTTGGAGAAGTTTATAACTCCATTCTGTTTTGTTATTCTCCATATAGCTAACCAACTGTTCGGTTGTTTCATTGTCACATTTCCTACTTCGAAACAAATCAGACATTGATTGTAACTTACTAACGTTAGTATTTACAAAACTTGGTTCCAAAGTCTTCAATTTCGTATCAGACTCTGTAAACATCCTAATATGATCTGGAAGATTCTCCAAGCCTCGGCGTTTGAGTAAATCATCATAGGTATACTCATCATTGTCTGTTATTATGGCAACCTTTTTCGTGAATTTTTTGAGAAGTTCTACATATTCCTTGAAAGCAACACCACCGACTGCAATTAACTCAATGCCATCATTGAAAGGATGCTTCTTTTGATGTTCCTTATAATAGTAATATGTAACCACCATTTCGTCAGCGGGACCTTCAACTAAGATGACAGCTTCGCTAAGTATTAATCGTAATGTTGGATAATGGCATACTTTACTAAAGAATTTGTAACAAGAATCATCTTTGTTTAAAGCGTTCCCGGTCAAAGTATAATTTTTTCTTTCAAGCATAATCAAGTTAGAAAGATCCAGTTTGTTCGCAACAAAACTACTATGTGTCGTTATTAATACTTGTGTATTGCTTTCATCCAACAACCTCTCAATGTCGTTTAGCATTTCGTACATTTTTACATGAGAGAGATGTGTCTCAGGCTCTTCTATTATAACAACTTTGGGTCGGTTTTGCTTTTCTCCATTGCTCAATGCCAACAATGTTTTGAGATGACATATTTCTCCCGCCCCAGTTTGACTTACAGGTATGTTGTCAACAAAGGGACACATAATGTCTCGTTTCTCAATCTTTGATGTAACATCAACTGAAATGGACAAGCCTTCTTTCTTTTCCGCTATTTTTTCATTGATGCTGACTATTTCATCGTCTTCGTCGAATTTCTCTTTCAAATGCCTTAAACTGGTTTTTATAGCCGTCGTATCTTCTTCACCCAAATGCTTTTCAATTAACTGATTGATGTATTGATTGGAAGATGAACTGAAGTAAAGAGAAGTAGAGTCTACAATTTGTACAACAAACGGCATTTTGTAATGTACAACAGGCTGCTGTGAAAACCACATTCTTTCAATTTTATAATATTCGCATGGAATATTCAAATTGCTATTATTTTTTACCTCTTCATTGTATATTTCTGAATACGATTCATTAAAACATACTCTTAGGTATAAGCCACTCTTATGCTCATGTAAAGAGTTGTTCTCACCAGACAATTCCCCAAGATTATCATCTGTGAAATACACTTCTATCAATATTTCGGGCAAAATATGATTTACCTTATATTCTTGGATGCTTTCTCTGTTGAATATGTGTGGAGTTACCTCAAACTTGTTTAGACCGTATCCTAAGGCAAGAGATACAGCTTCCATCAGTGTGGATTTTCCTACACCATTGTTTCCTACAATAATATTTTTGAACTTGTTGAACGCAATATTTGCATTTTTGATGCATTTGTAGTTTTTGATAACAACTCTTTCTATCATTCTTCTGTTTTGTTAATTGAAACATTAAAAGCCTTGCAACGCCTGTTCGTTTGATTTGAACGGCACAATGAGAAACGGTTGAACTTCTCGTAGATATCCAAGCCACGCCCCAATATGATAGTCCACCCCGTGTCCGTTTTTATCAGACGATCATGGTCTGCCTTAAAGTCGTAAGTGAACTCTATACCCATCGGCAACAACTCGTCGGCCAAATCATTGAACGAGTCTATCACCTCAGCCACTTTCTCATCATCGTCATTTTGCGTGCTCAGATGAATTTTTATGGTGTCTTGCTGGGTTGACACATCTTTCACCATTTGTATAAAATCCACCAAATTGTCGATCTGATATGGTTGACGTATGAAAGGATCTGTAATGTGTATTTCCTTTGCTGTTCGCAAATAATCACCAAACAAGTCTTTGTAAGTTACTCCACTCTGGTTTTCTCTTATAGAAATAGTCTTGGCAACAAGAGGTTTGATGCGAGGACGTGAGCCAGAATGATTTAATTCCAAATTCTTTTCTTTATCATTGTCTTCGGCATCCTTGTTAATCGAATTATGTTCGATGTTTTCAAGTGTCTCCACCTTTACAGTTTCGCCTGTCTTCAACCAAACATATTTAAACTTTGTAGGTTCCGCACAGAAAGTGCTGTCAATGATATACAGCTGGTCTTTTACTCGCTTGCGCCCTTCAGCAGCGAAGTCAATGATCTCCTTAGCTTCCTCATCCGTTATCTTACCATCAGGATAGATGAGCTTCATCATGCCAGAGAACGTTTTACGGATGGCAAGGTGGTCGCGCTCAGAAAGCGAGCCATCAAACTTGGCATAATCATTCAGCAATGTCGTACAATCGTCATTGCGTAGAGCGTGCAATACGGCTGCTATGTAGTCTGTGATAAGACCGTATCCCTTAGAGAAACTGTTCTTTTTCAACACCTTGATTTCCCATCCTGGATTATATAGATGCATACGGTCAAGAAACGCCCCCTTGATGAAGGAAGTAGGAATACTCTCAAACAGATGGCTGTTTTTCAGCATGTATGGCACAGTATGCTTTGTGTTGCCGACAAAAGACATAGATGCACTTGCCTCATGCGTACCCTTACCACGGTTGAACGACTTGTTGGCAAGATAGTTCTGCATCGTGTCAATAAGTACAGCATCCACATTGCGACCTTTCTGCTGTTCAAACTCGTCCCATGCCACAACGTCCCAATAACCTACCAATCCGAGAATTTCCTTATTTCCTTGTATTTTCACAAATAATCGGGCACTGGTTACATCGCCTCCGCTGACAAGCACACCGTATGGCGACAACTCCTGGAACACATGAGACTTGCCCGTACCTTTCGGTCCCAACTCCATAAAGTTGAAGTTGTTCTCCACATGAGGGAGAAGACGAGCCAGCGTGATGAACTTCTCACGTCGGTTCATTGCCTCCGGATTCAGACCCACCGTGTGCATCAAGAAGTCTATCCATTCATCGGTTGTAAAGTTCTTTCGTTGGTCGATATAGTCTTGCAGGTCGATGTTTGAAATCTGAATAGGCTTCAATGTCTGTATCTCCCATCTCACCTTGATGTTTTCGCCACTGATATAACCCAGTGTAATGATGCACCACACACCGTTGCCGCTCAGCAGTTTCGGGTTATGGCGCACATAGTCGGTACCGATAGGAACACCTGACAACCCAAGATTGGCAAAGGTGGCCTGATATTCATCGTTTTTCTCATTAAGGACAACCGTCACTTTGTCAATGATACGGTGCTGCCCATTCTCACGTATGAGTCCTTTTACCGATTCGGCTTCTGCGCGGTGCACATAGTTGTTTTGGATAACCAGTTTCACCTTCTCTATACCTTCGTTTATCACCTCCTCGTCATCGCTGGCGCAATACTGACCAAGAAGGTATTCCAACACGTATGTAGGCACAGGAAGCCCGCCCTTCACAAGGAACGCCAAGTCTTTTCTGACGACCTTACCTATGAAGCTATCCATTATTTTCTGTTGTAAATCCATAAACCTTGAAGACAAAATTAGAAGTCGAAATCATTTTCTATCAATGTGTTGTTTGTCACATTCTCCTTTATTATAGGGTTCAATTCGTCTGTGGCATCAAACACTTTCAGTTGCAACACCTTAGCATCAATATTCTTGTTGAGTGTGAGGTCTACTTGAATTTTTCTGTTGTCCAAAAACGGGTCTGTCTTGTCGAGAAAGATGTCCTTGACTGGCGTAACCGGCACATCGTTATGATACAGGGCGACCCTTATTTGGCGTTCCTTCATGTCCATCGACACAGCCTCTGTTTGCAACATCTTGAATCTAAGGCGTGAGGCTTGCATAGAAAGTCGTCTGTCGAGAATCATCACGCCCACTGGTTGCTTATTATTGTCTCTTTCCTGATGGCTTGTTATTATGGGGATTATCAGTTCCTGCAATGCCGCACCGCCATGAGTGAACATATAACCACCCGAAGGAGCCGCAAATCGATTTGTACCCATTGGTACAGCCACCATCACATCGTCCACATTAACCATTCCCGACACCTCGTTTAGTGGAAATTTAACCACACCGCTTACTTCGTCCTTCGATTTGGTAAGATAATAACGTGTGCTGCGTTCAAGACAGTCCTCTTCGATTTTGTGCTTATCCTTGTCGGCAAACATTATGTCGTTGAACAGGAAGCCATGATCACTTGTTATATAGACTTCCGTCACGTTGTAGGAGGCATGTATCTTGGGAATCATTTTTTTCAATTCGTTGATAGCTTCCCTGCAACTGCTTACTATTTGCTTGGCATTGCCGTCATGTCCTGTCTTGTCAATGACATCGTGAAAGATGTACACCAACGGATGCTTGAATATCTCACGGTTCTTCTCCTGGTTATATTCTGCCACAGTTTCAAACGGCACACATACGGCACCGTCTCGATAGACTTGCAAATGCTCAGAGCGTTTCTGTGTCGTGTCAAGAATGTGGTCGTCTACAGCCATATCTTGCACTTCGCCCTTACCGTAGAGTTTCAGTTCACGATGCGGAAGCAACGATGGCTTACAGTATTTGGTTTCAGATGGAAGCATAGCAATAGCTGGTTTCAGACTTGCAACATGTCTTGATTTTGCCAGTTCGCCTATAAGCTCCTGTGCCACCTCATATCTGAGTGCGTCACTCACAATCACAGCAACTTTCTTTTGTACCGACTTTATTTTCTCATCATAGAATTTGTATTGGCGCAACAAATGAACCTCGTCCATTCCTCCAGTTTCTTTCAGACATCTGGTCCACTCCAGATTAATTCGGTTACAAAGCTTGCTGTAATTTTGGTCAAGGCCACGTTTCACCTTCTGTGCTGCGTCAAACAACTCGCATGTTGGATCTATGCCAAAGTAAGTTTCGTTGGCCAGACGGTAGTATTGGTCAATAAAACAATAATCCGATTCATATTTCATAACATACTCGTCGGTGGTATTGAGCGTTAGCGAACCGAGCGCGAGTGCCTTCTCGTAAAGCCTTGCCACAATTACGGCATAATCCATTACGACAGTCATCATAGAGTTGTCGCTATGTTTTAGCATCAATTCCTCTATTCTGTTGATAACTTCAGCAGGTTCCGTTTCAATCTTTTCCTCCAAAAGCGTTTTAATAATCGGCACGCAAAGTGCCTCCGGCAGATAATAGTAATTGGCCTCCGTGCCATACCAACGTATGATGTCAGCATCGCGCACTTCGCTGCCCAGTTCATCGAAGAGTTCTGTGAGGGCTTCTGTTGTCTTTTCTTTACTGAGAGCCAACTCTAAGATGCGGTTCATGTGCTGCAAGGCTACACTATCAGTAATTCTTGTTTGTTTGTAGTTGTCCGCAGCTATCGGAGCAAGGTTTTGCACGATGACATTGTACTTGAAGACTTTCACAATATGTGACACCTTTTCTTTACTGTCATCATTATACGACACGCCAAAGATGTCTGTAAGATGCTTGCTTAGGGCCTCCTGGGCATCCTTGCAACCTCGCAGCCTAACATAGAAATCCCTTTGTTTACCACTCTCACATTCTCTACCATACAAAAGTACTTTAAGGATGATGCTGTCCCAATCCAATATATTATGAGCACCCATAAAGTTGCTTATGAAACCACGCACCATGATGTCGTGTGTTATGCTACCGTCCTGATAATACGGCATGAAGAAGCGGAGCATCTTGTCCGACTGTAAAGAGATGACATTTCTCTCCACAAACTTAACAAGTTGCAGGTCGTTGGTAGGCAGTCCATATTGCTGCATGAATGCTGCATAATCTTGACTGTGATGCTCCATGTTGGCAGCAAGCACATCCATAAGTGGGAACGATGCCTGTAGCGATTTCTTTTTCAGCGGACTATCCTGATGGCAGAAAATGACGACCTTATCGTTCTGCCAATCGTTGTCAAGGCGGTATTTGACGGTAAACCAGTCACCCTTGAAGTCTACATACCGATAACCAGACTTCCATTCCGCACTTTCAAGTTCGGCTGTCGTAAACATATCCACAGAGTCCTGGAATATAAACAACACCCTTAACTCAGTGTCACGTTCGAAGTAATCGTATATTTTTTTCTGTAATACGTTCATGTCGTCTATGCAATTCTATTGTTGCCTAATCTCAATACATTTCCTTCTTGTTGTGGAGGTGTGTCTGAACACCAAACCATACAATTGGGAGATTTATCTTTCATTATAACCTTATAATTATATTCGTCTATCTTTGCGACCTCTTCTGCTTTACAGTTTTCAAAAACTGTCGTACAAAAGGGTATGTTGAATATCTTCTTATTTAATTCAACATTGCCCAGTGGAGTAGATTGAATCATTACAAATTCATCTTTGTTGAATTTTTCTATTGGCAAATTATGTGGATCTCTTGAATCTATCTCAAATGTTATGGTAGCATTCTTAGGTAGCTCTTTGCTAAAGCCTTTGTTTATGAGGTAATGATATACACATAAAGCATTATAGAGATTTTCTGGAGAGTAATTCTCATAGATTTCGAAATCAACATCTCCCTCCAATTCTATACACCGAATGGTTTCATAATACATTTTGATTCTCTTAAGTTCTAAAATTTCATTCTCTTGTATTGCGTTTGTTTTCAATGAAACACCGTTAATGATGAAAGACTCACCCGAAAATGAACCGATAATAAAATTAATCCACCTTATAGCATCTGTGCTATTCGTGTAAAATTCATTACTATTAATAGTAAAGTTCATTCTACTTAACCCTTTATCTATTGATATTGTCAATATGCATATTGGTGTTTCGATGTCAATAAGCACAGCTGCTGCTTCTTGATGTCTATATCCCATCAGTGTCTCTTTGAAACCTATGGATTTCATTTTTAGAGTGACTAGTATCTTATCAACAGAAGGTGCTACTATCAAACTACTGATGTCGGCTTTGCTATTAAAACGAATTCCATTTATCGAATGAGAGAAAATATCCATTTCTGCCACAGGAATTTTCAATGCTGGAATATGCACATTCGTTCCATTTAAGATGATGTCAGAATTGAAAGTCTTAGATACAATTGCGTTCTTGAATTGCTCGGGTATAGTAAAACTTACTTTTTCTTCTATTTCGGTACCTTTTGCAACTTCAATTTTTTCAATTCTATTCTTATCTTCTAAATGTGTTACGGTTGTATATAGTCCAGCATTCATCGTCAAGAACGCATCGTAGGTTTCTTGTGATACTTTCTTATGTCTGTAATCATCCACAATATTCTCTTTCAATTCATTTAATATATGGTCAAGAACCTCCTCCGCTGTTGCTTTTATGTATGCAACACCATTCTTTTCCAGTTGACCTACTTTTGCGTCTGAAATCCTTGGAGAGACTAAGAACATTCCTTTCATACTATTTCCGATAGACTTGCGAACAGACTTTATTATATCTAAGATATTATCATCCTCCAAGCTATATCCGATAAAAACAACATGTTTCTTGATAAAGGCTTGTTTTAATTCTTCCCATATCAAATTAAAATGTTTGTTCTTAAAATAGTTTTTATAATCACTGTCTGTAATTATAATAGAAGTGCTGTTGTTCAAGGTTGCAATATCACCATTAACCTTATATA
>ERZ1023641.416-NODE-416-length-12021-cov-8.581815_pt1 | contig 12021 bp, 13 predicted proteins | sample MGYA00380335_ERZ1023641 | MGnify/ENA primary metagenome ERZ1023641 (study PRJEB33179, sample SAMN07448970) | human gut metagenome | biome: Human-gut; feature: Human associated habitat; material: Faeces | host: Homo sapiens | place: India: Bhopal | collected... | reverse complement strand
CTTAAAGGGCTGAATTCCAAGCGAGGAATCCAGCCCTAATTTATATCGGTCGAAAGCTTTTAGCGGACAGCAATAATTTTTTTTGTCATATTTTACTCTGTTTCGTAGCCCTCATCATGTACTATCTGTTTTACAACACTCACATCAACTGTTGAAAAGTCAGATTTATCATAAATGAGAAGTAATGCTATTATACCATTGTGCCGCTTTTACGATTGAAGAAATCTACTTTCTAATTCACGCATGCGCTCTATCAACTGATTGAAACTTGGCTTTTCGCCATATATCATAGAAGTACACATACTTTTATAATCACTTTCCCATGCGGTGATAATGTTTTCACGCGGTACAAGAACCAATCGCTTCCGAATATCGGGTGTATAATCCATACCACTGACGCTGGTGAAAATTTCACGATGGTGCCGAATTGATTCCCACAAGGCATCATCATCAATAGCAGACAGAGCGAAGTCTTTATCCATCATTCTCGATAAGTCATACAGATGTCTGGACTTTCGATCAGCAATTTCTCCATGACCTTCAACGGAGAACAATTCGTGCAACAGAAAGACCTTTTCCAAAAAAGTTTTGCTTACCAGTGCGGTTGCCACTTCGCTATCAACAATTGTAGTTTGAATGGTCGGGAACAGACTTTCAACCATACTGCGTATACGTGTGTTCTCATGCGGTTCAAGTAATGAGCGTGCACCTATTTCAAGCATAACGATAGGTGATAGATAGGCTAATGGATCAGGCCATACACTTTTGTAACTCACAAAAATTTTGCGAGGTTCTGGATATGTACTATCACCTTCTCCATCAGGTTCTGGTTTTACTGAACACAGATTATTTAAGCCATATTTTTCAAGAGCAGACTCTAATGCTGAAGTAAACTCATCTTTAAGAAAAAGAGATGATGCTTTTCGGAGCTTCTTTATTTGTTTTTTAGTCAAATCACCTTCAAAATCAAAAAGTGAGCGATCTACCGCCAAATCTATATCTTCTGAAAATCGGTCTATTAAGTGCCAAACTTTACTCAGAGATGTTCCCCCTTTGAAGATTATTTTTTCCGCAAAAGGTAGTGTAAATACGATTTGTAATATAGTAGAGACCCAAAGATCCTTTTCAATTGCCTGAGGTGGCAAACCATAACGAGCCGCAGATTGTTGTAAAACAAGACGTTGTTCGTTCTCTGTAAGTTGAAAATAGTTATTCATATGCTGCTGTTACAATTTTTCGTACCCATACAGGCATTAACTTTAGGTCGCTAAGCACCGATTCTTTCTCTTCTTTCTGGAGCAGAAAGATTATCTGACTAATCTGCCCCATAGTGACATTTTCCTTTTTGATTGACTTCAATGCAGAATTTACAAGCATGGCCAAATGGTTCTTAAAAGCCAAATTTTTAGGTGCGGTATTCTTAAATTGTATTCCCTTGTTCCCTGATATACAAACCTTTCGAGATTGTCCATCGGTAAGGAATACATAATTCATAGGGACTTGTGTCGAAAGCCCCAATGCATTAAGTGCATATTCGCCAGTTGGCACTATACGTGCATGATCACGAGAAGCTAATGCTTCGGCTATTTGGTCATACGAAGGGTAAATAATCCCTAAGCCAAGTTTTTCTTCTATTTCAGGATAACAATAGACACCTTGTGCCACACGAATTATTGCCCCACTTTTCGTTAACCTTTGCAATGTTTGCCTTATCGTATCAGAAGTCCCCATACCCACGAAATCGTCAGGAAAAAAAATTTTTCCCCTCTTGAAGGTGCGTATTTTGTTTTCTATTTTTTGAGCTGTACTTTCCATATTAAAATGAATTATGTCACAAATTTACAAGAAATATGTGACATACAAACATTGAAGAAAGAAAAAAATATTTGTCACAAAAATAATTGATATTTGTGACAAATTGAGTTACATAAACACCTCCATACCATTTATTTCAAACACGCAGACGTCGCGAAGCTACCGGATTTCGTTAGAATCCAACAGTTTCATTCTTCGCGTGCCTTTGTAGAAGTCATAGCGGAGAGATATGCAGCGGTGCCAGCATTGGATTCCACCCGAGCGCGTCCATAGTTTGAGGTCTACGGGTTCAGGAGATTGGAGCATACGTTTGAGCGTGGTGATATGAATAGCGTGGGGCATTAGTCGAAAGTATTGTTGTAAACCTGGTTGAAGATATTATGTGAGCGAGGAACGGTGAAAGGCACCTGCTTGAGAAGCGGTTTCCACTTGAACTTCACATGATTGTTCGCATTGGTGGCATCAGAAAGTTCACTTTCGATGTCAGTGATAAGAATGGAACTGCCCACAGGGAGTTCGGGAGAGATCAAGAAGAGTTTGTGAGACTGCAAAGCCTACGTAAGATGACGGGCAAAGAAATAGGAAAGCGAGGACGTCTCGCTCTCATATTCAATCTCCGTATTATCATCGTATGCAGAAGATTGTCCACAACATACAGCAAAGCTGCGGTCAAAAGAAACCTTGCGCTTGGTTTGGGCGGTGAGGTACAAGGTATCATTCACATTGAACTCATTCTGAAAGATCAGCGTGAGCGTGGGAACTTCATCGGTCAAGAAGAACGTGAAAGTACGTTTTCCACGAAAAAGCCGCCATGTGCACAGCAAGAGAGCCAATGCGCACAGCGGCTGAAAGAAAGGATTGCCCGAAAGGGAGGGCTTGGGAGAATGGGGTACTACTTCTTGTACGACTGATCTAACAGTGGCAAAATCATTTTCGGGTCTTTCTTGAACTCCTTCAATGAAATCTCATCATTCTCTATTTTCTTTATGACTTCAGGAAAATCCTTTAAAGCAAATTTTAGTTCCTTCTTTATTGCAACTCGTATCCCTTTGACATCAAGCCAATATGCATTCGCATAGGTGGCATCCTTGGTCAAGTAGTAGTACTTCCAAGTGTCGCGTGATATGGTGGAACTTTTGGTGTAAGTGTTGTCAGCAAAAGGCATCGCATAGCCTTTTACGTTCTTGCCATTATAGAAAAGGCGCAAGAAAACAGGCTTCTTGAATGGTTTCGGATTTTTGCGGAGAGGACCAGGAATAGTGGACAATGCTTGAACCGATTCGTAGACAAGAGGCATAGAATCCATTTCAAGGTTGACGAACTCCACTCTTTTCACCTCTTCACTCGTATAGGTAGTAGTTTCCCCCTTGTACTCTGTGCTAAAGGTAAACTTCTTTACTTCAGGAAGCATGGTGTTGTAGAAACTTGTCATGGAGTAGCCTTCCAAAGTAGTTCCGTCCACCTTGGTTATCCTTACACGATACTGTTCAGACTTATCCGCTTTTTGTGCATACGCACAGAATACGGAGAAGAATGCAACTAAGATAGCAATGACTTTGTTCATAATCATAAAAAGTTTTAGTTCGATTTCGCAAAAATAGACATTTTATCTAACACCCCCACCAATCCCCCATAAAAATCATGCTGCGGGAACTTCTCACACCCAATATACAGCGTATCGAAAGCATCTGTACCATCGGTGCGATGCTCCAACAAGTCCTCCTCTGATTCGGGATTTTGCTCGGTAGACTTGTTTTTGCGAAAGCCGTTTCTTACACATTACACCCCTGCGGATTGAACGGCAAGGATAAGGTCGTCATTGTCCAAAAATCTCTGCCGACAGTGTGATGAACTTCTCATCGAAACGTTCCTCTGTCAAAAATAGTGCAAGGTGAGTGCAGAACATCAAGTTTACTTGAATGTTCTGCCAAACCGCAGCCTATTTTATCAAAAAATTCCACATCGTCACACACTTAAAATCTAAGAAAATGAGAGGAAGCGACCATCTTATTCTCATCACCAGTGGTTAAATCTGAGCAAAAGCCACCCACATCTGGCTCGTATCAATGAGCGGTGACAATACAGCAAATACTGCAAAAGCCCAAGGCGATGCGCTCTGCCTTCCGACAAAACGCACGGGGCGACCAAGAACATCTCCGATAATACTTCTGCTGTGTCACGATATTGCCGAAGCAAGGCGCTTGCCACCGCCCCACATCTAACCCCTACCATGTAATCCACCTCTCCCACTCCTCCACACCCAAGCACACGAAAAAGCCGCCATGCGCACAGCAAGAGAGCCAATGCGCACGGCGGCTAAATGATGGACTGCCCTAAAATGATGTAGGGGTGGGCTTGGGAGAGAGGGATTACTCTACCACAATGCAACTTTACCAGCTGCACCCATATCTAAAAAAGCAGGAATATTCATAGCTTTGAAGATACGAGCCATGGTACTAAATGTTATACCGTGACCACGCTCTAATCTTGAAATTTGCGATTTCTGCACACCTATCTTTTCACCAAGTTGTTCTTGTGTAAGATTATTAGCCTTTCGTGCTTGTTTAATCGCTTCCCCCATTTTGTATTCCTGGTATGCTTCCTCTACTTTTTTTTCGAAAGCATCTCTCTTTGGCGTACCAATTTTGCCAAAGAACTCATCTTGCATTTCATCAAATGATTTCAACTTCAGATCTTCCATATTACTTTCCTTTCTTTTGTTTCTTGTTATTAAAGTAGATTTCCTTCAATTTTTCAGCTTTTGCTATTTCTTTTGAAGGAGTTTTTTGAGTTTTCTTTATAATGCCGTGCGTTGCAACAATCAGCGTATCGGATTCTGTATCCCAAAAGGCAAATAAGCGATACGCTATTTTTTGATACAACGTTCGAAATTCCCATATACCATCTGAGTTTTCCAATTTTTTGAATAACTCATTGTTTATTTCGCCATATAATACGCGACGTATATTATAATAGATTTTTTCTCTTGCACTATCAGGAATTGATTTTAGAAACTCCTGAGCATCAATGGCAAAAGCTATTTTGAATTTTAGTTCAGCCATAATGAATTGTTTATAGTTGCAAAGTTATGAAAAGTAGATAATATAGGAAACAAATTGGGGAGTTTTTTATCTCACCCCACCCAAAGAAATACCGCCATAAAAATCATGCTGTGGGAACTTTTCACACCCAATATACAGTGTATCGAAAGCATCTGTGCCATCGGTACGATGCTCCAACAAGTCCTCTTCTGACTCTGGATTTTTCTCGGTGGACTTGTTGGAGCGAAAGTTGTTCCTTACCCAATTAAATGGGAAGAATAAAGTCATCGTTGTTTTGACGGTAAAAATATGGCATCATGGCAAAGATGTACGCACATAAAGCAAAAAAGTGCCAATTTATACATTGTGAATCTTTTAGATAACAATAATGTATTTGAGGTGTTTCCTCATCAAGTAGACCTTTACCATCAGAAAACAACTGTTACTCGTTGGTGCGACATTGAAAGAGCTGTTCGCAATAAAGAGAATCTAGATTTATTGCATAAGTTTAGATTAAGCATAAAGATAATATGTAATACTTTGGGCTGCGATATATGCATACCGCCTCTCCCACTCCTCCACGCCCAAGCGCACGAAAAAGCCGCCATGCGCACAGCAAGAGAGCCAATGCGCACGGCGGCTGAAAGAAAGGATTGCCCGAAAGGGAGGGCTTTGGGGAACAAAAAGGTCAATCAACAGAAGCTCGGCAGTCGCGTGGAAATAAAGAACTTAGCGAAATCAATATCCTTTTAAATTTGTGAGATAAGCTAAAGAAAAATGTATAACTTTGCGCAGAAAAGTTATACAAGTCTAACAAGACATCTTGGCTATTACTTTTGAAAGAACGACTCAATTAACAAAAACATTATGAAGAAATTTACATTCAACAAACAATTCATGGTACTCATGTTCTTGTTATTAAATTGCTTTGCGAGCTATGCAGCAGATGAAGAATTGATTACCGAACAAATCACAATCAAACTAACTGAGGCAGGCACATTGCCTAAAAAAATCGTGAGAAGCAAGAAATATCTTGTTACGAACTTAAAGATAATCGGTGAGATAAATGGTACCGATTTGCGTTACTTACGTGAGATGGCTGGTTGTTACGTAAAAGGGGAAAATGGTAAACTCTCCATATTAGATCTGTCAGAAGCAAGGATTGTAGAAGGAGGTGATTATTATTATGATGATGGTGCTACGCACTACGGAACTTCCAATGATATAATGGGAGATTGCGCCTTCACTTATTGCAAATCATTGACAAGTATAAAACTTCCATCAAGCGTAACAAAGATAGATGGCTTTGCTTTCTGTGATTGTCCTTCTTTGACAAGTGTAAATATTCCATCAAGCGTGACTGAGATTGGAAGGTATGCCTTCGCAAGTTGCAGTTCCTTGACAAGTGTAAATATTCCATCAAAAGTGAAAGAGATTAGGGATAAAGCCTTCTATGATTGTACATCTTTGACAAGTATAAATATTCCATCAAGCGTGACAGAGATTGGAGAAGAAGCCTTCTCTGGTTGCAGTTCTTTGACAAGTGTAAATATTCCATCAAGCGTGACAGAGATTGGAGAATCTGCCTTCGAGTATTGCAAATCTTTGACAAGTGTAAATATGCAATCAGGTGTAACAAAGATTCGGAATAACGCCTTCTCTAGTTGCAGTTCTTTGACAAGTGTAAATATTCCATCAAGCGTGACTGAAATTGGAATGTATGCCTTCTCTGATTGCACTTCTTTGGCAAGTATAAAGATTCCATCAAGCATAAAATTTATTAAATCCGAGGCCTTCTGTTGCTGCAAGAGCTTAAAATCAATTTACGTATTTGCTGAAGATGTCCCTAGTACAAGTAATGGCGCTTTTGAGGGTTGCGACTCAAAGAACTGCACGGTTTACGTCCCCAAGGGAACATGCGATGCATATTTAGTGTCAGAATTTGGTTATTTTGAAAATATAGTAGAGTTCGATGCCACTACTAGCATTCACAACACGGTAGCAACTCCCGAAGTTAAAGAAACCGCTCGTTATGCTGTAAATGGTCAGAGATTGACCGCACCTATTAAGGGCATCAACCTTGTGAAGTACAGCGATGGCACAGTTAAGAAAGAATTCGTGAAATAATATCACGCTTTGACATTATATGTAATAAAGCACCTTTGCAGAAATGCGAAGGTGCTTTATTATTGGGCAAAAGAAAGCCGCCCAACGCATAGCAAGATAGCTATAGCATGGTAGCTGAAAAAAAGGTTTGCCCAAAAGGGAGGGCTTAGGAAATACATTTATTTCACCACAACTTCAGAGAAATCATGGAGGACTTTTTTAATATCATTATCACTTAATGCTGAAATGTAATGAGCAGGATTTAATTCCGAAATCATGAGCTTCTTTATTTCATTTTGTTCTTTAACAAAATTCTCTATGCTATATCCTCTCAGTATTGATTGGGTAAAAACAGGAAGCAATTTATATTTTTCGCAGTCGAAAGTTATATGTAAGGTTTCTATCAGCTCCTTACGTTCATCAGGAGTTAGAACCAAGAAAAGAGCCATTGCACTTTCCTTGTTACATATAAAGCTTACGTAAGGAGCGTGAACGTTTGTAATGGAAGCTTTGTAATTCCCTTGAGGGTTAAATATTTTAATATCAGCAACAAATCTATTGTAAAATTCGAGAGGTTGCTGATAAGTCACAGAATATAGAGTATTGTAGCCATAATCATTCCAATTTCTATCAGCTATGAGAAGTTTGTAACCTTCAAATTTCTCATGTACTCGGTTCTTGTCAACTAAACTCCAAAGTTTTATTTGTTCCATAATATATTGTTAATTGATTAAACGTGTCGCAAAGGTATAAACTATCACCCAATGTGTCAAGTTAAAGGATGTGTTTTGTATGAAATGCTCATTATAGTGTATGAATTCCAACTTATCTCACACCCCCAACCGCAACGCCATAAAAATCATGCTGCGGGAACTTTTCACACCCAATATACAGCGTATCAAAAGCATCAGTGCCATCGGTGCGATGCTCCAACAAATCCTCCTCTGACTCGGGATTCTTCTCTGTGCTTATATTTTTGCGGAAACCATTGCGACTACGTTCCACTCCTGTGCTTTGTATAGCCAAAATCAAATTATCATTGTTTTGTTTTACGAATGTTGGCTGCACTCGACAAAGTTCAAACAAGTTTGACTTTGTTCTCATTTGCACAACATTTGGCGGTTGAAGTAAGGCATCAAGCGCTGCTTACTTGAAAATCCTTGGTTGATGAGCAAGTACTTCTCATCATGCCGCATGGGGTTGCCAAGATACACATCTTGCACGCTCCAGCCATGACGCTCGAACTCATGCACAACTACCCAATGAAAATCTTGGTCGTTCAGGCCTTGTTAGAGCCAAGATTTCATGCTCAACACGCTAGGCAATATCAACTGCATAGGAAGTTTGCACAGTATTATCGTGATAGGTGAAATAAAGGATCCTCACTGCACTCCCGTGGCGGAATGAAGAAGATTCCCCATATCTTTCCCTCACACCCTATGCCACGAAAAAGCCGCCATGCGCATAGCCAAAGAGCCATGCGCACGGCGGCTAGAAATAAAAGGCTTTATCACCTACATATTCAGCGTCTTTACACCATTCTTAATAGAAATTCCTTTATAATTCTCACTTACTTGACGACCTGAGATATCGTAGCGAGGAGCATTGTAAGCGTTCGTAGTATCTACTGTGCTCTGAATAACATCTGTAGATAATTGCTTAACAGACAACACATACACCTTAGTCTCGTAAGGTTTGAGTGTGCCTACGTTCAATGTGTTTTCTACATCAGCCTTCGTTTTCGACCATAATTCACTGCAAGTATAGACGGTATTTTCTTGAAGATAAAGGTCGGTAAGCTTGAGTGCAGGAATCTCTACATCCGAGCCACCACGATTAGTAACCGAAACAGCCATACGTCCATTTACCAAGTCTTTCACGTAAACGTCGTAACCATTATTGGAGTAGTTTTCTTTTCCTGTAGAAAGAGCCTCCATATATTCCGCCTGTTGTCCGAGCGCGTCTTGGTTAATCGCAAGGATTTCAGTATTGGTCAACGTTTCGATATCAGCTTCGGTAATCAATGGATTAGGCATTGTTTGACCACTATTGGCCTCTCCCTTAGGAGTTTCACGAAGATCGCAAGTCAGAGCCAAGGGGCTTGCAAACATACACCACAACGACATTTGTGAGCGAGCCTGTGCATCGTTTAAGCCAGTGATTTTACCACCATTTTGCTGATGGCCTGCTGTATTATTGCTCGGTCCGCCCAATCCATGAAGACCGATACACATCATGTCGAGGTCGTTGAAACGGTTCACACCAGCATACATCCACAAGCGGCGAACTTCATCCGCACCACCAATTACGCCTGGACGTGAGTTGTTACCCACCCAGTCTTCGCGAGCATCACTCGTAGCACGCCAGCTTGAGCCACCAACTTCAGCGCCCCAAGTCCAAGGCTGTGTTTTACCCCACTCACAAATATTGAATACGAACGGGATATTGCCCTTTGCCTTACGTTCTTTGTTAAGTTCAGCAATGACCTTACCCATCTGTGAATAGCTCACCTGGGTGCTTGCCTCGCGGTTGCAATAGTCATACTTCAGCATATCTACGCCCCATGAATCGAACAAAGCAATGTGTTGTGCTTCATGACCATAAGACCCTGGCTGATAATTTTCACAAGTCATAGAACCTGCATCACTATAGATGCCCAGTTTCATCTTGCTATTGATTTTCTTCAAAGCAGCCTTCAGTCCACTAATACCCTCGGGGAATTTTGCAGTATCGTAAGTCAAATCATTTTTATCAGAAGTCTGCTTAGCCCATGCGTCATCTAATACAATGGTATTAAAGCCTGCGTCAATCAAGCCATACTTTTGCATACCCTTAGCAATCTCCACCATCTTATCGTGGCTAATGGCGCGTGCAAACCAGTTCCAAGTAAGCCAACTCATCATAGGAGTGGGCGACTGCATGTGGCTATCCACAATGAGGCGAACTTTCGTCAAAGCCTCATCTTCATCATCGGCGCCCTTGGTTTTAACAATGTAAGTGTATTCACCCTCGGTAGTGGGAGCTGTACCCGATACGTACTTGTATCTGTTACCCACATTTACGCGGTCGTCCTTCAGCACCAAGGTGGAAGAAAGATTGGCATCAAATTCAACACCAGTTACAGTTTCTCCCTCGTTGGGCACCAACTTGTGAATATAGGGAGCACCAGGGAGCGCATACATCAATGTGGCGCAAGGCATTGATCCTGCTGATGGGTCAACAATTTGCCAAGCAGAGTTGCGGTCGTTAGCATTGTAAAGGTTTAACACACAATTGTTGGCAATGCCGCCTGTAAAGTTCCACGATGCGGAACTTGCTTGAGGCTCTGCAATTTCGCCCGGAATGATGGCAACTGTTTCGTCTGAAAGATAGTAAAGTTGCCAAGTATTGGCTGTTGTTTGATCGGTAGTGTATTTTACATTACTCTTTGCCGTTTCGGTGGTGTTACCACCATTACTAGTTGCTGTGTAGTAAATGTAGCACTTGGCCGATTGGTCGTAGATGTAATACTTACCAAGTTCACTAGATTCTACAAAGAGGAACTTATCAGCCTCGCCACGCTTTGTGGTGTGGTGAATGTCGTTACCAATTTTCTTGATAAATGCCTCGGGCATATGCAAGAAGTAGGGATATTTCTTCTCAGCGTCAACACTTGTTGTTGGTGTGAAATACTGTACAAACTTCACGTCGACCTGATAGTTTACATTATCAATGGTTACCTTTGCCAAGCTTCCACCACCTACGCTAACTTTTACGTCGTTTAGTTGGAGTTCACCTTCCACCGTAATTGTTTGATTACCTTGAGCATTCAATCCCTTGAAATCTTGCCCATTGATAGTTACCGTAGCTGTACTGGGCATACCATCGCTAAAGAGGATGTATTCGTGTTTTACACCAACTTCTTTAAGGAGCCATCTTGAGCCACTATCTTGTGCACCATTGTTCTGATAAATGCCAAGCGTAACCGTTCCATCTTCAGGGTTAGAAGTTCCAACGCCATAAAGCCAATTCAAGTATTTAGCTGCCACGCCTGTGCTATTATAAGGCTGGAATTGATAGTAACCATTATTGACTTCTGTAATTTTGTAAATGGCACTTTCTTGCTTATCATCGGTCATTGACACAAAACCTACTTGATTAGAGTAACGATCTTGTGTGGTATAACTTACCCACTTACCAGCAGTCACGTTGTAAATGTAGTAAGAGTCTGCCTTATCACTTTCGTAGAAGGCAAACTGTGCATAATTTTTTGGATTTTTTGTAGGCGATGTCGTCGCGTTACAATAATAACCTTGTGCATTAGCCATGGTGTAGCAATGCTCTGGTTTTCCTACTGTGGGGAGCGTTGTGCTCACCGCAATACCTGCAAGGGCTGTCAATGCTGTAGTCAGCATACATACCACAAGTAATATTCTCTTCATATTCATTATATTGATGGTTCGTTAGATTTTAGGGTTGTTCTATAAATTCTGAGATTTATGGTACCCAATTCTGATATGCGATTTGCATGATCTTGAAAGCGTCTTTCTGATAGTAAAATCAGTCACATAGCCCGCTATGCTCCTTCATTTACAATAAAAAATACATTCCCAATACCATATAAATCCCATCATCAGAATTTATAGAAGTACCCTTATATTTATCGGCCAGCTACATTATACCACCGACCGAAGAATTCCTTAATCGCAACAGAAGTCTGAGCCATAGCAGAAATATAGCAAGAAGTGTCTCTCCCTGCCAAAATTAAAGTTGAAATTCTCTGAAATAGTGGTGTTAGATGCTATTAGCCACGCAAATATATCATCTTTAATTAACATGACAAAATATGGGGGGGGGTGATTTAAACTTCATTAACTAAAAGTATTTACATTTCATCGCACTCTTAATCAAGTCGGACACGAAAGTATAGGCATCATAAATTTGCCCATTGTAGAACACCCTACCTTACAGGGCGTCACTTTTTCTCTTGCTGATAACCCAAGGTGTTGGCCTTAGGCTATGGAATTCATTGGGCCTTCAGCCCGTTCAAGTTAAAACTTGAAACTTGAGTTAAAGAGTT
>ERZ1023641.413-NODE-413-length-12043-cov-49.219970_pt1 | contig 12043 bp, 12 predicted proteins | sample MGYA00380335_ERZ1023641 | MGnify/ENA primary metagenome ERZ1023641 (study PRJEB33179, sample SAMN07448970) | human gut metagenome | biome: Human-gut; feature: Human associated habitat; material: Faeces | host: Homo sapiens | place: India: Bhopal | collected... | reverse complement strand
CCTTAAATTCTGTTAGTATGACCTAGAAACTTAAGTGATCAATTTCTGGGGCCATACTATTTTGGCGTACTTTTTCTGTTCCTCAAAGCATTTATCCAGCCTTTCATCAAAGGTCATATTGTTATAAATATGAAGATTACTAAACTGTTGTTCAAGCTCTGAGACAAAACCTACAAGCTTGCATGATTTAGCCTTATCAATTAAGACCTTTTGGCTGTCTAACATTACATAAATTGGTTGGTGCTGATACATCTATACCTGACATATTATTTTTTCCTTTAAAAATCTATAAACTTAATTCAACAAGTCTTCATCTGACTGAGTTGTGGAGGTTGTACTAAAGCTTGAATTTGAACTGAAACTGCCTTTGATGGCATCTGCTCCTTTATAATCTCTAAGGTGCGCTTGCTCACTTGTGGCTCTGACAATCTGTGCTGGAGCTTGTTGTGGCTTTTTATGATTTTCAAAATACTCATTGCACTTGTTCAGAAAAATGCTTTTCAGACATGGCGGGTTCCACATTTTAGATGGACATTTAAGTGACTCGAGAAGGCTAAGGTTTACTAAGGACTTGTTTGAATTCTTAACATAAAATGAAATCACACCTTGGCTGGTCTTGATGGCATTAGCCTTATTGACATGTTCACTTTCGGTTGCCATGAACTTTGCATTACAGAAGCGTAACAACTCAGGAGAAAACTTACTTGCCATCTGTATGATTTTTTCCTGTGTTCCCATCAGTTCATTATTCAGTGCAATAGATTTATGCTCAGGTGGCATATGGGCAGGATCACAGGTTCTACCAGGCTTATCTTCACGCAGGAGTCTTGCTATCTCTTTACCTTTAAACTTAACTACAATAGTGTCGTTGTTGATAAAGACGTCCACGCTCTCCTTGATGTAGGTGTATGGTACTGAATACTCGTGCTCTTTCACTTTAATTAAATAAGAACGAGGTACTACTACCTGGTGTACTCCTGAGCGTATGGTGGTATCTCTGAAGCACACCTTGCTGCAGGTAACTCATAGGTCCTAAAAAATAAACTTCTTGTTTTTTCAATGCTTTTTCTGAAAGGTCCTACATTGATAACATTCTCAACGTGCACTTGTAAGAACTTACTATGCTCATCAATAGTGGTTTTCTTACTAAAAGATCTAACAAGCTCATTTCGTCTACACAAATTTTGAACCTGCATAACCTCATACTCACAGCATGACTTTACCTGTGGTTTTCGTACAGGGGCTGCATCAACGCAGATACTGAGTCTTGACATAAAGTCTGCAAAGGCTGCATTTAATTCAACATGTGAACCTTTATGCGTGATAACAAAGGCTTTTGCATTGTCGGTAACTGCAACTAAAGGTATTCTGTTGCCCCAATATCTGATAGAGTTACTTATCACTCTACAGCTTTCAGCTGTAGTTTGACCTGTTACAAATTCAGCATAGGTATAGTAGCTGGTAGGCCAGGTTATAACCATGATCCAACACTTGATCTGACCGTTATAAGTCATTAGGTCGTAGGTATCATCTGTAAAGTCAATTTGAATGGTCTCTCCATATTTGAAGTCTTGAGCTAAGTAAAAGTTATCATGTGCGGTTAATTCTTTTACTTCACTGGCAATACGTCTTGAAAAATAACCTTTACTAAAAGGCTCTGAGGTAGTTTTAAAAGCTAACTCACGATATTCTTCGTAGATCTCTCCTACAGTCTTTTTCTTTTCCAGCATGTCCTTTGCTAAATATAAAAAGTCTGGTACGTACTTGTTGTTTTTATCAACCTCATTAGGCTTTACCACTGAGCTATGGCAACTGTTGGGATAGAAGCTTGAAATGATTTCATCATCTGAAAGTGCTGTAAGCTCCTCTGGCTTGCTATAACCTAAAGCGGTCATCTTTGCTCTGATACTGATAATAGTATTAGTCGATAGACCTAAATGGCGAGCAGTCTCACTCACTCCAGGAATTGGTGATAGCAATTTCGAGCATATCATTCTAATCTTCCAAGGCTCTAATTGTCGGCGATCTTGTTGTTTCCCTGACATTTTTATTCTCCTTTGTTGAAAAATTTAATGCTCAGGTGATTTTAAAGAACGTTTTTAGCTGCTATCGAAAACTATGTGGTTGTTGAGTTCTAGGTAATAACGAGGATTGAGAACATAATTTTGACTGTCTGAAAAGTAAAGTGGCAGGAATTGCTCTGAGATAAAAAAGGATTGCCAGGGCTCTTTTCTTTTAAAGATGTCTAGCAGTAATACAAGCAGCTCATATCTTTGAAAAAGTATTTTAACTCTTTGCCTCAGGTAGCTTACAAGCTTGAGACTCATAGAGCCAAGTTCTTCACAAAAGAGATCATACACGTTCACTTTATCATATAAGGCGCAATTAAGATCTTCAGTCATATACACTTCGTTAGCCATAACAACGGCTTTTAAACTGTATCTGGTGAAAGGTAATAGAAAGTCTGGCAGGATTACGTGAGTTTTAATATGACTGTCTTCCAGTACGGTTATGCGTGGTACTTCTATCTTAGCTTTAGTGCCAGTATGATCAATGAAATATCTTCTGACATAGCCATGATGCTTTACTGTGCCTGCCTTATAAAGTAAGACGAGCATCTCAAATGCTACATCTATTAGTTCAAAACGGTGATGCTGATGTTGCTCGTCAGCTTTAATCACTCTTGTTTTGAAGCAAGCCTGTGATAAAATGTGCGTGACTTTTGGGTCAGCCACAACTAAAGTTTTCCAGACGGGGGTTGTGGCTTTTTTAATTCCTAAAATAACTTACTTTCTCAACTTTTGCATTTCAAAAATTGAGTTAAAACGATAAATATAAGCGGTCCAACACCGACTTTGCTCTTTAAAATATGATTTTTGATTATAAAGCCTAAGGTGGTATGTAAATACACAGTAAAAATGGCTTAAGAATGCTGTTTTGAGGCGTGTTTTGTTGAATAAATGTGTATAAAATAGTATAATTTATGTTGCAAAATCAATAAGTTAAACCAAATTAATCACAGAGCTATAATAAACATAAATTCATCTTATGCAATAGAGCAATTTCTTTTGAGTCACTTTTTACACATATTGGAGTTCGTTCTCTTTTAGCCAGAGCTAAGTTTTCTAAACGCTCAGGGGTAGATGTATTTACTCTTCTTTCTGTACTTGTTACTTCTATCTTTAAAGGTTATCCCAATCTGTATAGGTTCTTTGAATCTACTGAAGGTAAGTCATTACCTTTTAGTAGAGATTCTGTTTACAGATTTCTGTCTAATCCTAAGTATGACTGGCAATCTCTGATGTTTTACATAGCAACGTTTATCATCAGATTTATCTGTGAGCTAAATAAAAACAATAAGAACCAGGTTAACTGCTTAATAGTAGACGATACCATGATTGAGAGATGTCGAGGTAAAAAGGTTGAGCTCTTATCTAGACAGTACAACCATGTTATTGGCAAAACAGTTAAAGGTTTTACCAATTTGGCTTTAGGTTGGACTGATGGTATTAACTACGTTCCTTTACTGAGTCATCTTATAGACTCTAATAAAGAGAAAAATCTCATTCAGAAGTCTAATACAAGTAACATTGATAACAGAACTACTGGAGCTAAACGCAGACTCTTAGCTTGTAAAAAGAAACCTGAAGTGCTCATCAGTATGTGCAGGAGAGCAATGAGAGCTATTCCTGCATCTTACATTCTGATGGATTCATGGTTCTTTTCTGACTTCCTTGTAAGAAAGCTTAAACAGTTAGGTTTACAGAGTATCTGTCTTGTTAAAAGTAACCTTCAGTTCAAACAGGAAAAAGGTAGTTCTAAATCCTTTTCTCAAAAAGAACTCCTTAAGAAAATCAATGGAGGTAAACTCAACAAGGCTAAACTTATTACCTCTGTCATTGCTTATACAAACAAAGACTTAAAAGTAAGACTTGTCTTTGTAAAAGCCAGAAACTCTACAGACTGGATCTGCATGGTAAGTACTGACATAGACCTATCTCCTGAACGTGTTATTGAACTCTACGGTAGAAGAAGGTCTATTGAAGTTGCCTTTAAAGCTCAGAAAAGTTATCTGGGCTTAAAGAGTGAGTGTCAGGCCCATGCCTTTGATACCTGCAATGCTTTTATGGCCATTGCAAATATCAGATTACAACTCATGGAGTTTAACAGACGTCACGACAACGATCCTCGTTCTATTGGAGAGCTCTTTTATAGCGCCCGTTCTGAACTTACCGCGATTACATTCGCTGAAGCTCTGCAAACATTACTTCTGCTTATAGATAACATAGCTGTTACCTTAGATGCTGCTAGCTGTATCTGTAAAGGTAAATTAGCTAAAGCAAAAGAAGTAATATCTAACGCAATCTCAGAGTGGTTCTCTAGTATTACTGACTACATCAAAATGTACATTCAGTTACCACAAACGTCTTAATAATCAAAAATCATATTTTAAAGAGCAAATGCTGTATTAAACCGCATTGTTATCTGCATTTTGAATTAAATTTCAAATGCAAAAGTTGAGTTATGTAAAAAACTTTGATAATTTTATTTTTAAAATCTGTTCACAGAAGGAGGTTAAATAATGTTTAACATCAGTCTCAGTTTTATGATAGAGAGAGGAGAGAGAAAAAAAAGTGGGGGAAGCTTGAAAATAGTTCTAATATTATTCCTCAACTTCAAACATTACGAGCTATAGCATTTGTTGGTATTGTGTTATGTCATTCTAGAATATTCAATGGTATGTTAGCTTGTCTTGGACCTTGGGCTGTCTCTGTTTTTTTTGTATTATCTGGATTTGTTATGGTTTACAGTTATTACAAAAAAAGTAGAATTAAAAAAATATCGTGTTTTTCAAATGTATTCTTTGCATATTCTAAACTGAAAAAATTATGGTATTTGCATCTAATTTGCACTTTTGCCATTGTTCTAACTTGGTTCAGCGAGAATAATTTTGAACCGATATTATATTCAATAACTAAAATTATACTGAATATTGCCATGATTCAAGGTTTTTTCCCAATTCAGGGTAGTTCAATTAATGGTGTTTCATGGTTTTTATGCACGATTTTGTTAAGCTACTTCATATTCCCTTATTACTTAACGCTTATTGAAAAAAAGTATTCAATAAGGTTTGCTCTTTTTGTAATAATATTTTGTGTAGTTTTACAATATTTCATATCTTCTTTAAGTTTTAATTTATCCGCCATGATTATCAACAGCTCTTTACAAGATTTTTCAATAGATAAAAATGTATCGTCATGGCTTGTATATGCATTCCCATTTTCAAGAATGCTAGATGTAATTATTGGGTATAATTTAGGCTATCTTTTCATTAATCAAAAATTTCAATTAAAATCTATCTACTCTACACTATTTGAAATAGTCGGCTTGATACTAAGTATTTTATCTTGTCTTTTTTATATTAAATATAATCAAGAATTTTCTGAACAATTGACAAATAATTTAACTTTTATGAGCTTGCTCGGTTTATCTTTTGTGTTTGTTTTTAGCTCAATTTTTCTAGTATATTCGTTTTCAATGCAAAATGGGTATTTATCTAATTATCTTACAAATAAAATTACTATTTTTTTTGCTAAAATTTCTCCGTACGGTTATCTATTACATTCTGTGATATTTTATTATTCTTACAAAGTACTATACCATATTCCTAGATACTCAGCGTCTGAACTTTTTAATAATCACTATATAATATGGGGCTTATTTCTTTTTGTTTTTATAGTAACTATAATTCTTTCTAAAATTTGGCTTGTGTTGTTTGATAAAAAATTTGAAAACAAGTAAAAGTTCAGAAATAATTTTTTGAAAATTTTAAGAATCATAAAAGCAAAGCTGGCTGCATCTAATCATTTAAGACGGCGATTTATGTCTGATTATTCTATTATTGTTATTATATTGTTTATTATTTGTCCTTTTATTCTTTTAAAATTTTTTCAACGCCTCATTGTTAATGGTGTTAAGGAGATCATAAATTAAAAGAAGAAGTCTAACTGTTTTATATAGTGAACAATCAAAATCAAAGATTACGACAACAAACGTATTCGATCATAATTACACAATTTTTGTGTAAAGATTATATTTATATTAACTTCATCAGCAAGCCTGATGAAATATTCTTTAACAACTTGTTTTATCTCTCTGATGTGATTTTTAGATCACTACTTACAAATTTAATGTGATCTAGGGATCACAGATCAATATTTTTCTTGCATAAACAGGTAAAAACTGATCAAATACTGAAAGATTAACCGTTTGGAACCTTGTTTATGAATGATTCATTACTCTTTGAGAAGTTAGAGTAGTATGCTTTATCGCATATTCGTTTTACTGCTTCTCCTTTGTCTGATGGTGACTTCAGAGAACAATATGTGCAAGTTCTTAATAAGAAAGGTTATACCGAAGGTGATTACATCTTTGATGAGTATATGGAGCTCGTTGATACTGCAAAGTATAAAATCGAGAAATTCATAAAGAGATGTCCACTTCCTTTGCGCTCAAAACCTTGCGCAATGATTTAATGAGGAGATACTTTCAGTACGATAAAAGAGAGCCTGATAGTGAAATCTACACATCAGACGTAGTGCTTTTTGCTGTAATTTGGTCTTCACTGTGTGGAGGCAAAACCTGTAAAGAGCATGCTCAGTTCTGTTTTGATTACAATCGGCTGTTGCAGTATCTAATACCAGGGATGCCTTCTCCAAAATGGATGATATCAGCAGAGACCATAAGGTTCTTTTTAAAGATGATTCCTGATGGTGAATTCTCCAGTATGTTCAGACAGTACTTTGGAGAAAAGAAAATCAAAGCTGAAGAACTGTTAGAAAACATAAAAGAACCATCTTTTGATGAAGATGAAGAACCTCAAATCCAGTACCGCCATTCAGTAGGTGGAGATGGTCAGGAGTTAAGAAGTTCTTACAGAAGAGGTGCACATAACCGTAAAGATAAAGGAGCCTAGAGAGTCTGCTGTTATGATTGAGATGCACGAGTTGTTCTTAACTATATCTTAGTAAAGTGTAAGAACAATGAAAGAAATGCATTCATTACCATGCTTTCTGATATGTATGTACCATCAGACTGTATCTTTTATGCTGATGCTATTAACAGTAGCGAAGAAATGATTGAATTCCTCAATCGAATGATGATGGACTGGATATTTGCCATAAAGAATAACCTGTCTAACAGTGTTGCTGTAGTAGCAATTAAGAACCATTTAAATGAGCATAAAGATACTTATGAGTTCTTTCACTGTGAAAAAGTTGATAAAACAGGAGGTCGTATCGAAGTACGCAGATATGACATCACCCCAATATCAGCCGTGAACCTTGTCAGCAAGCTCTCCTAAAGCCTGGTACCGAATCCTTAATCAGAGTAGAAAAGGAAACTTATAGCCATTTAAAAGATGACAATAAGAATATCAAAGAGAAGAAAATGAAAGAGGTAAAGCCTTCTGTCTTTACTCTTTACTTCTTTTCAAGACTTGATTACAACGATGATAACTGTAAACAGATAGTTCATTCACTAAGACATCGTTAGCTTTATGAAAGTCAGCACACACTCTTGATACTGTGATGCTTCAGGATAGTCAACACTGTTGTGATGAGAACCATCTGGCAACAATAACAGGTCTTAACAGTATGGTTTATAACATTGTTACCTTTGCCAGACAGAGGATGTCTACAAGAGGCTATACCAATGTTGCTCACAGAAATGCTGATACCGCCAAGAGAGCTCCTCTTATTACCTACAGTAGAGTCTTTTCGATATTCAAACAGCATCCATTAGTTGCAATTCAGTATTTGGATGAATTTTTCAATACACCGCCTGTAGAAGACTAATCTAAAAAGTTACTACTCCATCAAGTAATCAGATTAACCTCTGAAGATATTGCATACCCTTAATTACCGCAATCTGATTAAAAATCACGTTACAGAGATAAAACTAGTTGTTAAAGAGCATTTCATCAGGCTTGCTGAAGAAAGTTAAATTGATTTCGTCTGCTCACTTACATTATGTGAGTTTGATCGAATTCATTTGTTTGTCGTAATCAAAGATTGAGCTCCAAGCAAATTGAAGTAATACCAAATCACCATTGGTAAGCTAATAGCTTTAATACATTCACCAATACAAAGTTAGGAAACAGACCTTAACTACCAAGAAAATGAGAGATGAGAATATTAATGGAAAGAAAGAGAGAAAAAGAAAGGCATAGATTCTTCAAGTAAAGGGGAAGAAGCAAAAGACCGGTAAGAAGAGCTGTATCACATCAGATGACATCAAAGTCTAGGAAGGACAAAAATGTGTAGAAGTTGATGAAACTACACTTACTTTAGAAGAAACTAGAAGGAAATTAGGTATGATTTTACTGGATAGAATGACATTCTTTATTGGTAAGATTTAACCATAGTTTTTACTATGAAGGATAGACTGAGTTGAAGATGACCGTGATATTATTCTTGATCAAGAGTACTGCAGAGATAGTCATCATAAATTAAATCAGATAAATGAACTGATGATAAGTGATGAGTTTAGTCACATGCCGTAATTTAAAAAAAATGTGTAAGTGGACATACTAGTGATAAGAGCTGTTTTTTAAGTTGTAATTATTACTTTATTGTAGCCTAATTAAAGAAGAGTTTAATGAATTAAGATATCTGGTAGCTGACAGTGCTTCATGCATCATTGATAATGCAAAAATTAGCATCACATCTTCTTTACTTGGTAGTGGATAAGGTTAGCTGGAGCTCCATTAGATGGGCAGGAAATCATGTTATTTATGGTAAAAAATCGTGCAGATACTACTTGCAGATACTACTTAAGTGGCGCATATCGAAACTATTTAGTATCAGCTGATTAAAACTTGAGCAGATAAGATCAGGAATAGTATATTCAGAAGTTTTACTGCTCTAGGTCAGTTTTATAGCTCCTTTGCTCCTGTTTAATTCATGGTTGTTATTTAAATGAATTCTAATTCAAAGTTACTTAAAAACATATTTTTGATGTTTTTAGTCTATATTCTCCCTAAATTTTTTAGTTTCTTTCTAGTTCCTGTATATACAGCTTATTTATCCACCGAAGAATACGGAAAAGCCGATTTTATAATAAATATTAGTTGCTTACTGTCTCCTTTTGTTTGTTTAGGAATGCCTAGTGCTCTTTTGAGATTTACCATAGAAGACAGAAATAATAATAAACCTTTTCAAATTAGTCTAAAGATCACCACTCTAGGTTCTGTTCTTTTGTTGTTTACCCTTTTTATAATTTATGTCGTAGATTATATTTCTTTAGACTCTTTTGTTTTTACATTTTTTATAGTTACTTTCTCTTTAATCTCAGATATATATATCAATTATTCTAGAGCTGAAGAAAAAATGAAAATAATCACAATTTGTGGTGTTGGAAGTTCATTTGTAGGTATTTTATGTAATATTTTATTTATTGTTGTATGTAATTTGGGTGGAAAAGGTTTTATGTTAGCATCTGTTTGTAGTTATGCTTTTAATATATTAGTAATAACGTTTTACACTCGAAACAATAATTTATATAAAGGTTTTTTTCAAAATAGCAGTAAAAAACTTCAACTTGATATGCTCAAATACAGTTTCCCTTTGATATTTTCAGGCCTATCTTGGTGGATTATTTCTTCTTCTGATAGATTTTTTGTTACCTGGCTCTGTGGTTCAGATGCTAATGGATTGTATTCAATTGCCTATAAAATACCAATGATTATTCAAGCTTTGTCAAATGTGTTTAGTTTAGCTTGGATGTATACATTGTATGATAATTATAAAACAGAAGAAGGTCGAATCTACATTAGTAGAGTTATCAGCTTGTTTAACTTTATCTTTTTGTTAGTTTGTTCTTTTCTAATTATGATAAATAAACCTCTTTCAAAAATTATGTTTTCAAATGAGTTTTATGCAGCAAGAGAATTTGTTCCAATTTTATTATTTTCAGTTGCTGTTAATGGTTCTTCTAATGTTGTAGGGGCTCTTTTGTCTGTATATAAGAAAACTAAAATATCGATGTATATCTCTTTAATTGTTTGTATGTGTAATATAGTTTTTTCTTGCGTATTTATTCAAATATTTAAAGGTCCAATTGGAGCCGCAATTGGAACAATGATTTCATTTTTAATCTATTGTATACTGAATTGTGTATTTGGTGCTAAATGCTCTAAGGTAACGATTGAATGGAAATTAATGTTTGCTATTTTTTCAGTAGTTTGTTTTGAAAGTATAAATACAACCTTGGAATATAATAGTTGGTTGAATTATGTGTGCTTGTTTACAATTATATTTTTAAACTTAGATTCCATAATACTCGTAAAAAATAATTGGAAAACGCTTTTTTATCGTAGTATAAAATCATAGTTTGACTTTTGTTACTTTTTTGATTTTAAGTTACTCAACTTTTGCGTTTCAAAAATATGTAAATGGTCTGAAATAACCTTAAAAACATTTTAAGACAGTCTCAAAGCAGACTGTCTGTTCATTAAAAAATCAGTGCGATTAGTCTCACAAATCTGTACATAATTGCATTTTTCTATCTCTCTTTAAAATCGCTTGAAAAGGCACTTTAAATGCCAATATAGAGATGCACTTTTTACGGCTTTACTTTTGTCATTTTTCTCTTTGATAGATCGCTACGATCTTGTAGCGATCTATACAGATCTTTTGAGTGTTGTTATGAACTTACAAAGTAGCACCGGATAAGGCTATCAAAATGACTTTGCTATAAAACTTGTATAGGATTTTTTAAGGATTGTAGCAGTGGAACATCAGTCACTAAAAGACAGATTCAGAGACATCTCTGAGAAATGGGAAAAGCAGTTTCTCACGATCCTGTATCATCATCTTTTGTAAGTGTATTGATGACTCTATTTGAAACTTTATCAGATATGTTCGCAAAGCAAAGTGCTCTAAGAGTTTTGAAGATCGAACAGCTAACTAACCTTAACAAGAAAATAGAAGAGAACCAAATCACCATTGAAAAGCTAATGGCTTTAATAGAGACAGTCAATATAAAGTTTGGAAACAGAACCTTAACTACAAAGAAACTGAGTGATGAGAATATCAATGGAAAGAAGAGTGAGAAAAAGAAAGGCATAGATTCATCAAGTAAAGAGAAGAAGCCAAAAGATAGTAAGAAAAGCACTTCAACATCAGAGGAGATCAAAGTCGAAGAAAGACAAAAATGTGTAGATGTAGATGGAACAGCACTTACTTTAGAGAAGAAACTAAAAAGAAGCTGGGCACAATCTTTACAGGTAAAGATGGCAAACGCTACAAGTATGTAAGAATTAACGATTCCTCAGATAAGTTAGACTTAGAAATGAGACTTATTAAGACTCATTATTCAAAGCTACAGGTAGTAGCAGTAGATGAGAAAGGAAACAAGTTTAGTGATATCAAAGAACCATCAACAGTTAATTCTGAAACAGATTACTTGAAGAAGAGCTCAATGAGCATAGGACTTATGAGCTTAATTTTAGAGCAGTTGTTAAACTTAAAAGCTCCATTAAACAGAATCAGCCAGTACTTGTCTCGTCATGGCATTAAGTATACAAGACAGCATACAGTTATACCGATACTACAGCTGCAATGCTGATGCCTTTATTTAAATACATGGAAAGATATATATAGCTCAAGCAAAGCTGATAGGAGTAGATGAAACCTACTGGAGTTGCAGAGAATAGCAGAAGTTAAAAGATGATAACAGCGTGGAGGATGATAATACAAAGAGGAAATTCCAACGCAGTAAATCTAAGACCTGCCGTTCTTATGTCTTTGGTGTAATCACTTCTAAGGTATGTTTGTATTACCATTCCTTGGAGAGGAACTATGATATACCTAAGAATATCTTATTGGATAATGAGATATCAAAAGATTGCTTTGTTGAATCTGATGCCTTCTATAGAAAGATGTTCTCTATTAAGGTATATAAAGAACTTGACTTTCTCACTTGAGAAAAAAAACTAAAGACCTTATACACTAAGGCTTTGCTCTTTAAAATTTAATATAAA
>ERZ1023641.412-NODE-412-length-12069-cov-6.273847_pt1 | contig 12069 bp, 12 predicted proteins | sample MGYA00380335_ERZ1023641 | MGnify/ENA primary metagenome ERZ1023641 (study PRJEB33179, sample SAMN07448970) | human gut metagenome | biome: Human-gut; feature: Human associated habitat; material: Faeces | host: Homo sapiens | place: India: Bhopal | collected... | reverse complement strand
TGATGCACGCGTCGCCGCCGCCTGCCACTTCGCGCGAACGCGTCGGGGGCAAAGCCGAGTTGGGCGTGCGGGCGATCAACACTTTTTTGACGCTGTGCAAAGGGCAGCGTATGGGCATTTTCGCGGGTTCGGGCGTGGGCAAGTCGTCTTTGATGGCGATGATGGCGCGGCATACGCAGCTGGATGTTACGGTTTTGGGGCTTATCGGCGAACGCGGACGCGAGGCGCGCGAGTTCATCGAGGACGATTTGGGCGTCGAAGGCATGAAGCGCAGTGTCGTCGTGGTGGCGACGTCGGACGAAAGCCCTTTGATGCGGCGGCAGGCGGCGTATGTCGCGAGGACGGTCGCCGAGTATTTTCGCGATTTGCACAACAACGTTTTGTTCATGATGGACAGTATTACCCGTTTCGCGATGGCGCAAAGGGAAATCAGTTTGTCCGCGGGCGAACCGCCGGCGACCAAAGGCTACACGCCGACGGTGTTTGCGGAGCTGCCCCGTTTGCTGGAACGCGCGGGACCGGGGCGCATCGGGTCGGGGTCAATTACGGGGCTGTTCACCGTTCTGGTGGACGGCGACGACCACAACGAACCGATTGCCGACGCGGTGCGCGGCATTTTGGACGGTCACATCGTTTTGGAACGCGCGATTGCCGAACGCAACCGCTATCCCGCGGTCAACCTGTTGCGCAGTATTTCGCGTACCATGCCGGGGTGCAACTCGGACGAGGAAAACGCCCTTGTCAACCGCGCGCGCGCTTTGATTGCGACGTACGAAGACATGGCGGAGCTGATTCGGTTGGGCGCGTACAAGCGCGGGTCGAACGCGCAAGTCGATGAAGCGATTTTCTATTATGACAAGCTGGAAGCCTTTTTGTCGCAAAAGAAAAAGGAAAAAGTCGATTTTGCAACGGGCTATCAGCAGCTGAAGGACATTTTGTCGCAAAAGCCCGCCGGTGCTGAATAATGGCGAAAAACGACCTGAAAACGCTAATACGCGTGCATCAATTCGAACTGGATGAAAAACGCCGGCAGTTGGGCAATCTGCTGCGGTTTGAACAATCGCTGGAAAACCGCAAAATCCTGCTTGCCAAACGGTTTAAAGAGGAAGAGGAAGCCGCCAAAAACGACCAGACGGCGGCTTTGACGTTCGGCGCGTATGTTGATTGGCACATTGATGAAACAAAACGGGTTGAACGGGCTTTGGTTGACGCGCGCCAAGAAATCGCTTTGATGCGCGACGAAATCAGGGAAGCGTATCAAGAACTGAAAACTTTTGAAATCACGCAGGAAAACCGCGAAAAACGCGAAGCGGCGGAACTGGAGCGCAAAAACAACGCCGTACTGGATGAAATCGGCTTGACGCTTTACAGGCGCAAACAGGACGAAAACGCGCAGGACGACAAAGACAAAAAGCAAGAATGAAAAAATAAAATTCCGCACTTCGTCGGAAATGCGGAATTTCAGCTTTTTTTTCGTAACGGATTACGCCGCTTCCAGCAATCCTTCGGCGATTTGCAGGTTCATGTTTTCCAAAGTGTCCAACGTTGCCTCTTTGGCGTCACAGCCGTTCAGCAGCGTTTTGGAAACAACAAAGTTCGCCAGTTTCAGCAAATTGGATTTGATTCCCGTCGGCAGAGGATGATCGGCGCGGCTGAGCAGCGTTTGAATGCCCGTCCACAACTGCATGTTTTCATCCAGAGCTTTCGCCAAAGCCGCTTTGTCGCCCAAAGCGCGCGCGTTCGAAATGTTCGTCGCCGAACGCAGTAAAGCCAAGGCGTCCTGCTGTTCCAAAGTCAAATTCAAGTGTGTCATAACGACCTCCGTTGTTTGGGTTAATGAAATAATGTCGCTTCGGGCCTCCGTTATGAAAGGAGGGGAGGGACGGGGGCCCGAAGCATCCTCCGTTTAGAACGGAGAAAGGATATCCAGCACTTGGCGGCCGATGCGCGGCTGCTGAACGTCGCTGATTGTGCCTTTTCCGCCGTACGCGACGCGCAATTCGGCAATTTTTTCCGATTTGATGGTGTTCAAAACAGAAATGTCTTCGCGGCGGATGATGCCCGTCATGTGCAGCTGGCGCATTTCATAGTTGACGCGGACTTCCTGTTTGCCCGAAATCACAAGGTTGCCGTTGGGCAGAACCTGCGTTACGACCGCCGCCATGGTGACATCGATTTTTTCGTTGCGGTCAATCGTGCCGTCGCCCGAAATGTCGCGGCTGGACGAGATGTTGAACAAATTGGACACGTCCACTCCGTTAGGCAAAATTTTCCCCGCGTATTTTTCCAGTCCCGCCAAAGCGCCGATGCTGACGCTGTCTTTGTCGTCGCCGCGTTTTTGTTCCGATTTGTTTTCCAGCAATGCTTTGTCGGAAATGACGACTTGAACGGTCAGGATGTCGCCGACCTGACTGGCGCGCTGGTCTTTGAAAAATCCTTTCGATCCCGGACGCCACAGCGAATTGGAATTGACGTAAACGGGCTGCGGGTCGGGCATGGGCATGTCGACGGGCTGATAATCCTTTTGCTTCGTCGGGTTTTCTATTTTGGACAATTCGGGCGCTTTGCCGACATCCGCCAGCCGTCCGAAGTAGGAACATCCTGCTGCGGGCAGCATCAAAAAAGCAAGCAATCCCGTTTTCAAAAGCGAATGTTTCATTATTTAACCCTCCCGTTGATAACGATGGTTTCGGGACCGGCGACCGTTCCCTGAACCACCGATTTGCTTTGCGTGTTCAGCACGCGCACCGTGTCGCCCAGTCCGCCGTTTTCCAGCGATTTCCCCTGCGCGCTGAGCATAATGCCGCCTTTGACGAAGCTTAACGTCACGGTTTTGCCTTTGGTCACCATGGGGCGGACGCGGACATCCGAATCGCTTATCGCCTGTCCCGCGCGAATCGCCCGCTTGATTTCTTTGCCGATTAAGTCGGACAGCGGCGTGATTTTTTGGCGGCGCGCGCGTTCCTGCGGCGTTTTTTTCATAAACACGTCGGATTCCGTTACAATCTGTCCCGAAACCAGAGCATGCCGCGCCGTCGGGACAAAGACGAACGTTTGCACTTTGCCTTTTAAATCGACGGTTTGCGTTTCGTCGTCCGTTTTGATGACGGCTTGGGCGGAAAACAGTTTGGAATCGGGCGAAAAGTCGATGTCGCCGAACGTTATTTCCCATTCCGCATCGGCAGGCAGCAGAATCGGGAAGTTTTTGCCGTTCAGCGTTACGTCCGATTCTTCCGAAAGTCCGAGGCTTTTCAATTCCTTGACCAGTGCGGGCAGAATGTCCGCTTTGCCGATTTCAAGCGCCGCGCGTTTGACTTCGACGGTTACGCCCGAGTCCGCAGGCGCCCAGTCGACAGCGTGTTTTTGCGCCGCTTTTTTCAGCCAATCCGCCGTCAGCAGAACATCTTTTCCGGGGGACGGCGCGTCGGCGGCAATACGGTTTTCCTTGTCGCGGGGCAGTCCCGAAAACAAATCGCCCAAGCGGATTTTGTCGGATTTAATCACGGCTTTTGACCGCAAAACGACGGGCAGAGCCGGCAAATCTTCCGTCTGCGATTCGGCGCAAACGGGCGAAGCCGCCGGCAAAAACACCGCAAAAGCAAAAAGAAAAAGCCGTTTCATCGCCTTAAATCCTTATGATTTCAGGTTGTTAATCGTTGACAGCATTTGATCCGCCGGCGTGATAATCTTGGAATTCATTTCGTAAGCGCGCTGAGCGGACACCAGTTCCGTGATTTCCGACACCACGTTGACGTTCGAATTTTCCAAGTGTCCCTGCAAAATCGTTCCGAACCCCAAAGCCCCCGGATTGTCCACCGTCGGCTGACCCGAAGCGACCGTTTCCATGAACAGGTTGTCGCCGATGGCTTCCAATCCCGATTCGTTCATAAAGTTCGCGATTTCCAGCTGTCCGACGTTGTTCAGTTCGGTTTGACCGTCTTCTTTGACCCAGACTTCGCCCGACGCGTTGATTGTGATGCCGATGGCGTTTTCGGGGATGGTGATTCCCGGCTGAACCGTGTAGCCGTCCGAAGTTACCAGCAAACCGTCGGGGCTGACTTGGAACGCGCCGTCGCGGGTGTAGCCCGTGCCGCGGTTGTTGGGCAGTTCGATTCGGAAATAACCGTTGCCTTGAATCGCCAAATCAAGCGTGTTGTCCGTTTTCAGCACGCTGCCGTGTTCGGAAATACGGTAAACGGAAGCCGTTTTCACACCCAAGCCCAGCTGGATGCCCGACGGAACAATCGTTCCCGAATCCGACGAATTCGCGCCGACGCGACGCTGGTCTTGGTACAGCAAGTCGTGAAATTCCGCGCGTCTGCGGGAATACGCCGTCGTGTTCATGTTGGCGATGTTGTTGGAAATCACTTCGACGTTTGTTTGTTGGGCCAGCATGCCCGTTGCACCGATATGAAGCGCTCTCATGGTTTGGACTCCTTATTATCTGGCGGACTTGGCGTAAACGTTCATCATGTTCTGACGACGGGTGTTTTCCGAATCGATCATCATTTGAACGTTTTCGTAAGCGCGCTGCAATTTAATCATTTCAGCCATTTCGACAACGGCGTTGACGTTGGACTTTTCAATCATTCCCTGTTCCAGCTGGGCGTCTTCGGCTTCCAAAGGCGGATTGCCCTCCGTCGTTCTGTACATGCCGTCGTGCGTCGTTCTGAGCCGCTGACCGTCGGCGAAGCGAACCAGACGAAACCGCGCGATAACGCCGTTTTCCGTCGCGATTGTGCCGTCGCGGTTGATGTCGATTCGGGTTTCTTCGGGGGCGAAGAAAATCGGACGGTCGCGGTCGTCCAGCACGGCGTCGCCGTTCGCGGTAACCAGCATGCCGTCGTTATTGAGCTTGAATTGACCGACGCGGGTGTAGCGGATGCCTTCGGGCGTGTCGACGACAAAGTAGCCGTCGCCGTGAATCGCGACGTCCAGCGGGTTTTCCGTCGACGAAAACGCCCCTTCGGTGTAATCGCGGACGATGCCGAAATCGTGGACGAACGCCAATCTGTCGGGCAGCAGGCGTTCGTCGTTTTTGCTTTTGGACAGGTATTCGGTAAAGTGCGGCTGAACGCTTTTGTACGCGGTCGTGTTCACGTTCGCCAGATTGTTGGAAACCATGTCCAGCTGGTTCCACAAGCTCGTCTGGCGCGACAAAGCGATATACAGTGTGTTGTCCATCGGTTTCCCTTTCGTGCAAAAGCGTTGAAAAAAACTTCCGCAAACGGATATGCGAAAACCGTGCCAAATTTTTAAAACGAGATTTTTTATTGCAACGGCGGGGAAAAGAAATTATTAACCAAAACGGCGTATAACAAGGATAATACCAACAGGCTTTCGGGATGAATGAAATGGCTGACGAACAGGAAGAAAACAACGAAACGGAACACACCGTTGCCGTTCCGCATAAAAAAAAGATATTGATTTTGCTGCTGCCGATTTTTTTGGTGGTCGGTTCCGTTGTCGGCGTTTATTTTTCGGGCTTGACGGATTCGTTCATCAGCACAAAGCAAAGCGATAACGCCGAACGGGACGAAAACGCCTCCGCCGCCGTTCCTCCCGCCAAGGGCGTGTTTTATGAAGTGCCCGAAGTGCTGGTCAACCTTGCCGCCAAAGCGGGGCAAAGTCCCGTGTACTTCAAAGTCAAGGTTGTTTTGGAAATGGAAAATGCGGCGGATGTCGCTTATGCCGAAAAAATGCAGCCCCGCATTACGGACAGCCTGCAGTTCTATTTGCGCGAAATGCGGCTGGAGGAAGTGCAGGGGTCGATGGGAACTTATCGGCTGAAGGAGGAAATCCTGAACCGTTTGACGAAAATCCTCGCCCCCGCGAAAGTCAACGATGTCTTGTTCAAAGAAATCTTGATTCAATAAGAGGTTTTTATGGCTGAAGACGAACAAAAACAGATGCAGTCCGCCGATTTTCAAGACGCTTTGGAAACCGCCGAACAAGACAATGCCGATTTGTCCCAAATGCTGAATCAGGACGAAATCAACAGTCTGCTGGGCGCGGGCGAAGAAGATAAGCATACGGGCGTCAACGCGCTGCTGAATTCGTCAACCGTTTCGTACGAACGTTTGCCGATGCTGGAAATCGTGTTCGACCGTTTGGTGCGCCTGACGTCCACGACTTTGCGTAATTTTACGCAGTCCAATATCGACATTACGCTGGAAAGCATCGAATCCATGCGCTTCGGCGACTATCTGGAATCCATTCCGTCGCCCGCGATGATGAGCGTGTTCAAAGCCGAAGAATGGGATAACTATGGTTTGCTGACGGTTGATTCGTCGCTGATTTACACCATGGTCGACGTGCTGTTGGGCGGGCGGCGCGGCACGGCGGCGATTCGGCTGGACGGGCGGTCCTATACGGTGATTGAACGCAATCTGATGGAAAAGATGATTCATCTGGTTTTGTCCGATTTGTCGGCGGCGTTCGATCCTTTGGCTCCCGTTACGTTCCGTTTCGACCGTTTGGAAACAAACCCGCGCTTTGCGATGATTTCGCGCCCGTCGAACGCGGCGGTCGTCGCAAAATTCCGCGTCGACATCGAAGACCGCAGCGGCAAGCTGGAAGTTCTGTTGCCTTACGCGATGCTGGAACCCGTGCGCGAACTGTTGCTGCAGATGTTCATGGGCGAAAAGTTCGGACGCGACAGCATTTGGGAAACCCACTTGGCGGAAGCCCTGTGGCTGAGCGAAGTCGATTTGAAAGCCGTTTTGGATCGTCACATGACATCTTTGAAAAACGTGTTGAAATGGAAAGTCGGCACACAGCTGCTGCTGAATGCGACCCCCGATTCCGAAGTCGAGATGTTTTGCGGCGACATTCCGATGTTTTACGGCAGAATGGGACGCAAAGGCAAATACATCGCCGTTAAAATCGAAGACAAAATCAAACGCCAAAAGGATTAAAGCCGATGTCCGTTGAATTATTGGTCAACATCATTGTCATTCTGCTGCTGATTCCGACGATAATTTTTGCTTTGCTGTTGAACAGGCGGCTGGAGATTTTGCGCAACAGCCGCGCGGACTTGGGGCGTCTGATTGAAGCGTTCAACGACGCGACGACGCGTGCCGAATCGGGCATTCCCCGCTTGAAGCAGGCGGCGGACAGCGCGGGCGCGCAGCTCAAAGAGCAAATCCGGCAGGCGCAAACGCTGCATGACGACATCGCTTTTATGCTGGAACGCGCCGAAAGCGTCGTTTCCAAGCTGGATTCCGCCGTTGCCCGTCCGCCCGTGCGCGAACCGCGGCGCGACAAGCCCGCCGAACGGCGCGAAGAACAAAAACCGCGTCCCCGCCGCGCTTTGGTCGAAAGTCCCGAAGATTTGATTTCGTCCGCCGTGTCCGCCGCCGAAGACATTTTGCGCGACGCCGACGGAAAAACGAAAAAACGTCCCGCTTTCGGGTCTTTCGCCGCCGAAGAATCGGGCGACAGGTCGGAAGCCGAACGCGAATTGCTCAAAGCTTTGCAGTCTATGCGCTAAAGGGGAACGCCGATGAAACAACCGCAAAACAACGCGTTGCGCAAACAATCGGAAAAATCGTTCCGATTGCTGCCGCTGATGATTTTCTTTTGCGTGCTGACGTTGTCCGTCCGTATCGGTGTTTTGTGGCGCGCTTTTTCGGTGCCGCGGGGGGATGAACGCCCGTCCGTTTTGGCTGTGGCGGCTTTGCAGGCGCAGGATGCGGATGCGCTTAAAAACGAGGTGCCGCTGTCCAAAGTCGCTCAGCAGGCGGCTTTGCAGGTTGAAAACGAACCGCCCGCGCGGGAAAAAAGCTTTTCGCAGTCGGAGCTGGAGATTTTGCAAAAACTTGCCAAACGGCGCGAAGAACTGGATATCCGCGAACGCACTTTGGAACAGAAAGTCGGCGTTTTGAAAGCCGCCGAAGCCCAAATCGACGCCAAAATCACCAAACTGAAGGAATTGGAACGCACGATTTCCGATTTGGTCGGCGTGTACAACGAACAGGAACGCGATCGGCTGAACAATCTGGTCAAAATCTATTCGACCATGAAGCCCAAGGAAGCCGCTCGCCTGTTTAACGAAATGGATATGTCTTTGCTGGTGCGCGTTTTCGAAAAAATGAAAGAATCCAAGTCCGCTCCGATTTTGGCGCTGATGGATTCCGCCAAAGCGACCGCTTTGACCGCCGAACTGGCGAACAAAAAAACTTTGCCGGGGACGGATTCCGCATCGGCGGAAAAATAATCCTTTTCTTATTCGGTTCAGTCTTTTATAACTTAAAGTAAATGATTTTTTAAAGTATAGGGGCTGTTATGAACAAGCAAATGAACGTCCTGATCGTGGACGATTATCAAACCATGCGCGGCGTTATCCGCAATCTGTTCAATTTGAACGGTTTTGAAAATACGGAAGAAGCCGGAAGCGTCGAGGACGCTTTGACGCTGTTGCGGGAAAAGCCGTTCGATTTGGTGATTTTCGACTGGTACACGGGCGCGATGAGCGGGGCGGAGTTTTTAAAAACCGTTCGCGCCGATGCGCGGTTGAAAGACATTCCTTTTTTGGTCGTCAGCGCGGAAAGCAATCCCGAAACCATGGCGGAAATCAAAGCCGCGGGGGCGTCCGACTTTATCGCCAAACCGTTTAACAAAGCGACTTTGAGCAAACGGCTGACCGCCTTATTCGGAGAATGACACCAAAACGATGAAGCTGGGACGGATATTTCGGATTGTGCTGATGCTGACGCTGCTGACGGCGGCGCGGGCGTTTGCCGCCGTGTCCGTTTTTCCCGACGCGCAGGTTCGTTTGTTCGCCGTTCAGCGCGCGGACGAAAACAGTTTGGTGTTTTCATTCCCCGCCAAAACGGGCTTTAAGGAAAAAACGTCGGGCGATCGCTATACGCTGACGTTCGACGCCGCCGTGTCCAACCCCGAAGCTTTGCGCGTGCGTCATGTGCTGACGACTTTTCCCAAGGAAATGCAGCAGGCGGACGTTTCGGGAAATCCTTTGACATTGACGCTTCGTCTGCCGAAAGGGCAAACGGTCAAGGCTGTTCAAAACGGACGGAAAGTAACCGTGGTCATCAAGCGCGCCGCCGCGCCGAAGCCCGCGCCCGAAAAACGGGAGGCTGTAAAACCCGCCGAAACGCCTGTTATCCAACCCGCCGAAAAGCCTGTCGAAAAGCCCGCGCCGAAACCCGACCTTGTCGCCGTTTCGGAACCGAATCAAACGGACGAACCGTTGATTCCCGATGTTTTGCCGGCAGTCAGAGGACCTTCTCAAAATCTTTCCGTGCCGGATGTGGTTATGCCGCAGGACAAGGGATACCGTTCCGTTTCTCTCAGCTTTCCGTGGACGCGCATGACGGCGGCGGCGGCGTTCAGGCGGCAGGGGTATTTGTGGCTGGTGTTTGACCGCAAGGGCAACTTTAATTTCGACACCGAATTGGAACTTTACAAGGATATTCTGTACGAAATCGTCCAAATTCCGCACTCCAAAGCGACCATTTTGCGTTTGGTGACCGCGCCGGGGTACAATCCGTCGATGCGCCGCGAAGGGCTGCTCTGGATTGTCGATTTGATGGTTCAGCCGCTGCGCCCGAAAAGGAATCTGGATTTGATTTTGCAACGCAAAACGCCGTTCGGTCCCCGCATTTTTGTTCCGATGGACGAAACGCCCGAGGTTATTCCTCTGATCGACCCCGAGGTCGGCGATTTGTTTTATATCGTGCCCGTGTTCGCGTTGGGCAAAGGGCTGTCCAACCAGCGGTCGTTCGTGGACGCGATGTTTTTGCCGACGGCGCAAGGGCTGGCGATTGTGCCGAATATCGAAGATTTGGCGCTTTACGCGTCGTCTTCGGGGTTGGAAGTTCGCGGTCCGAAAGGCGGCTTGCGTTTTTCGTCCGAGGACATTTTGTCTTATCTGGCGAAAAAGAAAGTCAACAAAAATCCGTTGGAACAAGTGTTGGATGTCGGTGTTTGGAAAATAAACGCCGACGACAGCCGTTTTTTGCCCGTGTTGCATCAAATGGAAAAAGCGGTGGCGCTTGCTCCCGCCAAAGAAAAGCCGATAAAACGCCTGTTGCTGGCGCGTTATTGGTTCGCCAACGGGTTTTATCCCGAAACGCTGGGCGTTTTGCGCACGATAGCGTTCGATACGCCGAAATTTGCGGAACACAAGGCTTTTGTCGCTTTGCGCGGCGCGGCGAACTTTATGATGCAAAGATACCGCGAAGCGCTGACCGATTTTTCCCATCCCGCTTTGGACAAAGACGACGCCGTCCAATACTGGAAAGCGGCGTCGCTGGCGGGATTGTCCGAAAAACCGCAAAAATACTTGGTTCCCATGCGCGAAAATATGGCGGTTTTGGGGGCTTATCCCATTGAAATCAAAACGAAATTGGCGTTGGCGGGACTGCATGCCGCCGTCGCCGCCGGCGATGAATTTTCGGTGCAGAACTTTATGGAAGCGGCGGTCAATCCCGAAAACTCCAAAGCAACGGATATCGAAATCAAATTCTACCACGCTTTGTGGCAGGAAGTGAACGGCATGTATTCGCTGGCGCAAAAGGAAATGCGCGAAGTCGCGAACGGCACGGATTTTTATTACCGCGCAATGGGCGGACTGGAAGCTTTGCGGATGGAATCCAAATCCGATTCCACGCCGCCCGATCAAAGAATCAAAGAGCTGGAACAGCTGTCATACGCTTGGCGCGGCGACGATTTTGAATACAACGTGATGACGATGCTGGTCGACGCTTATCAGGAACAAAAAGATTTCGCGCAAATGCTGTATACTTTGAAAGGAATGCAGGTTCGTTTCGCCGATTTGCCCGAATCCAAAAAAATTCCGGGGCTGATGTCCGATTTGTTCGCAAAAATCTATTTGACGGACGCAGGCGATTCTTTGCCGCCGATTAAAGCGATTGCGCTGTTTGACGAATTCCACGACTTGCTGCCCAAAGGCGAACGGGGCGCAAAAGTCGTTCGCCGTTTGGCGGATAAACTGGTCGCCATCGATTTGCCCGACCGCGCCGCCGAATTGCTGGAACAACAGTTGACTCAGCCTATCGGCAGGACGGAGCGCGGCTTGATTGCGACCCGTTTGGCGTTGGTGCGTTTGCTGAATCGGGAGCCTGCGGAAGCTTTGAAAGCGTTGAACGTCAGCGAAAACGGGACGTTTTCTCCCCGCGTCGCGCAACAGCGCCGCTATATGAAAGCCAAGGCTTTGGCGGATTTGAAACGTATCGACGAAGCCGCCGAATTGCTGGAAGACGACGATTCCGATGCCGCCAAACAACTGCTTGCCGAGATTTTCTGGCAGGCTCAAATCTGGGACAAAGCGGCGGATGCTTTAAAGTTGCTGATTAAACGCCCCGATGCCAAAACGCCTTTGACCAAAGAAGAAGCTCAGCGCGTTTTGAACTGGGCGGCGGCTTTGCGGTTGGCGGGGCGTACAAAAGTCGTGCTGAGATTGCGTGAAAACTTTTTGCCGTATATGCAAAAAACGGAACTGGCGCAGGCGTTCGACTTTATCACAACCGCGCCGCAGCAGGGCGTTATGGACTATCGGCAGGTCGCTAACGAAGTCAAAGCCGCCGAAAACTTCAATACTTTCGCCAAAGGCTATGCCGAATTGCTGAAAACAAAAGGCTTGAGCGAAGCCGTGCAGTAGGATTTTGCGTATGTTTGATTCTTTTAAAAACGCTTATCAAAGCTTTTCCAATTCGGTGGATAGTTTCCAGCGGGATATGGCGGATATCCGCGATACGTTCGTCGGCATTAAAAACGTTATCGGCGCGATTTTCAATTTTATGGGACAGGAAACGGCGATTTTGCTGTTCTGCACGTTTTTGTTCCTGTTCGTCGTCAATTTGATTCCGTTTTTGTTTGTCGGCAAAAAAGCGCGTTATTACATCGGTATCGGATTCGGGCTGTATTTGGGGCATTTTTTCCATTACACGCTGTTTTCGTCGTTCAAATTCATTCTGATTATGCTGTTGCCCGTCTTTATGGAATGGGGATTGGCGTGGGTGTTTTCCAAGCTTTGGAAGCTGATTCTCAAAGGGCTGGCGCTGTTGCCCAAAGGATTGATTAAGC
>ERZ1023641.411-NODE-411-length-12073-cov-5.688218_pt1 | contig 12073 bp, 7 predicted proteins | sample MGYA00380335_ERZ1023641 | MGnify/ENA primary metagenome ERZ1023641 (study PRJEB33179, sample SAMN07448970) | human gut metagenome | biome: Human-gut; feature: Human associated habitat; material: Faeces | host: Homo sapiens | place: India: Bhopal | collected... | reverse complement strand
TTTCATCTGTTACATCCTTTCGTATATGGTTATAAAGGATGAAATTTAAGCGGAATTGCTCTTTTTACGGCAATAGTCGATTTTTTTTCCGCAAGATGAAAACGTCGGTTAAGAAAAACGATGTCGGGGAGGGGGATATAAAAAAAAGCCGTTGAAAATCAACGGCTTTTGAAGTGGCTGGGGAACCTGGACTCGAACCAAGACTAACGGAGTCAGAGTCCGCTGTTCTACCATTAAACTATTCCCCAACAATCTGACAGGCTTTATATAACGCTTTCAAAATGCCTTGGCAAGAGTTTTTTTGAAAAAAACATAAAAAACTGCTATATTGATTCGTTGTTTTAAACGAGGTGCGCGATGAAAAAAGTGTTTTTGTTGTTGGCGGCGTTGTTGTTTTCGGCTTCGGCGCAGGCGCAGGTGGTCAAACTGGCAAAAGTCGAACAGGCGAATGCCGCGGCGGCGGGCGTGTATGCGGGCAAAGTCAAAGCCGTCGATCACGCCAATCTGTTTTTCCGCGTGGGCGGTCCGATTGTGTCGCAAAAGCTGGTCTTGGGGCAGAATGTCAAAAAAGGCGACATTCTGATGCGGCTGGACGATCGCGACTACCGCCGGCAAATCGAGCAAATCTCAAATTCAATCGAAGCCGAAAAGGCTGTCAACGAACTGGCGGTCAAGACATTGGACCGTACGCAAAAACTGATTGAAAACGGCTATGCGTCGAAACAGCGTTTGGACGCGGCTCAGTCGGCAAAAGATGCTTCGGACGCGAAAATCAAAAGCGCCGAAGCCGCTTTGAAAATCGCGCGGGACAAGCTGGCGGATACTTATTTGAAAGCACCTTTCAACGGGCGGATTACGCAGCTGTTGGCGCAGGAAAACGAGGTGGCACAGGCGTATCATCCCGTTGCTGTCTTGCAAAACCTGTCCAAGCTGGAAGCCGTTGTCAATCTGCCCGAAAGCGCGATTCCCGCCGTCGGTTTGCGCGAAGTCGATTCGTATGTCGGCAAAATGTTTACGGTGACTTTCCCGTCGCGCGACAATTATCAAATCAAGGCAAAGCTGACGGATATGGCGCCTTCTGCGGCGGGAGCGCGTCCGACGTACGAATTGCGATTTCGTTTCAATCAGCCCAAGGACTTTCTGATTCTGCCCGATATGACGGCGGAGGTCGCTTTGCCGACAGGTAAAAACACGAACGGGGTGTTCGTTCCGTTTTCCGCCGTGTTTTACCGTGAATCCGCGCCTTTTGTCGGGGTTTACAATCCGAAAACGCGTCAAGTCAAGCTTGTTCCCGTCAAAATCGGCGAGGTGTTCGACAATCAATCGGTTGAAATTTCAGACGGCGTTTCGGCGGGGGATTTCGTTGTGGCGGCGGGCGGCGGGCGTTTGGTCGAAAACGCCGCGGTGTCCGTTATGAATCCGGAGGTTTTGTCCGATGTCCGTGATTGAATACACTTTGAAGCACAAAGCGCTGTTCGTTTTTTTGACGGTTGTTTTGCTGATCGGCGGCTTGGCGTCGTATTTCGACTTGGGGCGGCTGGAGTATCCGAACTTTACGATTAAAAAAGCGGTTGTGGCGACGACGTATCCCGGCGCGACGGCGGAGCAGGTCGAAAAGCTGGTCACCGACAAAATCGAGGAGGAAATCCAGAAAATGGGGCAGATTGACAATATCACGTCAATCAGCCGCGACAACCTGTCGATTGTTCACGTCGAAATCAAAGCGTCCCACCACGCCAAGGAAATTCCGCAGATTTGGGACGAGCTTCGGCGCAAAATCCGCGACGTTTCGCCGTCTTTGCCCGCAGGGGCGCAAACGCCGAAGATTGTTGACGATTTCGGCGATGTGTACGGAATCTTTCTGTCTTTGTCGGGCAAAGGCTACACTTTCGACGATTTGAAAGATTACGCCGACGTTTTGAAAAAAGAATTTTTAAGCATCAAAGACGTTGCCAAAGTCGAATTTTGGGGCATGCCCGAAAAAGCGGTCTATGTTGAATTCAACCGCGGCATTTTGGCTCAGCTGGGGTTGTCTTTGAACGACATTTTCGCAAGCGTCAATGCGGACAATCAAGTGTCTTTGGCGGGAAACGTCAAAGTCGCCGACGAATATCCCGCTTTAATCGTGTCCGACGAACCCGACAAAGTGGACGCTTTACGCAATTTGTTTCTGACGGACAGGCAGGGCAAGCTGTTTCGATTGGGCGACGTGGCGAAAGTGTACCGCGGCTACCGCGAACCGTTCAGCCAAATCATGACGCACAACGGCGCGCCCGCTTTGGGCATCGGGGTTTCAATCGTCAACGGCGAGAACGTCGTCAAGCTGGGCAACGCGGTGGAAGCCAAGTTAAAGCAAATGCAAGCCCGCCAACCCGTCGGCATGGATGTTGACTTTATCAATCTGCAATCCCGCGACGTGAATAAATCGGTCGACGATTTCATGGTGAACTTGATTGAATCCGTGCTGATTGTGGTGGGGATTCTGTTCCTGACCATGGGCGGGCGTTCGGGAACGATTATCGGGTTGACTTTGGGGCTGATTATGCTGGGAACGTTCATCGGCATGAAGCTGTCGGGAATCGAAATGCATATCGTATCTCTGGGGTCGCTGATTGTGGCTTTGGGAATGTTGGTGGACAACGCGATTGTGATTGTGGACGCGTATCTGGTCAAAACCGCGCAGGGCGAAGAACCCGAGCCGGCGTTGAAAAGCATTGTCAAAACGTATCAGCTGCCGTTGCTGGGGGCGACTTTAATCGCGATTTTTGCGTTCGCGCCCGTCGCGTTCAATCCCGGCAATGTGGGCGAGCTGTGCCGTTCGCTGTTTTACGTTATCGCGATGTCTTTGCTGCTCAGCTGGGTGCTGGCGATTACGATAACGCCGCTGTTGTGCCTGTTCTTTATCAAACCCGCGAAAACAGGTTCGGAAAGCGACGTGTACGGTGGAAAAATCTACCAAGCTTACCGCGACAGTTTGATTTTCTGTCTGAAACACAAAAAGGCGAGCGTTCTTTTGCTGCTTGCCGTTCTGGGGGTGTCGGGGGCGGCTTATCCGTTTGTGACTCAAGCGTTTTTTCCCGATTCGACGCGCAATCAGTTCTATATCGATTATTGGCGCGCGCCCGCCAGTCATATCGACGAAACGAACGCGGACGCGACGGCGATTGCCGATTGGCTGCAAAAGCAGGATGGCGTTACGGAAACAACCGTTTTTACGGGCGAGGGCGCTTTGCGGTTTATCATGGCGTACAACTACAACGACCACAATCCCGCTTATGCCCAGATTTTGGCGCAGGTTGACGATTACCGCAAAATCCCCGCGTTGCTCAAAGCGTCGGAAAAATACATCGCCGAGCATTATCCGCAAGCCATGGCTCAGGCGTTGAGCTTTACCGAAGGCGTGAACATTCCGTTCAAGGTGGCGGCGCGATTCCGCGGGGCGGACAAAAAAGTGCTGCGTAAACTGGCGGATAAAGCCAAAGACCTGTTCCGACAAAACGGCAACGTCAAGTACATCCGCGACGACTGGGGCGACGATGTCAAAGCTTTGCGGGTCAAATACGCTCCGCTGAAAGGGCGCGGCGCGATGGTGTCAAGGGGCGAATTGACGCAGGCGTTGTCGTGGAACTTTTACGGCGTGACCGTCGGGACGTTCCGCGACGGCAAAGACCTTATCCCCATTGTGACGCGTGCGGTCGAATCCGAACGCGATTCGGCGCGGGCTTTGGACGGCGTGCAGGTGGCAAGCGCGACGACGGGGCAAACATACAATATGCGGCAGGTGACCGACGGAATCGAGGTTGTTCCCAATTCCGCGATTATCGCGCACCGCGACCGCGTGCCGACGATTACCGTTCAGGGTTCGCCGATAAAGGGCAGTCCCGCCGCTTTGCAAAAACAGCTGGAAAAGGCGTTGACGCAAATCGAACTGCCCGACGGCTATTCGCTGGAATGGGGCGGTGAAAAAGAGGAAAAACACAAAGCCGAAGAAGCCATGATCCGTATGTTCCCCGTGGCGGTTCTGGCGATGTTTTTGCTGATGGCGATGCTGTTTGAACATTTCCGCGACGCGGTTGTCGCGATTATGTCCGTGCCGTTCATCAGCGTCGGCATGGTTTGGGGGCTGATTATTGCGAACGTGCCGTTCGGCTTTATGGCTTTGGTCGGATTTTTGGGGCTGTCGGGCATGCTGTTGAAAAACGCGATTGTTATGCTGGATCAAATCAACACCGAACAGTCAAGCGGCAAGCCCGTGTTTCAATCGATTGTCGATGCCGGCGTGTCGCGCTTGCGTCCCGTGTCCATGGGGGCGGGGACGACGATTTTGGGCGTTGTGCCGCTGATAACGCACGCGTTTTATTCGTCCATGGCGGCGACGATTGTGTTCGGGCTGTTTGTGTCAACGGTGCTGGTGCTGTATACAATCCCCGTTTTTTACGCGGTGCTGTATCGCGTCAAAGCAAGGACTTGACCCCGTCGATGATGAACTGGGCGGACAGCGCGCCCAGCACGATGCCGAAGATTTTGGAAATCACGGTGTTTACCGTTTGACCGACAATTCGGGACAAAACGGCGGCGGCGCGGAACAGTCCGTAGTTCGCCAGCAGCACAACGGCAAGCGTGAAGATAATCAGCATTTGGCTGGAGATGTCGCCGTTATGCGAGCTCATCAGCAGAATAATCGACGCAATCGTTCCGGGGCCCGCAATCAAAGGCACGGCAAGGGGGAAAATCGCAACGTCGGTTGTTCCCGCTTCGGGTTCTTCGGTGGATTTTTCCTTGTGTTCCTCGCCGAACACCATTTGCAGACCGACGATGAACAGCATGATGCCGCCCGCGATTCGGAAAGCGGGCAGGGAAATGCCCATGGCGTTCAAAAAACGTTCGCCGACAAACGCGAAAACGACCAGTACGAAAAATCCAATCAAACAGGCGCGTTTGGCGACCTGTTCGCGGTATCCTTCGCGGGGGCTGGTGGTCAAAGCCAAAAACAGCGGCATATTCCCAATCGGGTCCATAACGACGAAAAGCATGGTGAACATCGGTATAAACAAACTGAAGAAATCTGCCATTTTGACCCCCTTTTGAAACGAATTCTGGACATATTTCCTTTATAGACGAAATATTTGGACAAGGGAAGAGGGGAAAAAGAAAAAATATTGTTTGAATACAACCGTTTTTCATATATCCTTGGGCAAAGATTTTTTGATGTAAGGATTGATGATGACGGACTTATCCCATATTCGCAACTTTTCGATTGTCGCGCATATCGACCACGGCAAATCGACTTTGGCGGACAGGCTGATTCAAACGTGCGGCGGGCTGACCCAGCGCGAAATGCACGAACAGGTCTTGGATTCCATGGACTTGGAGCGCGAACGCGGCATCACCATCAAGGCGCAGACCGTCCGCTTGAATTACAAGGCGCAAGACGGGCAGACCTATCAGCTGAATTTAATCGACACCCCGGGGCATGTGGACTTTACTTATGAAGTCAGCCGTTCTTTGGCGGCGTGCGAGGGGTCTTTGCTGGTCGTCGACGCGTCGCAAGGGGTCGAGGCGCAGACGCTGGCAAACGTGTACAAGGCTTTGGACTGCAATCACGAAATCGTCCCCGTCATCAACAAAATCGATTTGCCCGCCGCTCATCCCGAACAGGTCAAAGCGCAAATCGAGGATGTCATCGGCATCGATACGTCGAACGCGGTCGAAACGTCCGCGAAAACGGGGCTGGGCATTACAGAGGTGCTGGAAAGCATTGTCAAATACCTGCCCGCGCCGACGGGCGACGTCGAAGCGCCCCTGAAAGCGATGCTGGTCGATTCGTGGTACGATCCGTACTTGGGCGTGATTATTCTGGTGCGCATCAAGGACGGCGTTTTGAAAAAAGGTATGAAAATCCGCATGATGGCGCACGGGCGGACTTACGAAGTCGAGCGCGTCGGCATTTTCACGCCGAAAATGAAAGACATCCCCGAACTGACCGCGGGCGAACTGGGCTTTATCACCGCGGGCATCAAAACGGTCGGCGATACCAAAGTCGGCGACACGATTACGGACGACCGCCGTCCCGCCGCCGAACCTTTGCCGGGGTTCAAGCCGAGCGTCCCCGTTGTGTTCTGTTCGATGTTCCCGCTGGATACCAGCTATTACGAAAACCTGCGCGACGCTTTGGGAAAATTGCAGCTGAACGATGCAAGCTTTGATTTTTCGCCCGAAAAATCCGCCGCTTTGGGGCAGGGGTTCCGTTGCGGGTTCCTTGGACTGCTGCACATGGAAATCATCGAGGAACGATTGGAACGCGAATTCAATCTGGACTTGATTACGACCGCGCCCAGCGTCAGCTACAAAATGCACATGACGGATGGTTCAATCGTTGAACTGCACAATCCCGCGGATTTCCCCGATGTGACCAATATCACGTCCATTGAAGAACCGTGGGTCAAGGCGACAATCCTTGTTCCAGACACTTACTTGGGGTCGGTGATTCAGCTGTGCACCGAACGGCGCGGCGTGCAGAAAGATTTGACGTATGTCGGCAACCGCGCGATGCTGGTTTACGATTTGCCCTTAAATGAAATCGTGTTCGATTTTTACGACCGATTGAAATCGCTGACCAGCGGCTACGCCAGCTTTGATTACGAAGTCGAGGATTACCGTGTCGGCGATTTGGTGAAAGTCACGATTTTGGTCAACGGCGAAGTGGTGGATGCTTTGTCGTTTTTGACGCACCGTTCCCAATCCGAACGCCGCGGGCGGCAAATCTGCGAACGGCTGAAAGACTTAATCCCCCGCCATCAGTTCAAAATTCCCATTCAAGCCGCTATCGGCGGGAAAATCATCGCGCGCGAAGACATCGCCGCGTTCCGCAAGGACGTAACGTCGAAATGCTACGGCGGCGACATCACCCGCAAACGCAAGCTGCTTGAAAAGCAAAAAGAGGGCAAAAAGCGTATGCGCCAATTCGGCAAAGTCGAAATCCCGCAATCGGCGTTCATTTCCGCTTTGCGTATCGGCGACGACAAGTAAAAAGCTTAGTCGCGGCGTCCGAACAGGCGTTCGATGTCTTTCAGTTTCAATTCGATGTAGGTCGGGCGTCCGTGGATGCATTGTCCCGCGAACGGCTCGGCTTCCATTTGGCGCAAAAGCGCGTTCATTTCCGAAACGTCCAGCTTGCGCCCCGCGCGCACCGATCCGTGGCAAGCCATGCGCGCGACGACGGCTTTCAGCCGTTCCTGCAAACTGGTCAGCTGCGGGTTTTCCGCCAAGGTGTCGGCAAGGTCGGTCATCAGCGTTTTGGCGTTGACTTCGCCCAAAATCGCGGGGGTGGCGCGCACCAAAACCGTGCCGTCGCCGAACGGTTCAAACAGCAATCCCGTTTTTTTCAGTTCGTCCGCACATTCCGCCAAAGCCGCCGCTTTCGCTTCGCCGATTTCGACGACTTCGGGCAACAGCAGATATTGCGCGGGGGCGTCGCCTTCGTTTAAGGCGCGGGACATTTTTTCATACGTCAAGCGTTCGTGCGCGGCGTGCTGGTCAACGATGACGATGCCGTTTTCAGTTTGCGCGATGATGTAGGTTTCGTGCAGCTGCGCTTTTGCCAGTCCCAAAGGCGGAAAATCGTCCGCGGTTTCTTCGGCGGCGGGCGCGGGGGATTCGACGGTTTCAATAGTGCGCGGCGTCGGCGCGGAATAGGTTTCGTTCGCGCGAAACAGATTTTGCCGTTGGGAAAAGCTTGGCTGTTTCGGGACGGAAAAAGACGTTTTCGGATAAAAAGCGGCGTTCCCCTTTGACGGCGCGGCGGGGACGGGCGCAAAGCCGCCCGCCGTTTCGGCGACGGACAGCGCTTCGTTTGCCAAAGTGTTTGATGTCTGACAGCCTGTCAAGGTCAGCGATTGGCGCACGGCGGAAACGATAATCCCGCGGACATCCTGCGCGTTGCGGAAACGCACTTCGGCTTTGGTCGGGTGGACGTTCATATCGACGTCTTCGGGCGGCAAAGTGACGTACAGCACCAAAACGGGGAAACGGTCGGACGGCAGCAAAGCGCGGTACGCGCCCTTGATGGCGCTCAACAGGACTTTGTCGCGCACGGGACGCCCGTTCACAAAGAAATACTGGTCGCCCGCCGTCGCTTTGTTCAAAGTCGGCAGGCTGACATAGCCCGTCAGCGAAACGCCGTTGCGTTCGGCTGTGACGGGGGCGGCGTTGTCGGTGAAGTCCGCGCCGACCACTTGCGCGATGCGGGACAACGTGTCCGAACAGGCGGGGTAGTCCAGACGCTTTTTCTTTTCGTCCGACAAAGTAAAGGACACGGCGGGATACGCCAAAGCCAGCCTGTCCAGAATATCCTTGACGGCGGAAACCTCCGTCGTTGCGGATTTTAAAAATTTCAAGCGGGCGGGGACGGCGTAGAACATATCCCGCACCTCTATCCGTGTGCCGAAGCCCGCGGACGACGGTTCGGGCGCGCCCTTTTCGCCGCCGTTGACGGACAAGCTCCACGCCGATTCCGCGCCTGCGGGACGCGACGTTATCGTCATGCGCGCGACCGATCCGATAGACGGCAGAGCTTCCCCGCGGAATCCCAGAAAGTCAAGGTGGAACAGGTCGTCCGTCGGCAGTTTGGACGTGGCGTGGCGTTCGACCGCCAAAGACAGCTCGTCGGGGGACATGCCTTTGCCGTTGTCGATGACAATCAGCGATTCTTTGCCCCCGTCGGTCAAAACGACGTCGATTTTGTCCGCGCCCGCGTCCCGCGCGTTTTCGCCCAGCTCTTTTACCGCCGCACCGGGTCGCTCCAGCACTTCCCCCGCGGCGATGCGGTTAATCAGCGACGGCGGTAAAAGACGCAGCATCTTATTTCTTCAATCCTGCACGATACGCGCGGGCGGCGTTAATCAAGCCGTTGGTCGAACAATCGTGCGACGTGATTTGCGACGCGCTCTTGATTTCGGGCAAAATCTTTTTCGCCAGCTGTTTGCCCAGCTCGACGCCCCATTGGTCGTAGCTGTTGACGTTCCAAATCATGCCTTGGACAAAGATTTTGTGTTCGTACATCGCAATCAGTCTGCCCAGCGTGCGCGGGTCGATTTTTTCGACCAGCACCATGTTCGACGGACGGTTGCCCGAAAAGATTTTGTGCTGCAGCAGTTTTTGGATTTTTTCCTCGTCAACGCCCTGCGCTTCGAATTCGGCGCGGACTTCGGCGGCGGTTTTGCCTTTCATCAACGCTTCGGCTTGGGCAAAGACGTTCGACAGCAAAATCGGGTGGTGGTCGCCCGTTTCGTTCAGCGAAATCGCGGGAATGATGAAATCGCACGGAATCAAGTGCGTGCCTTGATGAATCAGCTGATAGAACGAATGTTGCCCGTTCGTCCCCGGTTCGCCGAACAAAATCGGTCCCGTGGTGTAGGATACGGGCTTGCCGTCGCGGGTGACGCCTTTGCCGTTCGATTCCATGTCGGCTTGCTGCAAATAGGCGGGCAAGCGGTGCAAATACTGGTCGTACGGCAGGACGGCATACGCTTCGGCGTTAAAGAAGTTGCTGTACCACACGCCCAAAACGCCCAGAATGACGGGAATGTTTTTGTGCAAAGGCGCGGTGCGGAAATGTTCGTCCATTTCATAGCCGCCCGTCAGCAGTTCGACAAAGTTTTCAAACCCGACCGAAATCGCAATCGACAATCCGATAGCCGACCACAGGGAATAACGTCCGCCGACCCAGTCCCAGAATTCAAACATATTCGCAGGGTCGATGCCGAACTTTTCGACTTCGGCGGTGTTGGTGGACAAAGCGACAAAGTGTTTCGCAACGGCGGCTTCGCCCAAAGCGCCGACCAGCCAATCGCGCGCCGTGTGGGCGTTCGTCAGCGTTTCCTGCGTCGTAAAGGTTTTGGACGCGACAATGAACAGCGTCGTTTCGGGGTTCAGGTTTTTCAGCGTTTCAACCATGTGCGTGCCGTCGACGTTGGACACGAAACGGACGTTCAATCCTTTTTGCTGATAATGCTTCAGCGCTTCGACGACCATGACGGGCCCCAAGTCAGACCCGCCGATGCCGATGTTCACGACATCGGTAATCGCTTTGCCCGTTTCGCCTTTCCATTCGCCGGAACGCACCGCGTCGGAAAAGACTTTCATTTTTTCCAAAACGGCTTTGATTTGGGGCATGACGTCCTTGCCGTCCACAAAAACGGGGCGGTTCGAGCGGTTGCGCAAAGCGGTGTGCAGAACGGCGCGGTTTTCGGTGATGTTGATTTTTTCGCCCGAAAACATTTTGTCGCGCATTTGTTCGACGCCCGCTTCTTTCGCCAGCTCAATCAAGTTTTTCATCGTGTCGGCGTCAATGCGGTTTTTGGAATAATCCAACAGCAAATCGTTCAAGGAAACGGAAAATTCGTCAAAGCGTTTCGGGTCGGCGGCGAACATGTCGCGCATTTGCACCCCGCGCATTTCCGTATAGTTCTTTTCCAGTTTTTTCCAAGCGTTCAAATCGGTTAAAGACATAGATAATTCTCCTAAAAACAAAAGTGCTTAAAGATTAGCAGGTTTTCCCACAACTACAAAGAACAAACTTTCGGGGGCGAGCAGACGGGCGGCGACTCGGCGCGCTTCGGACAGCGAAACGGCGTTCATCAGCGCGTTTCTGTTTTGCAGGCAGTCGATTCCTTCGCCGTTATACTGCAGTGCCGCCAAAAACGAAGCCAGTTCCGACGACGACGTGAACGACAGGGGGAAAGACCCCGTCAGATAGGTTTTCGCGTCTTTCAATTCCTTGGCGGTTTGTCCCGCCTGCGCCATTTTCGCCCATTCGGCTTTGACGATGTCGATTGCGCCCGCGATTTTCGCGTTGTCGGACGCCAGCGTTCCGATATACATCGGCGAATGTTTCAGCGGCAGCATAAAAGTCGAAACGCTGTACGCCAAACCGTTCTTTTCCCGCACTTTGTCGAACAGACGGGACGCGAAGCCGCCCCCTCCGAACGAGTAATCCACCAGCAGAGCCGCGTAATAATCGGGATCGCCGCGGGCAATTCCCGAATGTCCGAACACGGCGGCGCTTTGCGGCGCGTCCATGGTCAAAACGTCGGTGTGCGCGCTCAATTCGGGCGTAACGTCGGGAATGTCGGGCAGAACCGCTTTTTCGGGTAAATCGGAAAACGTCGTTTCCAGCAAGTCTTTCAATTCGGATTCCGAGATGTTGCCCGCCACGCCGATGACCATGTTGTCGCGGGTGATGCGGCGGCGGACAAGGCGTTTCAAAGCGGCGCGCGTGACCGCTGTCACCCCGTCGGCGGCGGGCATGATGCGGCTGTACGGGTGGTTTTTGAACGCCAGTTTCAAAAAACGTTCGTAAGCGGCGGCGTTCGGGTTGCCTTTGCGGGCTTTGACGGCGGCAAGGATTTGTTCCTTGACCCGCTTCAACGCCCTTTTGTCAAAGCGCGGTTTGGTCAGTGCCAAGCGCAGAAAATCAAAAGCGGTTTCCTTGTGTTCGCGCAAAGTCGTCAGTTCGGCGGAAATGTAATCCGCGCCGCTTGAAAAATTCAATTCAATCGCTTTTTCAGCCAGAATTTGATTCAATTCTTCGGCTTTGTAACGTCCCGCGCCGTCGCTGAGCAATGCCGCCGCAATCGGGGTCAAACCCTGCAGACGCTTCGGGTCGGACGCCGCCCCGCCGTTGAACAGAAGCGAAACGGCGATAAGGGGTGTTGATTTTTCCTCTATCAGCCACGCTTTGACGCCGTTGGCGGCGGAAACCTCGCGCACTTGCGGAATGCGGAACGGCATTTCTTTGACGGCGGGCAGGCGGACAGGCGTTTTTTTGACGACTTCAATGCGTTGAGCCGACGCGCCGCCCGTCAGCGCGAAAAAAACGGCAAGACAAATCAACAGGCGTTTCATGGCGCGGTCTCCGGCGTTAAAACGGTGGTCGCAAAGGGGGCTTTCGTTGTCAAAGTTTCGTATGCCGCCTGCACGTCGTCAAGCGTAACGGCCTTGATTTTCGCAGGGAAGCGTGCCAGTTCTTCAATCCCCAATCCCAAAATTTCCGCCAGTCCGACGGTGGTCGCCG
>ERZ1023641.403-NODE-403-length-12173-cov-7.494306_pt1 | contig 12173 bp, 11 predicted proteins | sample MGYA00380335_ERZ1023641 | MGnify/ENA primary metagenome ERZ1023641 (study PRJEB33179, sample SAMN07448970) | human gut metagenome | biome: Human-gut; feature: Human associated habitat; material: Faeces | host: Homo sapiens | place: India: Bhopal | collected... | reverse complement strand
AACGATTCAGCTCCTGCGCCGTGATACCCAACTCCTTCGCCACCTGGGTGGTGGTAAAGCACGAAACGGAATCCAGCACATTGTCAGAATAAATCGCCTTAGGCAGAAGACCATCCACCTGCTTCTCCAGGTTAATGACATTCTCGCCCTGGATAGAAGCCCATCTGGTCTGCTCATCCAGCACACCATTGAGACGTCTAATCTCCACATCCTGTTCGCCGATGAGTTTCTTGTCGAGCCCCATCTGCACTTCCTGCTGATGCAGCACAGTCTTCTGCTTCGCCAATCGCTCATCCAAAACAGCTATCAAAGCCTTCTGCCCATCCAATCGGGCTTTCTGCTCCTCCAGCAGCTTCTTCTGTTTCTCCAGCAGGTCATCCTTTTCCTTCAGGGTAGCACGGAGAATCTGTTCGGCATTCCGAATCATCTCCTCCTCGCTCTCCCCTTCATGCACTGGGATATAACCGCCCGTCTTGCGAATCTGAGGCAGTACCACCGAGGTAACCCAATCCTTAAACATCACTGCCGATGGCAGTTTGGAACCCAGCACCAGGGCATAGAATCCGCTCTCGTTAACGAAAATCATCTGCACATTCTTCAGCTTTCCCTCGCAAACACCAAAGCGGTTTTTCACGGGGCTAGTGACGCACTGTTTCAGTGCGTCACTAGGGTTAACATGCTGTCTTACAGCATTATCCGCTCTTTTATACCCCAGCGCATCACACAAATCCTTAGCACAGAACCAAGGTTCGCCCTTCTCATCAGTAGCCATGCGAACCATTCCGAACTCCGGATTTTCGAACACACACACCGGTGCCGCCATCTTCTTATTTTTAGAAGACTGTGCACCACACTTGGCAGAGCCAGCAGCCTTGCTGCCCCCCACCTTCTGACTTTTTGAATTTGTCATTGTTGTAAAAATAAAAAATGCATGATTAAACAAAATAGAAATATTGAACTTACTCCAGTAAGCCTAGAACCCTTAGAACATATCATAAAGTTCAAAGTAAAAATTGTATCAGCCTTTTCAAAGAACGATGGACTGATACGCTGCGCCAGCTACAACCTGGCACGAAATCTATGCCAGCACCCTGGCGATAGGAAACGCAAAAGCCCCGAATCCCAGAACACGGCTCGTTCTGAAATCCGGGGCAAAAGTAGAAAGAAATCTCCGTTACGCCATTTCCGCCGAATGCGCCAAATTGAATTCGGCGGAAATGGAAAAGGGCAACCCTTTCGGATTGCCCTATATATTAGCATATTATGCTATTTACTTTTTTTCTTTACGTCAAATAAGCCTCGCTATTCGGCGCAAGAATTCATCCTTCAATAGAATCCATATAATCCTCAACTTTACACTCCACATCAACGTCAATACGTCCGGCATTAATCTTCTTTCTTATATAATCGCCATACGACTTGGGAGTCACCTTCATCTCTAGCTTACAGTCTTCCTGCAGGAATCTTGTAATGGAAGCTCCGTTGGGAGTACCCGAATATAAGTATCCCTGCTCGTACCAATGCTGGTAGAAAGCCGCCACACTCTCATTCATCACCCCATCCGAAGTAGAAAGCTGCTCGTTCGAGATATGATGCAGCTTGAGATATTTCACGAAGACATCCGCCATCTTCTTTGTCAACTCAACATCCTTCCCGCCATTCTTGTCGGGAAAGAGCACCTCGGCAGTTCTTCCAGCCGCAGTGGCAGAAGAAGTCGCAGAAGAAGAGCATTTCACCTTAACACTCTGCTCAAAAACAACTCCATCAGAATCATTCTTCTTTTCAGAAGAAACTTCAGAATTCTTATGCTGAAGTCCTACCCCCTCATAGTTATTTTCTATATAGGTAACAGGACCATTAAAACGAAAAACTCTACTCATCGGTATCCTCATTTAAATTTTCATTAGAATTCTCGAAATTATTCTCGATATATCTGCTGTTAGGCTGCATATATACCACAATCTTAAACAAACAGAATCCCCCATTTTTACAAAACAGGCGGATGAGTCTAAAGAAAAATCTTTTACCCATAATTAAAAGGTATTAAATTAAAATATAGTTGATTAGGTCCTCTATTGGTCGCGGAGAGGGCTAGACTAACGAGTAGCCAAGGAGAGCTTCAAAGGGTGGCATCCTCGATGCCAGCAGACTAGTCTTCCCTAAGTAATTTTGCTTGATTTTTTCATTTCAGTAATTTTGTCATTTGTCTATATTGTTAGTTATTTATTTATTAGGCGCAAAACGCCTTTGGTATTTTTCTACCTTTTCTTCCAATCCGTTAATTATATTCAAGTCTTCTGCATAAGTAATACTCTGACTAAAAGCTTCCTTGAAATTTTTCTCAAACAGATTTTTTTCGAATTTCTTGTTTTCGGCTATATGCCGTTTCTTCAGCTCATCAACGATTCTATCCCAATGAAGCAGAATACAACAACACCATCTATTCTGTTGATAAGCACCTAAACTTACTTTTCTATTCAATACATTGGTGACTGTGGAATGTTTAATATGCGTGATATTAGAAAAAAGATATGCAGATATCTGCTCGCCTTTTTCACCAATAAAAGAGTTGAGATACAAGATGATGCACTCTTCTCGTATCCAATTGATTCGGTCATCTGCCTCAGCTAGATTTTCCTGCATCAACGCTCTTCTATGTTCTGCTATATCTATCATTACGATGTAATTTTTTGCGAATTTACGACTAATAGTTGATATAGCAAAATCGACTAGCCAGCTATCTTGAATAGCAGTGTATATTTTTCAGAAACGTTAATACTTGAATAAAATTTAACTACAGAATAACAAAAAAAGGAGAAAAAGTGCGCATTTTTAGTGCTACACCTTCTCTCCATACTTTTATGGATGGGTAGGTAATTCCGTTACCATTTCCACGGCTTTCGTAAATGTCATGATAGGCGGCAGCTTTACCCCCTTACTTCTCAAATACTTCACCATTTTCTTCTTAGCCCAGTTGATTCTTGAATCTCGCTCGTTATAGAGTTCTCTGAGCTGTTTCACCTTAGATGGAAGCGTTTTCAGCATTTCCCGCAGTTCTTTCGGGTCGCCATACTCTGCCTTTTCATCTTCCATCTCCTTGATACGAGTCTTCAAGGCCTTATTCTCCACCACCAGCTGGTCGTAATGGTGGAGCAATATTTTAACCTGCTGCTCGTAGGGCAGGTCTTTGTTCATCTTATACATAAGCTATTCCTTATCTCATTAAACTCATACCTCTACACCCTACTATCGTAAACTGATATTTCTTACAAATCTTCTCCATCAGCATAGTTGTATCTGTTCTCGTAGTGAATCATTATACTATAACAGCCGAAATTTTCATTAATCACAAACCAGACCGACCTCTTGCTTAAAATGTCGTACATTACATTATTCGCTATAGCTTCTACATCCTTTACGATTTCTTCTGTCGGATTCTTTATTTGCTCAGGAGTATATTTCTTCTGTAAGATGTTATCGACGGTCTTTTGCATGAGTGTGGTATCTGAAGGAAGTTGAAAGAAAGCAGCTTCAAAACGTTTGTTATTAACAGCCATTTCATAAGATACATCAGTATCATCAGGTATCATATAATCTTCCACATTCTGGATAGGTATATATTTGCCATTATTATCAAACTGGCGACACAGATTATTGAAACGTATGCGAACATTTATTTCGTCAGTAAAATTCTTATCACCAACTGAAATGCGCCAAACTTTCCCTTTATTTTCGAGAATATGGACATAAACATCATTTCCATTAAATCTACCCACAAGCTGGTTTTTGTTATATGGAGATTGCTTGAAACCTTTCGCTTTCAACTTCTGCTTCATGCTAGCCACAGTTCCGTCAACAGGTATTCCGAGAAACTTGGTAACATCTTTGTTTTGTGCGAATGATGCGAATGATATTATCATTGCCATCATCATAAGAATAATCTTTTTCATATTTAACCTATTAATATTATAGTTTTTATTAAACGTTAAAGAACTTATTGAAGAATCCGGTAAGCTTTGCAAGCACCGTTTCTTTCTTCTTCTCACGATTGGCCTTGCCTCCACCAAATAACGGCATAGGTGGCAGCACGTTGGTTATGGCCAGACCAGTTGAGGTCACATAGCCATCTTCAAATGCCTGGTCGATGAACTTCTTTGTTTCCTCTGGTTTCAGTCGTTCATCCTTGATGATGCTCGACAGCTCGGCTTCACGTTCCCTGGCGATGTAGTCAGACCAATCCTTATCTATGTCTCCTGATTCTTCGCTATGCTCTGGAGTCATTTTCTGGATGAACTTCATGATGAGGTCTTTCTTGTCACGCATATCCGGGCTGGAACCAATGGCCTTCTGAATCTTAGCGATTATAGTCTGGTCTCCACAGTTCTTGTCGTGGTACTCCTTGACAAGGGACAGGATATAAGGTATATTGATCTGTATCTGCTTGACCAACTCCATTTCGAAGACCAAATCATCCTCGATATCATCTTTCTGTTCTTTACCGCCAGGGCGCAGTTCTTCGTGAATGTCGTTATACCACGTCAGGTAGTCCTGGGTGTCGAACTCGGTGATAATGCGCTTCTCTGCCGTGAACTCATCGAACGCAGACAAGAGGTTGGTGAGTTTAAGAACTCCACCGAATATGCGAACAAACTCCTTCTTCTGTTCTTCGCTGTAATTGGCAGGATTCATAGGGAGCTTGTACTTTTCAAGCAACTTCTCTATTATCTCCTTGTAGCCCAATACATGCTTGTTGTTCTCATCATCAAAGCCATAATAGTAGTCGGCAAATGGACGCATAAGGATAACACCGCATGCATTCTTGTCTCCGAAGAGGGAGAAAGACTCCTTGGTAGCTTCTTCCAGGTTTCTGAAACATACCACATTGCCACAGTTCTTGATACTGTTCAATATGCGGTTGGTGCGGCTGTATGCCTGTAACAGACCATGCATCTTCAAGTTCTTATCCACCCAGAGGGTGTTGAGTGTCTTGGCATCAAAACCTGTAAGGAACATATTGACTACGATAAGTATATCTACTTCCTTGTTCTTCATGCGAAGAGACAAGTCTTTATAGTAGTTCTGGAACTTCTCGCCTGACGTATCGTATTTGGTGCCAAACATGTCGTTGTAGTCATTGATGGCTCCATCCAGGAAATCTTTTGATGTCGGGTCTAGTTCTCCTGTCTCTCCGGGATCTTCATCATCTATATAGCCCATTTCGTTTTCTTCCTCATTGGGGGCATAGGTGAAGATGGTGGCAACTTTCAAACGCTCGGCAGGAGCTTTTTCTTCCTGCTGCTTCTTGAACTCATTATAGTAGAGAATTGCTGCAGGGATAGAATCAACGGCAAAGATGGAGTTGAAACCACCCAGTTTATTCTTTCTCTTGATTTCTTCTGTCTTGTTCTTCTTGTCGCTGGCTACCTCTTCCACGTTGGTGATAACGCTGTAGGCGTAGCTTTGCAGCTGCTTCGTCTTCTGATCGAAGTGTTCCAGGATATACTTCACGTTGTTGGCGATGCGCTGAGGTGCCATCAACGCCTTGTCGGTATCGATACCCCAGACCTTCTTGCCCTCGATAGCTCCCTTTGCCTTAACTGTCTGAATGTAGTCCACCTTGAACGGCAGCACGTTCTTGTCACGGATGGCATCGATGATGGTGTATTGGTGGAGCTGGTCACCAAAAGCCGGGACCGGGGTACGCCACTTCGGGCGCTTGTTGGCTCCAGCGGTCTTGGCAAAGATAGGTGGGCCAGTGAATCCGAATATCATGTACTTCTTGAAGGTCTTCGTGATAGCCGTGTGCATCAAACCAAACTGGGAGCGATGACACTCATCAAAGATCATCACGATATTCTTGTCTGTACACTTGATTTCCTTGCGATTCTTGATCAGGGAAGCAAGCTTCTGAATAGTGGTGATGATGATTTTCGAAGACTCGGATGTGTCATTAAGCTGTTTTTGAAGTTTGCCAGAATTGGTGTTGCTGTTGGCACAACCTTTCTCGAAGTTATCATACTCCTTCATAGTTTGATAGTCCAAATCCTGGCGGTCAACCACAAACAGAACCTTATCTACGTATGACAAGCCACCTGCAAGCTGGGCTGTCTTGAATGAAGTAAGGGTCTTTCCGGAGCCAGTTGTATGCCAGATATAGCCTCCTGCATCAAGTGTTCCCTGCTGTTTGTTCATCACTGCCCTCTTGATACGCAAGAGAATGCGCTCGGTGGCAGCTATCTGGTAAGGACGCATTACCATTAGGTTTTTATCTACCGTGAACACGCAATACTTCGTAAGAATATTCAGCAGCGTAGCCTTAGCAAAGAAGGTCTTTGTGAAGTCTCTGAGGTCTAGTATCGTGACGTTATCTGCATCTGCCAAGTAGCTCGTAAACTCAAATGATTGGGTCTGCGTCTTCTTCTTTTTCTTGGCATTTTTGTTCACTGCGGCCACATGGGCAAAACGAGTGGTATTGCTGTAGTATTTCGTCTCTGTTCCGTTGCTGATAACGAAGAGCTGCACGTAATCGTACAAGCCTGTTCCTGCCCAAAAAGAATCCCTTTCATAACGATTTATCTGGTTGAATGCTTCCTTGATAGGAACGCCACGCTTCTTCAACTCACAATGAACTAAAGGAAGACCGTTGACGAGAATAGTCACGTCATATCGGTTCTCCTTGGCTCCACCTTCAGGAACGTACTGGTTCAATACCTGGAGGTGGTTGTTGTGAATGTCCTTCTTGTCTATGAGTTTGATGTTCTGAGAGGATTTATCATCAAGCTTTATGCTTATTATCTCGGAACGCTGAATGATATTTGTTTTATCCTCGATAGTCAAGTTCTGGGATGCTATATGCTCTTCGAAGAGTGTCTTCCACTCGGAATCGGACAGAGTAAGACCATTGAGCCTGTCAATCTCCTTGCGAAGGTTGGATATCATCTGCGCCTCGCTGGTGATGTTCACATACTCATAGCCCTGTTCCGTGAGCTGCTTGATGAAGGACAGCTCCAATTCTTCTTCTGACTGTCCTCCTCGCTCTTCTCTTGGGAGAGGGGTGTAACTGCTCATAACAGTTACATTCTCCTGCTCCACTATGACGTTATATTGTTCACACATAAGCTACATGATTATTAGCTGTTGTTTGTCAGCTATTTGTTTATTCTAAAATATGACTTATTCTCGTTGTTAGAGATTTCCTTCCCTATCTGATCTATGACAGCATCCGTGAGGCAAGATGTCTCTATGCTTTCTTGTGTCTTCTTTTCTTCCACAATTTCCAAGCCTACTCCACGGAAAAGCTCTTCTATGTTTCTGCCGTCAGCGTTTGGCTTCTGGGAGCCGAAAAGCTGATGCTTTCTACTTCTGTATATCAGATACACCACAATCGGAAGCCATGCCAGAGCTACCATCCAAAGGAGACCACCATACATAAGTGCCAACAATGGAAAGCGCAAATAGCCATGTCATATAGGAACCGAGTGTAACCCACTTGTTTGATGGTTTGGAGTCATTTGAAGACCCATGCAACAAGAATAACACTACTAATCTAGTAAGACCGTTTGAACCTGCCATATCCTTTAATTTTATGAATTATTCAAATGTGAGAAGTTTCTCTCTGTAATACTCGTATTGTTTCTGTCTCAACTCAATCTCTTGCTTGATGTTGGAGATAAGAGCTTCGAAGGTGTCAAGCTTATCAACAATCTCCTGCTGCTTTTCGAGAGAAGGGTATATTATCTCAGTGCTTGCCAACAAGCTATTGTACAGCCTCTTAATCGTGCCTCCCTGAGTTTCCCATTTTGCAATTTGGTAATAATATTTTAAATACGAATTTAACACTTTCTTTTCATCATTATCAACCCAAACTATATTTGAATCCTGAAAATAAGAAGGCTTACCATCAAAAACTACCGTTCTTCCTATTGTTCCAGAAGCAGACATTAATACATCTCCATTTTTAGGGTAGGAATATAGCTTTTTATATTCTTCAAAAACGTCTTTTGAAATATATGCGTCCGCATCTTTTCCAAATGTACCTATCTTGTAAAAAGGAATACCACAGACCGTATTAGTCTGACTTTTCATGATTCGTTTACACATACAAATCTTTCCAATATCTCCAACTTTACCTATAGTTATGTTCTTGATTTTACCATCCTTGAATACAAGTAACTGATTACGGTAATATTCAAACTGCTTCTGGCGTTGCTCCAGCTCCTCCTGTAGGTTGGCTATCATCCCGGTAAAGGTATCTAGAATCTCTACTATCTTCTTCTGTACGGCAAGTGGAGGGAGAGGTATTTCTATCTTTGAATATACAGAAATCCAATGACGAGAATGTTCCTTTGCAACAAAGCCTATCTCACACATGGCGTAATAGATAAATCTAAAAGAATTACCTTTGTTCTTACAAGTCAACATCTTCATTGCAGAACTCTTTACCTTAAAAGGAAAATCTACCCAATGGAAAGATGTAACGAAATCGTCAAATATAATAGTCGGATTTTCTTCTGAAGCAGCATATACGCCAGCCTGTTCATTAGTATATCCTAACAAAAAGCCCTTCCCGGCAGTAAGTACAGGTATATTGTAAGAATTGTCGTATTCCGTGCTTTTAACTATATACTTTGAAGGCTGCTCGTAGTCTAGCACATCACCGAGGGGTACTTTTTGGACCCCATCTGGACAGAATTGCTTGATAAGTTCATCTATCTTCCCCATAACTACAGCCCTTTCACGATTTCGTTAATCTTGGCACGAAGAATCATGCCTTCATCCACAATGTTGTTGAGGGACTCTTCTACCTCCTCTATATCTATCTTCTCACGCTTATCTTCCTGCTCTACGTAAGATGATACTGAAAGGTTACTTTCATTCTCCAGTACGTCAGCGTTGCTTACAAGCTTTGTGAAATACTGCTGCTCTGTGCGCTCTACAAATGCGTTTACAACCTTATCAAGGTTCTCTGGCATCATCTTATTCTTGTTGCCGTTCTTAACGAACTCATTAGAAGCATCGATGAAGAGAATATTATTATCCTTCTTTGCTCCCTTTCTAAGAACGATGATACAGGTGGCAATACCCACGCCAAAGAAGAGATTCTGAGGCAGCTGAATGATGGTATCTACATAGTTGTTCTCGATGAGCCATGTACGGATAGCCTTCTCCTTTCCGCCTCGATAAAGAACACCAGGGAACTCAACGATGGCAGCAGTACCACGCTCAGAAAGAGATTTGAGCATGTGCATAGTAAATGCCAAATCGGCAGCACTGTCCGGAGCCAGCACACCAGCAGGAGCAAAACGATCATCATTAATAAGAAGAGGATTCTTGCTTCCTTCCAACGAAACTGAATAAGGAGGATTTGACACGATGGCATCAAAAGGCTCTTCGTCTCGATGCTTTGGGTCTATCAAGGTATCTCCAAGCTGTATATCGAAGTTGTCATAGTTGATGTCGTGCAGGAACATGTTGATGCGGCATAGGTTGTATGTCGTAGGGTTGATTTCCTGGCCGTAGTACTTCAAATTCGGGTTCTCCTGGCCAACAATCTTCTTGAACTTCAAGATGAGGGAACCGGAACCGCAAGCTGGGTCATACACGCTGTTGATTGTATGGCCATCAACAGACGCAAGTCGAGCTATCAGTTCAGATACCTCCTGTGGAGTGAAGAACTCTCCTCCACTCTTTCCGGCATTGCTGGCATACATGGTCATTAAAAATTCGTAAGCATCACCAAAAGCATCTATCTTGTTTTCTCCAAATGCGCCTCCAAGATCCATACCCTCGATACGCTTCAACACCTTTGCAATAAGCTTATTTCTTGACTTCACGTCTGCTCCCAACTGGCTATTATCTACGTTGAAGTCGTTGAAGAGTCCTTTGAGATCATCTTCTGAAGGTGTGCCAACAGCACTTGCCTCGATGCTCTTGAATACCTTTGACAGAGTCATATTAAGGTCGTCATTCTGTTCGCAATCCTTGCACACATTGCAGAACAACTGAGAAGGAAGGATAAAAAATCCCTTCTCCTGCACCATTTGGCCACGTGCCTCTTCTGCATCAGAGTCCGCCATATCGGCATAATTAAAGCCCTCTACACCAGCTTCCTCTTGAAGTTTATTGATGTAATCTGTCAGGTTCTCGCTAATAAAGCGATAGAACAACGTACCCAGTACGTATGCCTTAAACTCCCATCCACCAATGGCTCCACGCAACTCGTCAGCCATTGCCCAGATGGTCTTATGTAATTCTTCTTTCTGCTGTATCTCGCTCATGTCGTTTATATGTTTTGTTATTTTTACTTACAATTAATTTTACCCATCTAGCCAGCTTAGTTAGATTTAATTACCTTACAAAGATTACTATATCAGTTATTCTTCCCCTTCATCATCAGGGGCTCTTTTCCTCCTGTTCCTTCTCCTTTACATCCTCGATATTGCTTTTGCAAACATCGATGATGTCCAGGAACTGTTGCCTATCCTCTGTCTTGGCAAGCTAGTCAGCAGCTAAAGAGCTGTATAACTCAGATTTCTTAACTGCCATTTATATAAAATTTTACTGATTAATTAATGATTAAAATGGAGCGTAACCTCCCCATCAGGCATTTCTTCAATGCTCTGCACCCATTCGATGCTGCCTGTATCAGGATTTACGTCAATCAAATATTCAATACCTTCCACCTGTTCACCAAACTGCACGGCGAAGCGCCAAAGGCCATCGTTCAGGACTTTGGTTCTCGAAATATTCATCGTTGATACTTGGGTGAAGGGTATGTCAAGGCGCTTAGCTATCTCTTCATAGCTAAGTATCCATTTGGGTTGCTTGATGTCGCGATTGATAAGATATACTATACCGTAGGTGGTATAAGTAATGCCGTCGGTTTCATTTATGGCATAGTAAGTGCGTGTACCACTAGCTGAAATGCAGATGACACACTCACCTGCATCCATCGTTTCTTCCTTACTGCAACTGGCAAGGACAAACGCTAATATAAAGGCTACTAAAACCTTGATGCCCGCCGATATGGGGGGGTAATTTGTCTGATATTCATAGAGTTACATTGCTTTTAAGTTCTACTTTCTATCATTTCACTCCCCCAAAGGTACAACAATATTTTGAAACAAGCAAGAAAATCGGGAGAAAAGTTTTGAAAAAAAATATAGTGGGGGCTTCAAGGCATCAGAAATTTTATCAAGGAAATGAGCAAAACAAGGTGCTTTATAAAGCTTTTGCCCTTTCAGGGCGCAGGGCGAAATGCGATGATACCCAGGGCGCTGCCCTGGGCTATGTGCTTCTGCCCCTTCGGGGCGTGTGGGGCAATAGAATTTACATCAACTGCTGCATCTGACTCTCCGTCAACCCCGTTATCTCCATTACCATTGCTGCATCCATGCCTTTTGCCAGCATATTCTTAGCAATCTCAATACTTCTTTGGCTTTTACCTACTTCTTCGCCTTTTGCCATGCCTTTTTCCATGCCTTGCTGATAGCTATCGTACTGAAGGGTTCTCTCCACGCTTACCGCATCCCAAAACTTATCGTAGGCTCTGAGTTCGGCATCTGTAAAGCCGGAGATTTTCAACTCCTCTACGGCTTTTCCTATCTCCGGGTCACGAAGCAGATCGGAAGGAACCTCCTGCGTATTGGCATTGATTTCCGTCAGGAAACGGAGCCACAATACCATCATGCGCTTGTCGGCGATGGAATGAGGAGTGAACTTAGGAAGTTCTATGAAGGTGAAATGCAGACCTTCGATTACCTTGTTGCTGTCCTTGTCGTGCACGATGCGATAGTTGTGGATGAATTCAGGAGTATCACGCTCGAAGATGTCATTCACAAGATTCAGGGAATAAACAGGCTGTAGAGCACAGTATCTTTCTCCCTTTTTAGCCTGACTCACGTAGAGCTTGGAGGCATTGAACAGTACACGCTGCTTGAAAGCGTTAGACCATTCCATCTGCATCTCTACGCAAAATTTCCTTTCTCTGGCATCAGTGCAGAGCACATCTACTATCGTATTCTTGTGGCCTTCCAGTTCGGGCACAAGTTCCGTTGGCAGATACTCTATCTCGTGTATCTGCTCTTCTTCGCTGAGTGGCAGGAGGGCGTTCAGGAGGCTGATCAGTCTTTTAGGATGATTGCCGAATATCTTCTTGAACGTAAGGTCTGCCT
>ERZ1023641.402-NODE-402-length-12184-cov-9.472339_pt1 | contig 12184 bp, 5 predicted proteins | sample MGYA00380335_ERZ1023641 | MGnify/ENA primary metagenome ERZ1023641 (study PRJEB33179, sample SAMN07448970) | human gut metagenome | biome: Human-gut; feature: Human associated habitat; material: Faeces | host: Homo sapiens | place: India: Bhopal | collected... | reverse complement strand
ACGAAGTTAGGAACACTTCGTTCGCAGTTTATGAAATCCTCCGTTTACAAGGGGGGATTTTTCCATCTATGCAGAGAGACGATTCTCATTCCCTGAAATAAGACTGTATCTTCACTCAACAGTCTTATTACAACATGGAAAATGGGTAAACATACACGACATAAGGAAAATACCCACCGGGAATATCCGCTGCCCTGAGCAATTCAAGTCCTATTAAATCCGAAACATAAGTAAAGTGATCAATCCTGCTTCCTACAAGGAGCCATATAGCGCATCTTTTTTAGTGCATTTTTAGAGTGAGTATGTATAAAAAGAAAGGAAGAATGAAATATTAACATATTTTACCCCCCCCCGGTTTGGTTTTTTTACAAATGGTGCGTACATTTGCAGCGGACACAGAAAAAGCTATTCTTACATGCGTATTAAGCACATATCAACGTGAAGTGTAGTTGATCTGTGTGGATCCTTTATGCGCAATGCCCTAGAACGCTTGCGCTCATATTCAACTTAATAGGGAACAAAACTTTTGAAAAACTTCAACATTTTATAAACCTAACAAAAACAAACAAAAGCATGAAGAAATTTACTTTCTTTCTGTCGCTACTCCTCGCATTTGTAGGGGTAACGGCAAATGCACAGGGCTTCAAAATCTCTGATGCCCCAGATGGCGAAAATTGGGCTACCAACACCCAATGGTATTTAATCAAAACCGCGGCCACAGATGGATGGCATCCTACAGCAGGCTACTTGAGCACAGATGCCGCATATATTAGCGATACAGACATTCGTACTGATATTGCCACATTACCTACTAATGACAATGGACTTTGGTGTATCGTAGGTAATGAGAGCAGCGGCTACAAAATCTACAATAAAGCCGAAGGTACAAGCAAGGTTTTAGGTTTCAGCGGTGCTTTTGCACGAATGTACGAAACTTCTGCAGAGGGCGTGACTTCTGACTTCGACCTTGCTTCTTCTACTTATGCAAAAACCCCTTGGGCCGGATGTGTAAAGAAACATGGTACAAATGCTTGGCTGAATAATGCTAACAAGAATCAAAGAAGAGATCTTTGCTGTTTAGGTACTTGGGAAGATGCCGCCTCTACCACAGCACTTTCAGGTAATGCTTTTTACTTTATTCCTGTAAATAACGTTGAGGAAGCTAGCACAGCTGTGGAGACTTTCATGAAAGGACAAGAGCGTTTTGTGACTATGAATCATTACAAGGTGATTCCTGGCGTAAGCGATGCTTGCTCTAGCGAAATTGCAGCATATACAAAGAATCCTTCAGATGAAACATTCAATAGCTTTATTGACGCAGCAAAGAAGCACTTGGCTAAGACTTACTTCACCATTACCAATTGCAGAACGAACTATAGTCTTCGTGTTCTTTCAGCTAACACAACCAATGCTTCAGCTCTCTTAGTAGATGAGAAAAAATCAAACGCTTCCGCTCTTTGGCAGTTCGTGCCTATAGAAAGTGGCTTCAAGCTTTACAATGCTAATGCCAAGGCTTACCTTGGCGCTCTAGCTGGAACAAGTAGCAATACGTCTATGAATGCCGATCTAGAACAAGGCGGTTTGTATAGCATCAGCGTTAATACAAGCGGCACTGTCGAAGGCTTTGTGTTACGTGATGGCAACAATGGACGTATGAATCTGGAAGGTGATGGTCGTGTAGACGCTTGGGAAGGCATAGCTGGTTATTACAATCAAGTAACATGGGCGATTGACCCTGCTACAGAAATTGAAGTAGCTCTCAATACTTTAGGAAGCAAGTCATACGCTACTACTTATCTTCCATTCGGTGTGAGCGCTGTAAAGGATGCAAAAGCTTATTCTGCTGCAACTCCTGCTGATGGCCAGACCGTAATGACTGAGGTTACAAGCTTTGCAAAGGAAAATGGTATACTCCTCGTTAGCGATAACGCTGCAGCAAAGGCCGTTCTGACTATTGGCGATGTGGAAGGTGCTGCTAGCTCTAGCGCTTTGCAGGGTACTTTGCTCGCTAAGGATATCACTGACGCACAGACTAAGTACTTGGTATTTGGTAAGAATAAAGCAACGGGAACAGAAGTAGGCTTCTTTGAACCTACTACCACAACCATCCCTGCCAACCGCGCATTCTTTATGGATACAACGGGCTCATCTATTGCTTTGAATTTCGGCAACGTAACTGCCATCAACAATGTAGCTACGGATAATGTCAATGCCAACGCGCCTATCTTCGATCTTTCTGGTCGTCGTGTAGTAAAGGCTGTAAAGGGTGGCTTGTACATTCAGAATGGTAAGAAGTATATCGTAAAGTAATTAACTGAAACACATTAAACGTTTGTAACAATGAAGAAACAGTATATAGCTCCCGCAAGTACTTCAATCTGCTATCTTGAAGCATTGCAGCCTCTTTGCGGTTCAACCGTTGAAGCTACACACGATAAGAAGACCGACGATGTATGGTCTAACGGTAAGGCTTGGGACAGCGACTCATGGTCGGCTGACGAAGACTAATCTCACCATGCGAAGTGCGTGCGCGTACACGCATCTTGCATGTAGATAAGCATAAAGGCTGGAGGTAAGCAGCATAGTTGCTCTTATGCTCCAAGCCTTTATCCTCTTGCAGGGAGTAGGTAGCCCTGTAAGTTAATGTAATTTTTTTCATTTGACGGGCTGTGCGAAGTGATTCGCGCAGCCCGTTTCTCGTGGAATATAGTTTATTTTAGTTTCGGATTATCGTATTTCTGTCGAAAGTTGCGATGAAAAGGCCTTTTTTAAGAGTTAATCCACTTTTCATTTCATATTATTTGTGTTATAATAAGAGTGTCCAATGGGGACCAATCGGACAACGATTTGGGGGCTATCTGACACATAGTATAAGCAATCGGACACTTTAAACGTTCGTGTTAATATACTTTTGCAAATAATTTTAACGAAAACATGTTTAATATGAAAAAGAAACGACTTCATTCTTTGGCAAGGGCAGCAATGACGTTGCTACTTGTCATGTTCGCCACCATTGGTGCGAGGGCGGACGAGGGGACGCTTTCGGGTAGCGGAACTGCTGCCGACCCCTATTTAATTGGCAGTGATGCTGATTGGGAAACCTTTGTCAGCTATATTAACGACAAAGGAGGCCAGTATCGCTACAGTTACTATAAGCTTACTGCCGACATTAAAGTTACCTCAATGGCCGGAAAGAGTGATGACAACTATACTTTTAAAGGTACCTTTGATGGTGATGGTCATACGATGACGCTCCGCCTTACATCAGATGGTAGTGCGTATTGTGCTCCTTTCCGTTATGTAGGTGGAAGTACTTTTAAACGATTGCATGTTGCAGGTACGATTACTTCGAGTGTACGTTACACAGCAGGCCTTGTGGCTTATCAAAATAGTTATAATAGTAACCTGAACATCATCAATTGTTGGAGCAGTGTGGATATTGTATGCTCTGTAAAAAACAATTATGCATACTGTGCAGGATTCGTAGGCTATAATTATGGTAATATCAACATCGACAATTGCCGCTTTGATGGTAGTTTGCAAGGAGCTGATACTGACGGGTGTTCTGGATTTGTTGGCCATCGTAGCACTAACAGCTATTCGATGAAAATCAGCAATTGTCTCTTTGCCCCAACACAGCTGACTGTTGCTACTAATAATAGCTTTACCTTTGCATACAATAGTGATGTCATTACCAATAGTTATTATACTATGCCTTTAGGTACAGAACAAGGCACTGCAGTTGGCTCTATGACAGATAGTGAGCTACTAAATAGCCTTGGTAAGGGTTGGGAAATGAAGGGAAATAAAATGGTCCCCATATTTGATATCAAAAACCTGACCGTTGGTAGCATTGTATGCAATACATTCATTCCTTATACGGGTTCCGAGATTACGGTAACGCCTACGGTGAAAGATGCGGATGGCAACACCGTATCGTCTGAGAATTATAGTGTTAGTTTCTCACCTAACATAGTAAAGGAAGTGGGGCAATATACCATGACCGTGAAAGGCAATGCCAATGGCTATAGCGGTACGCTGACTCATCAGTTTAAAGTTGCTAAGAATATAAGCGGTACGGGAACGAAAGATGATCCCTACCTTATCAATACTACTGACGATTGGAATCTCTTTGCAAAATCGGTAGAAGGTGGTATCGATTATTATAAAAAGTACGTTAAACTAACCAACGATATTACCATTTCAACCATGGTGGGCGTTTGTGATGAAAGTGGTGACAGACCCTTTAGAGGTATCTTCGAAGGTGATAATCACACGCTTACCGCCAATATCACAAGCACAGCCACCGATGATAATAAAAACAATCAAGGTGTGGCTCCGTTCCATCTTATAAAACAAGCAACTATTCAAAACCTAATCGTTGCAGGTCAAATTACATCTGCAAGCAAATATGCTGCAGGTTTGGTAGGTTGGGTAGATGGTGATTATAAAAGTTCATACATCAAAAATTGTGTAGTTAAAGCAACCATTACCACCAGTGCTGACTATGCTGGAGGTTTTGTTGGTAACATTTGCTATAGCGATCGAAATAACTTATACTTTACCAATAGTGTATTTGCTGGTAAAATCATCAACACGAGTAGCGACGATCGTCGCAGAGCGGGCGGTTTTTGTGGATATGGTTACAGTAATAGTTACTTTGAAAACTGTCTGGAGAATGGTACCTATACCAATGTTACTTACATGAATCCAAGGACTGCTTCTGGTACTTTTAATAATGATGACGTTAATAGCCTTTATTACGTCAACACAATAGCAGTAAATGATAGGTATATCGTTAAAGAAAGAGGTTGCTACCAAGTGACGAATACGGCTCCAGCTGATGAATTATATTTGCCACGCGAAATTAACGGCTATCAATTTTATCAGCCTGTTTGGATTACGGGGCTAAACGAGAGCTATCCATATAATAATGGCGAAGAAGTGAGCTTGGACTATGTGCTGAAGATGAATCGCACCCAATTGACCAAGGATGCAGACTATACGGTGACGCTTTCGCCCAACGCACCAGCTGCTGCTGGCGATTATACGATTAGCTTTACGGCTAAAGAGGGCAATAAAGCTGGTTACGTGGGAACTACAACGCGCACTTTCTGTGTCATGGAAGGTGAAAATATGGATGGCTATGTATTTGATACGGAAGGCGAAGGTGAGAGTAAGGTGTACCTCATCAATAATGAGCGCGACTTAGAGCGTTTGGCTGCCTATGTTAATAGTGGCCACGAAACTGAGGGCAAAACCTTTAAACAGAATGCCAACATTACTTTAACCGCTGCGCATACATCTATCGGTGGATACATTGAAGGTTATAGCAGATATTTTAAGGGTACTTATGATGGCAATAACAAGACAATTAGCAATTTAATTGTCAACGCGCCTAACAGAAACTATCAAGGTCTCTTTGGATATACTTACAAAGCAGTGATTAAGAATGTGACACTTGCTAATTGTAATATTACGGGCAAACAATGTACGGGTGGTATTGTAGGTTATGCGTCGTCCACCACCATTGAGAATTGCCATGTTAGTGGTAATATCAGTGCAAAGGAAAGCGATGCAAGCAAACATGGTGGTATTGTTGGAAGTGCCACATCAGCAAGTATCACGGGTTGTACCGTAATCGGAACTATTTCAACCTCAGTCAGCAATGACAGTTATGGTGGTATCTTAGGCGATGCGTCTTATTCTGTTACCATAACTTCGTGCGAAAATGCTGCCAATATATTAGGTGACGGACAAAAACATGGTGGTATCGTGGGTTGGGATCATCATGACAAGAATAAATTTAAGTACTGTTTAAATACAGGTGAGGTTAATGGCAATGAATACGTGGGTGCCATTGCTGGTGAGAAGTATTTATTTCGCAATTTCGACCATTGCTATTATTCAAATCAAAGTACTATAAAGGCGTTCGGCAAAGATTCAAGCTCTGAAGACTACAGTGGATGTGGAGAAGTCGCGTACGTTGTCACTACAGGTGAGCATATCAGTAAAATTGAAATTGCAGAACAAACTGTTGTCACTAGTGCAATCAGTGGTAAAAAGTATTGTGCAAAAGGTGACTGGACATTGACCTTGACACCTAATCAAACCGATGTGACATTTGTATCGTATGCTTGTGAGGGGGGTACGCTGTCTGACTTAACAACTGCTGACGGTACACACAAGTTGACTATAACGGACAATAATGTGACTATCTCAGCTCTTGTAAGCAACAATAATGGTACTGACGTTAGTGGCGTTACGATTGCTGACATACCCGATATGCGTTGGTTGGGTAATGTGGGTGTTGTCCCCACCATCACGGTGACCAACGGTGAAACTCCGCTTGTTTTAGGTACTGACTATCTTGTAGAGGGTAGCAATAACACTGTTGTTGGCGAGGCTACAATCACTATAAAGGGTATCAATAGCTACAAGGGTACGAAAACTAAAACATTCAATATCGTTGACTTCCCACTTCAGAATGCTTCAGCAGCTAATAGTGCTACAAACCCCTATTTGATTACAACCGCTGAGGATTTGGATATATTAGCAAGCATTGTCAATACGAAGGCACGTCTGGCTGGATACTACAAGCAGACTGCTGATATCACTCTGTCCGATGAACATACAGCTATCGGAAATAGTAGTAATACCTCATTCCAGGGTATCTACGACGGTGACAATAAAGTCATCAAAGGCTTGTTGATCAACCAAGCAGAGGGAACATACCAAGGTTTGTTTGGCAGAGCATATAGAGCAACTATTCAAAATGTAATTATCGAAAATTGCGATATTACTGCAAAAGAATATGTAGGAGGCATCTGTGGATATGCAAGTTATACGCCTATATCTAATTGTAATGTTAGTGGAGCTATTAAAACAGCAGATGGGGTTGATGGAGCATTTCATGGCGGTATTGCTGGGTACATATCTGATAAACCCATAAGCAATTGCGTTAACACGGCCAACGTTACGGGTAATAATGCCAGAAGCCAATATTATGGTGGCATTGTTGGCCAAGTATCTTGGACAAAAGTAACCGATTGTTTTAATGCTGGAATTGTAGAAGGTACTTCGTTTGTAGGCTCTATTGTAGGATTAAAGCATAGTTCTTCAACATTAAGTAATAACTATCACACTATAACTACGACTGGTGGTGTTGGTGCTAATGGCGTTGCTACGGGTACAGACCAAACGGGTGCTACAACAGTAGCAAAGATAACGGCTGCAGAGGGTGTAACATTAACACTGCCTACTACACCTACTTACGTTTGGAATAATGAGAACCTATACAAGAGTGGCGTTGTTGTAACACTTGATTGCACCGTACCCGAAGGTAAATATTGGGATCAATATACAGTAAATAATGGTAAGATTAGCAATGTTGGTGTCAAAGGTGGTGAACATACTTTGACGGACTTCACTGCTGATGTCGTTATTTCTGCTACGTTTGTCAGTGAACTTACTGACATAGCTACCGCAGGTGCCATTATTGCTGATATAGAGGATTTGACCTATAATGGCAAAGAGCAACATCCAAGCCCCGTTGTTACATTGAATTCGAACGTACTTGAAGCGAGAGCTAACTATCAGGTAACTTATAGCGAAGGATGTACCAATGTAGGTACTTATACAATCACGGTTGAAGGTGTTGGCCGTTACAGTGGAACGTTAACTAAGACCTTTAAGATTGTGCCTTATGATATCAGTGGTTGCGATATAAAAGTTGAAAACAAGCCCTATACAGGCGATGTTATCAATGTGACACCTACCGTAAAGTATGGGTCTATTACGTTGGCGCAAGGTGAGGATAAGGATTACACCTTTGTGACCAACCCTACTACTGTTAAGGAGGGTGGTGATTATACGTTGACAGTTACGGGTAAGGGTAACTATACAGGTACGAAGGAGGCGTCATTCAATGTGTACTATCCAGTACCTACTAACATTAGTTGTACAAATATTGCTGCAACAACTGCTACTGTGACTTGGGACAAATCTGTTATTGTTAAGAAATGGATAGTGGAGTACAGCACAGATAAGACCTTTGAAAGTGTAGAGCGTATTGATGTAAACGAGAGTACTGCTACATTAGCCTCTCTCTCAGCTGATCAAGTGTACTACGTTCGTGTGAAGGCTGTCTATGGAACCAATCAAGAGAGTGATTGGAGCCTCGTTCGCAGCGTTGAACCCACCACGAAGTTGTTGGTTGGTTCGGGCAATTATACATCTGATTTCTTGCCCTTCCATAATTGGTACTATTATGGTCTGACACAACAAATCTATACTGCTAAAGAACTTGGAAACAAGGCTGGTAGCATTATGGCGTTAGACTTCTTCAAAACTGATGACAAAGAGTGCAACAACACAATTGAAATCTATCTGGTCAAGACAGATAAGACGGCATTTACTAATTCATCTGATTGGATTTCAGTAACGGAGGCGGACAAAGTGTATGATGGTAAGGTGCAGTTCGAAAGTAATCAATGGACTACCATCGAACTTACTAAGCCATTTGACTATGATGGTGTTAGCAATCTTGCTTTAATCGTTTACAATAAAAGAGTGGATGGAGATAGCTATAGAAGTTGTGATTTCAAAGCCTTTAAAGGCAATGACAATCAAACGTTGTATTTTAGAAAAGACAGCGATGATCCAACTATCAGACCTACCGTCACAGGAACTCTTACTACAGGAAAGAATCAACTGCGCATTCGCATGGCCGATAAGGTTACGATGAATGGTTTGGGTATTATGTCATACGCAAGTGACAACGCGCTCGACTTCTCTAACGTCAGCGACCTTACGGCTCACTACGCAAGCGGCTTTACCTCTACAGCTAATAACGCTGGCGTGCTGACAATGAAGCAAACGGAGACGACACCTGCGGGTGAGGGATTAATGTTGAAGGGTACTGCTAACGAGACCTTCTATGTGCCTGCACTCTTTAATCTTACGCCTGAAACGCTGACTGGTAATAACCTTAAGGGCCTTACGAAGATTACTGAAGTTGAGACGACTGAGGGTGATTACACCAACTTCATTCTTTCTCAACAGAAGGGTGTGATTGCTTGGTATCCTTTGGCTGCTAAGTATGCTTTGAAGGCACATAGTGCTTACTTGCAATTGCTCACCAACGATGTCTTTACGAATGAAGGTACACGCGCTATCAGCATGGAATTTGAAGACGGTGTAACGACCGGCTTCATTCAGATAGCAACAGGCGAGGCTGAAGACGGCGACTGGTATGGCATCGACGGTGTTAAGTTCAATCAAAAGCCTACTCAGAGAGGTGTTTACATTAATAATGGCCGCAAGGTAATCGTTAAGTAACAAATGAATATGAAGAAAAGATATATTAGTCCTACCTCTCAGGTAGTATTGCTCGATATGCAGCAGATGTTGGCTTTAAGTCCTGGCAATGGAGTAGATGGCAGTGTAACTGCCCCAGGCGGAAGCCAACTCTCACGTGAGTATGACGGCTTTGGTGCCAGCGAAGACTGGGATACTTCGGAGGATTATTAATCCCTGTGTATAAATAAGAAGAGTGTGTGTCGTAAACAAGCATTTTGTTTGACACACACTCTTTTTTGTTGGTAATATAAGACAACTCAAGTTTTCTCTAAAGAAAGTCGTTTCCTTATCTCGCGGGCATGTGGTTGGGAATACTCATCTTTATTTCGGATTTAGCAAGGGCGGGCTGAAAGCCCAATGGAGCACATAGCCCAGGGCAAGCGAAGCGACACCCTGGGTATCACGCGTTGGAGCAGTCGCGCCCTGTAAGGGCAAAAGCTTTAAGACATGGCGCAAGTATTGAACAAAATATACATACGGTGTTCCACTTTAAAACCGCTAAATCAGCTATCAAGCAAGAATAACATAAAGGGTTAAAGCTTTTGCCCTTACAGGGCGCGGAGACTCTACTATGCGGGAACCCCAGGGTGTCGCTTCGCTTGCCCTGGGCTATGTGCTCCATTGGGCTTTCAGCCCGTCCTTGCTAAATCCGAAACTTCAGTAAGAAATCTAATGGATAAATTGCAGCTTGTCAGCCTAATTGGGGAGTCACCTGGGGGCGACGCGTCCCCGCGTCGGCATTTGTTTGACAAGGCTCAATGCCTTGACAAGCAAATACATTATTGATTCGTGTGGGTAGGAGATATCTCACTTGATAGAATTGCTACCCATTAAGATGGGGCAGTCTGAAAGGCCAATAGTTTGAAAGTAAAAATAGGGCGACTTGAAAGGCCATCTTAATTGGTAAACATTGTGAGTATTTTCGGCTCGCTCTCACTTAAAACCACATAAAAATTCCCTCCTTGCAGCCAAAGCCACAAGGAGGGAATCTATTTTCTTAAAGAGGAAGAGGAAACTAAAGCCTTAGCATACCTTCTCGAGCTTCTTCATGATACTGAAGATGAAGATGAATGATACAAGGCAAAGGCCAACGAGCACACCCCATACGGCTACCAAAGGCACCTTTCCCCAAAGGAAACCTGGGATAGATACAAGGAAATTGCCCAATGCAGTGGCCACAAACCAACCACCCATCATCGTACCCTTGAGTTTGGGAGGTGCTACCTTCGACACGAAAGAGATACCCATCGGAGAGAGCAAGAGTTCACCAAAGGTGAGCACGAGATAAGTAGTGATAAGCCAATTGGGCGATACCGTGTTCAGGTCGGAAGAAGTCACTCCGAGAGAGGCAAGAATCATCACCACATAACCTAGTCCAGCCACGAGCATACCGAGGCCTATCTTGCGCGGAGCAGAAGGTTCCTTGCCCTTGCTTGCCAACCATCCGAAGAGTGCCATGCTCACAGGAGTAAGACCTACTACGAAGCAGGGATTGAACTGCTGGAAGATAGGAGCTTCGATATCGGTGCCAGCGGGGTCGAGACTTAGGTATTTATAGGCCAAGCCACCCACACAAAGCAAGATAACGCAGGCTGAAATAACCTTGGTCTGTGACTTTTTGCTCTGGAAAAGGGGGAAGAGTGCATAGACAATGAAGATGCAGAGCAAGAGGTTGATTACATCGAAAGGCATGCTGCCAAGCCCCGATACGTGCTTCTGCGTAAATTCATTGGCAAAGAGAGTCAATGTGAGACCATTCTGATGGAAAGCCATCCAGAAGAAAATCACCACGGCAAATACAAGGCAGAGAGCCACAACGCGCTCTTTTACCTCGCTCTTGCTCAGTTCGGGCTCCGTGCTTTCTGTGGTCTTGCTAACTTCGTCAGAAGAACTTGCTGCGGCGGGCTGAGCGGCCACTTGCTGATAGGTGCTACGAGCAGCATAATAGATGGCAATAGATACGATAAGCGAGATACAAGCCACGCCAAAAGCATAGTGGTAAGAATCTGCTTTGCTCACACCGAGCGTGTGCTGTGCATAGTCCATAATCCTGACTGCTGCTGTAGGGGCAAAGAGGGCACCAATGTTGATCGCCATGTAGAAGATGGAGAAAGCAGAGTCGCGTTTGCTCTGCATCTCGGGAGCATTGTAAAGGTCGCCCACCATCACTTGGAGGTTGCCCTTAAAGAGGCTGGTGCCTAAGCATACCATAACCAAGGCTGCAAACATCAGCGTCATGGCCAAAAGACCATTGCCTGCAGGAATAGAGAGCAGCGCATAGCCAAGGAACATCACGAGGATGCCGGTGGTGACACACTTGTTGTAACCAATCTTGTCGGCCAACATACCGCCAAAGAGCGGAAGAAAATAAACGAACGCTAGGAAGCCTGAATAGACAGCTCCCGCCACTCCTGCATCCCAACCGAAGTTGTCTTGCAGGAAGAGCACAAACACGGCCAACATGGTGTAGTAGCCGAAACGCTCACCCGTATTGGCAAGCGAAAGGGCGTAAAGGCCCTTAGGTTGTCCTTCGAACATAAAAAAGAGTTTATAAGTTTATGAGTTTAATGAGTTTAGGAGTTTATAATCGGCGCTTTGCGCCTTGTTTATGTGGATGATAGTAAGTATCGGCGATTGCCTGAATGTTTTACTTACTGAAGTTTCGGATTTAGCAAGGGCGGGCTGAATCATCGTGCAAGGCGAATGCAATCAAGCTTGCTTGAATTGCTGAGCCGCAGCCGATGATGTCAATAAAAGCCCAATGGTGCACATAGCCCAGGGCAACGCCCTGGGTTTCCCGTAAGCAGTGTAGTTACGCCCTGTA
>ERZ1023641.398-NODE-398-length-12249-cov-7.694112_pt1 | contig 12249 bp, 12 predicted proteins | sample MGYA00380335_ERZ1023641 | MGnify/ENA primary metagenome ERZ1023641 (study PRJEB33179, sample SAMN07448970) | human gut metagenome | biome: Human-gut; feature: Human associated habitat; material: Faeces | host: Homo sapiens | place: India: Bhopal | collected... | reverse complement strand
GGCATTGCGGATAGGATTTCTATGCTCTTTTGAGTTTTAGCGGACAGCAATATTTTTTTATCAAGCCTTGGTGTTGATGACAGTTTAATAAAAGATGTTCGTAGTCGTTGTTCAAAGAAAACACGATTTGTTCTTGTCGGAGAAAAAAACTTTGGGGAGAACAATGGTCAAGTTTATCGTCATCGTTTTGATGATAATTATCATCAATTAACGGTGGAGATGGAAAATGGCTATGAAGAAAAGAATAGGTATTTAAAAAATATCTATTCAAATTGTTTCATTGATATGATTGGCTTAGTTCAGAATAAGAATGGTCGAATACCTGTTTTTACAAAAAAAGGTCATTTTATAAGTCAAGACTGTCGCCATCTTACAAAATTTGGTGCACAATATTATGCAAGTTTGATTGATTTGAAATCATTCTTAAAGAAAATAAAATGAAAATATTAATTAATACAATTTCCACCAAGAAATATGCTGGTGGAGCTTTCCAAATCTCACAAAACTTCATGTTGAGATCATTGGAAGATGAGGATGTGGAATGGTACTATATTACATCTCAAGATGTGGATGATGCCATTGGAGAAAAGTTCGCCCATCTTAAGGGAACGAAATATTTTGTGTTTCCTACTCAGCCAGACTTTCGAGGTTCGTATAGGAGAGTAAAAAAAGAACTGGCAGAACTTGAGGTTATGATAAATCCTGATGTGGTATATTCAATAACAGCACCAAGTTATTTTACATTTAAGACAAAAGAAGTGATGCGTTTTACCAATCCTTGGGTGACGCATCCAAATAAATATGCATGGAGTGTTCTTTCCTTTAAAGAGAAAGTATATTATTTTTTATATGGGCTTAACCAAAGGAGAATGATGAGAGCTGCGCATTATTTTATTACGCAAACTGAAACATGCGCGAAAGGTATCTGTAGGGTAACAGGCGAATCTTCAACTCATGTCAAGGTTGTAAGTAATGTTTTACCTGCCATATTTAATCAACTTGATAATTCTCCTATCCGAGAAAATGAATATATCAATATTGCATGTGTAGGAGCAGCCACACCCCACAAAAATTTTGATTTGATTCCAGATGTACTTTTAGCATTTAAACAGCAAGGTTATAATAATGTACGTATCCATATGACGCTTCCGAAAGAAGAACCTGTCTTTACAGTTATTCAGAAGAAATTAAATAGGTATGGTATTTACGAAATGCTTGTTAATCATGGACGTTTAGATCAAAAAAGTCTTGGAGAGATGTATCGTAGATGTCAATTTTGCTATTTACCAACTTTACTTGAAGTTTTTTCGGCCTCTACTGTAGAGGCAATGTATTATGGTTTGCCTATCGTTGCAACAAATTTTGATTTTAATTCTGATATACTTGAAGACTCTTGTCTCTATTATGAACCCAAAAATGCAAATGATGCAGTTCGTCAATTTGTTAGATTGATATCGAATGAAAACCTTCAGTACGAGTGTAAGAAAAAGATGCAGAAACTATTGTTAAAGTATGGGAATTACGAATCGCATTTTAATGCTATCAAGAGGTTTTTAATTGAAGATATAAATAATATATAGTATATGAATATTTTGTTTTTGACGTTAGATAGATTTCTGAATGTTAACGATCGTGAGATTTCCGAGGATTTAATGCGTAAATTCAAACAAGAGGGGCATGATGTATATGTCGTTTGTCCTCGTGAAAGATCGTTTAAAATGCCTACTTGTTTGAATGAGCAAGGCGGGATACATATATTAGGGGTGAAAACCCTAAATATGCAGAAATCGAGTATATTGGAAAAGGGTGTTGGAACCTTGTTAATTGAAGGTCAATTTAAACGTGCCATAAAGAGGTATTTAAGTGGCATATGTTTTGATCTTGTGCTATATACTACTCCTCCTATAACTTTTACGAGGGTAATAGCATATGTAAAAAAATGTAATCCTAATGCAAAAGCATATCTATTATTAAAGGATATTTTCCCCCAAAATGCAGTAGATATAGGAATGTTTTCTAAGAGGAGCCTCTTTTGGTTGTATTTTAGGCGAAAGGAGAAGGCATTGTATTACGTGAGTGATTTCATTGGCTGTATGAGTCCTGCTAATGTGAATTATGTATTGGCACATAATGATTTTATTAATCCTGCAATAGTAGAAGTCGCACCTAATAGCATAGAATTGGCAGAACAGGTGCAATTGTCTCTGAAAGATAAAATTGAAATGCGTAAACGATATAATTTACCGTTGGATAAGCCAATATTAATATACGGAGGTAATTTGGGAAAGCCTCAAGGTGTTCCGTTCTTAATAGAATGTCTTAATGCCAATAAAAATCGTGATGACTGTCATTTTTTAGTTATTGGTAGCGGTACCGAGTATGGCAAATTGGAAGAATGGTACAAGAAAAATTGCCCCAAGGCAGTAAGTCTTTATAAGCGTCTGCCAAAGAATGATTATGACAAATTGGTTCAATGTTGTGACATAGGATTAATTTTTCTTGATTATCGTTTTACAATTCCCAATTTTCCAAGTCGTTTGCTTTCTTATTTAGAGTATAAAATGCCTGTTATCTGTGCAACAGACCTATGTTGTGATATGGGACCTATTGTTACGAAAAATGGTTTCGGCATTTGGGTTCCAAGTAATAATGTAAAAGCATTTACTACTTCTGTGGATAGTATTTTGAAGCATAATATTCAGCAGATGGGTGAAAAGGCGTATGAATTCCTTAAATCCAATTATACGGTAGATAACACATATAATGCTATTATTAAACATTTTGTTTCTTTAGCTCCTCATAATGTATAACGAGTTAAACAAATTGCATTGGGGTAAGGAGACTAAATCAAATTTTTATGTTATTGAAAAATGTCTTATTGAACTGATTTATACTGGAATATAGCAGTTATATGCTTTGTTGTAATACCCTTGAAGCATTGGCTCGACTGATACTGAAAAGCGAGGGATTAATAAAGTAATAAAAAAAGAAATTCGAAATATCAGTGGAAAAATCAATTAATCAATTATTCTTTGAGTTGATACGGAGTTCAATAGACTTGTCCCAGTTATCAACAATTCCTACTGCCAATGAGTGGGAGCAACTATATGTCGTGGCTAAAAAGCAGTCGTTGGTTGGTATCTGCTTCAATAGTATGCAACAACTATGTATAAGTTATTCAGAACAGGTTGGAAATATGCCCAAGCCATTGAAAATGCAGTGGATTGGACAGGTGATGACTTTTGAGAGAATGTATGCCAAGCATGAAAGAGCTATGACAGACTTGGCTCGACTATATGCAAGTAATGGTATAAGGATGATGGTGCTGAAGGGGTATGGACTTTCATTGGATTGGCCCATACCGAATCATCGTGCAGTAGGTGATTTGGATATTTACAATTTTGGCAAGTGGAAAGAAGCAGATGCCTTTATAGCAGAGCAGTTGGACATCAAGATAGACGATGGTCATGAGCATCATACGGTCTTTAACTTTCATGGTGTGGCGGTAGAGAATCATTATGATTTTATAAATACAAAGGCTCATCGTGATGCCCCGAAGATAGAGGCTCACCTAAAGTCGCTTGCAGAAAAGAATTGTAGGGAAATAGAGATAGAAGGAACAAAGATTTATCTGCCTTCAGCTGACTTTAATGCCATATTCTTGATGCGCCACATGGGACAGCACTTTGCTGGAGAATACCTCAACTTGCGTCAGATACTTGACTGGGGGTTCTTCGTAAAGGCACATTCGCACGAAGTGGATTGGAATGCGACAATACTTTTTTTAAAAGAAATCGGGCTTTACCATTTTTTCAATCATATTAATGCGATTTGTACTGATAACTTAGGATTTGCTGAGGATATTTTTCCAAAAATAGAGAGAAACCATTATTGGGAACAACGTATTTTAAAAGACATTCTTCATCCTGAATTTGAAGATAAGAAACCCAATGATGGACTGTTGGCTATTCTAATGTTTAAGACAAAGAGATGGTGGAGAAACCGATGGAAACACCAAATGGTGTATAATGACAGTTTATTGATGACTTTTGCAACGTTGGCGTGGAGTCACTTAAAGAGATTCAAAACGATAAAAGACTAATAATAATGAAGATCCTTTTCCTAACAATGTCATCAGGCTTTACAAACATTGAGGCACGTGGCATTTATACCGACTTAATGCGTAAATTTCGTGACGAGGGACATGATGTCTATATCATTCACCCAAACGAACGGAGAACAGGGAAACCTACAAAGGTGGAAACAGATGGGAGAATCCATTGCCTTGGTGTGCGTACGTTGAATGTAACTAAAACGAATGTCATAGAAAAGGGTATTGGTCAGTTGCTATTAGAAAGTCTGTTTAAACGTGCTCTAAAGACGCATTTCGGTAATGTAAAGTTTGATATTATTTTATATAGCACTCCTCCTATCACGTTTAATAATGTCATCAAATATGCTAAGAAGGTTTCTGGTGGCAAGGCAATGACTTATCTCCTACTTAAAGACATCTTTCCACAGAATGCAGTGGATATGGGTATGCTGTCGAAGACGGGTGTAAAGGGTGTACTGTATAAGATGTTCCGTCGTAAGGAGGAGGAATTGTATCGTATTTCTGATTATATAGGTTGCATGAGTCCTGCTAATGTGCGCTATGTATTGAGGCATAATCCAAATGTGAGTGAGGACAAGGTGGAGATAGCTCCGAATAGTGTAGATTTGACTCCTGATGAACCTATAACTGAAGAGGAAAACTCAGCTATACTCACGAAGTATGGACTACCTACCGACAAGCCGATATTCGTATATGGTGGAAACCTTGGTATTCCACAAGGTATTCCATTCTTGATTGATTGTCTTGAAGCGAATGCGAATCGTAACGATTGTCACTTTGTGGTAGTTGGTTCGGGTACTTATTATCAGTGTTTGGCGGAATGGTATAATGAGCGCAAACCTAAGGCTGTTGCTATTATGAAGGGATTGCCTAAGGCTGATTACGACAAATTAGTACGTGCTTGTCAAGTGGGACTCATATTCCTTGACTATCGTTTTACGATTCCTAATTATCCGAGCCGTTTGCTTTCTTATCTTGAAAATAAGATGCCAGTAATAGCATGTACCGATCCGAACTGTGATGCAGGAGCTATAGCTGAGGAAAATGGCTTTGGAATGTATGTTCCAAGTAATGATGTGAAAGCCTTTACTGCTGCTGTAGACCGTATGTTGTCGGCTGATATTAAGGTGATGGGTAGCAAAGGATATGATTTCATGAAAGCTAATTATCTTGTGGAGCATACATATAATGCTGTAATGAAGCATATTGTGGGAAAATAATAATCGATCAAAAACTTTTAGACAACCTAACTCGATAAGCTAAGCAGAAACCTCGTTTGCGTTAGGCTTATGATAATTGCGTAATTGTGCTGCCAATCATGTTTCCCAAACTTCTATGTCACTCATAGTGGCATAACACCGAGTGTTTGGAAAACGAAACTGTGATATTAGAAGCAAAGGATGGAGCGTATAAACCGTTGGGAGAAGAAGATGTAATGAATAGTAATTTGTAAACATTGGCGTTATATGACAATTCAAGAGTTAGTAAACACAATTAGCCGTGAAGAGGTGAAAAGGGATTTTAAACATGAGAAGACTCCTGCTAATAGTAAACTTTTTAAAGATAGATGTGGGGGGACGTTTGAAGCCGTAGTAACAGGAAACGGACAGGAGAAATGTTTGATTCCTCAAGTGGGGTCATTACATTTTCTGTATAGAGGGCAAAACCTGGAGTTTGTACCTTGTTTTCCTTCTTTATATCGTGGCAATCCTTCTGATGCTGAAATCTTTATTGAAAAAATGCGTTTGGTGGTATTTCAAAGGTTGCTGAATACGCATCCTGTCATTAAATTTTTTTTTAATAAACATCATTTCAAGGTTGATGTTGAAGGTCTTGCTCAACATTATGGTTTGAAGACATCCGTTTTAGATCTTACAAGTAATTTAAACATAGCTTTGTTTTTTGCAACATGTTGGTATGATCATGACAATGATGAATATAAATACTATGATGATGATATAACTCACGAAGCTATATTATATGTTTTTATACCGTTGTTAGACAATGAACCTTCTCCTTCTATGGATGAAGCCAATTATCTTAATCATAACATTAAACCAATAGGGCTGCAAGCATTCCCAAGGCCTGGTGTTCAAGAAGGATATGGATTGCATATTCCTAAAAATGAGAGTATAAAAAGCTATATGTATCGTTTTACTTTTACAAGCGAAGACTCTAAGATGTATTACGATATGTTTAAAAAAGGAGAAATGTTATGGGTAAAGGATGCTCTTGTTGATAAAACAAAGCAAATAGCCAAAATGAACGTGTTCTCATATAACGTATTTACTGAAACGTTTAGATTGTTTCGTCCGAAAGGTTATTCTGCTACCAAGATGAAAAAAGAGGTGTCTGATATTATTTCTCTTAAAGCGAAAGTAGACGACATCGTCTTCAATGATGAAGAACAAATGGCAATTGTAAATGAATGGAATAATACGATTGGACCTGAGATGGCATCTAAGATTTACAGGAAATATTGGTTTGAGCATGATGGGATAGATGCAAACTCGTCTGATAAAACAATCAAAGGAATAAGAAATCGCCAAGAGTATCGTACTCTTAAGAAGATATCTCAAGAACAATTAATTGATTTTATAGGATGTCCTAATCCGTTAGAAGGAGCTGAATGGAAAAACTATACAAATAAACCAAGACCCCTTGAAAAAATAACTCAAAATGGTTGGCAAAAAGTACCAGCAATGATGGAAGAACTTTTTGGAAAACCATATCTAACAAAGGAGGATTGGTATATCAAAAATTAATATACTTCTATGCATTCGTCAATACGAAAATATAATGAATTATTTTGAGCCTTTTATTAGTATGTCAAGAAAAAGGCTCGTGTCACTTGACAGGATAAACTTGGAAGATTCTAATGATAATATCTATCATATAGTTTGTATGCCTAGTAAAATTATTACGCTACAATGTCTATTTAACTTATGTAAATGTAAAAGTAACGATTCTAGTTTCTTGAATAATGTTGAGCAAAATATTCCATTGTTAGATGAAATAATTCTACTATAAATCTTAATAGATAGACATTGATAATACTAGGTGTAAACCGATAACATTAAAAAGTAATATATGTATAAACATTTTTTTAAACGATTCTTTGATTTTTGGATTGCGCTCGTAGCTTTAATATGTATAAGCCCAATCTTAATCGTGGTTACCATTTGGCTGCATTTCGCCAATAAAGGGGCAGGTGCTTTCTTCTTGCAGGAACGTCCCGGCAAGAACGGCAAAATCTTTAAGGTGATTAAGTTTAAGAGTATGACGGATGAGAGGGATGCGGATGGAAATCTGTTGCCGGATTCTCAACGACTGACTAAGATTGGTCGTTTTGTTCGCTCCACTTCTATCGACGAGTTACCGCAACTGATAAATGTGTTGAAGGGAGACATGGCGTTGATAGGACCTCGTCCGTTACTTGTTGATTTCTTGCCATTATATAGTAAAAAACATGCTCGTAGGCATGAGGTGCGGCCTGGTATTACAGGTTGGGCTCAGGTGAATGGTCGTAACACATGTAAGTATAGTAAGAAATTTGACTATGATGTTTGGTATGTAGATAATATATCACTTATACTTGATTTAAAAATTATTATTATGACTATTAAAAATGTTCTTGGCAGGGAAGATATCGGTGAAGATCAATATGATGAGACAGATGATCTTGGTTGGAATAAATATATCAACAAAAAGGGTAATTAATATATAATTTAGACGATAAAAATGATAAAAGTATATAGTATTAATGAACAGAAGGAATGGGACGAATCGGTACATTCCTTTGCCAATTATGATGTTTATTATTTAAGTGGCTATGTTAAGGCTTTTCAAATACATGGCGATGGCGAACCACAATTGTTTTATTATAACGAGAATGGTCTACGAGGTATCTATGTATACATGAAACGCAAGACAGCTATGGAGGGTGTTTATGACTCTATAACTCCTTATGGTTATGGAGGCTTTTTGCTTGAAGGCGATGAGTCGGAAGAAAATATTAAATCTCTTTGGAAGGCTTATGTAGAGAAGATGAAGAGCGAAAATATTGTGGATAACTTTGTGCGTTATCATCCAGTACTGGAAAATGCTATACCGATGAAGGTTTGTTCGGATGTGATAGATTTGGGCAAGACTGTTGCAATGGATTTGACATCCGAAGAAGTTATATGGAAAAATATTCATTCTAAAAACCGCAATATGATTCGTAAAGCGGAAAAGAATGGCATTATTATTAAACATGGACAGGGATTGGAGTTGTTTGATGATTTTATCAAAATTTATAATGCTACCATGGATAAGGATAATGCTGAGGCTTATTATTATTTTAAGCCTGAATTTTACAAGAGCATTCACGAGGATTTGAAGGATAATTATGAAATGTTTTGGGCTGAGTACGAAGGGAAAATTATTGCTATGAGCATTATGATTTTTGCGAACGGAAGATTGAACTACCATTTAAGTGGTTCTAATTTGCAGTATCGAAACCTGGCTCCATCAAATCTATTGCTCTATAAGGCTGCTATGTGGGGCATGGAGAAAGGAATGAAAACTTTCCATTTAGGTGGTGGAGTCGGTTCGGGAGAGGATAATCTGTATAAATTTAAGATAGCCTTTAACCGCTTCTCAGACTGTCATTTTTCTATTGCAAAACACATTTTTGACCAAGGTAAGTATAACGAACTTGTTGAGGAACGCGCTTCACATGATACGGACTTTGACAGAGAAAATAAATTCTTCCCCTTATATCGTAGCTAATTTTTTTGCGGAATTTTGAAAACATAAATAATGACAAGTAAAGAAATTCAGGTTTTAGTAGAGATAGAAAACCTTGTTTGTGACTTTGATAATAATATCGAAATAATTAAGAACAAACTCAGAGGGTTAACTATTGACATAAATTTTGGACAGCAGTTGATTTATGCGGATGTGATGTGCAGAAATAACAGACAAAGAAGAATGTTGCTTTTTGACATTATGCTGCATGAATCGGCTAACCTCATGACGGATTGGGTTACGACTTATCATCTGCTTAGGGAGGCGTATATTATGACGGATAATATATATGCGCAATTATGCCTTTCACCTTACTCTTTTAATCTTAAAGATTTTCTAAGATTATTGCAACAGAAAGTTGATGTTGAACAACTTATGGAGCAAGAGGAAAAAGATTATTTGAATGCGCTTTCCTTTCCCTTGAAAATTTATAGGGGCATGTGTAACGCTGAATCTGAATCTGAAAATTTGGGTATTAGCTGGACTGACAGTGAGGATTATGCTTCGAATTATGTGTTCTATTCAAAAAACAACAATCAAGATAAAGATGGAATGATTGCTGAAATGGTAATAGAAAGAAAGGATATTTTTGCAGCATGGGGCGCAAAGGGGAAAAAGAAAGAATTGATAATACTGATATAACACATTATACATCAATGGAAGAAAGAAAAACAATTTATCTCTGCCTTGCCCACATGAGTGAGGCAGGTTTAGAACAGAAATATGTAAAAGAGGCATTCGACACCAACTGGGTCGTGCCGATGGGTCCGAATGTAAATGCTTTTGAAAAGGATTTGGAGGCGTTTGCTAATAGTAAGGTTGATGGTACAGAACCGCTTGACCGTAAGGTGGTTTGTTTGTCGGCTGGTACGGCTGCTGTTCACTTGGCTTTAATTGGCTGTGGTGTGAAGGCTGGTGACGAGGTGCTGGTGCAGAGTTTCACATTCTGTGCTTCGAGTCATCCTATTACATATCTTGGTGCCAAGCCTGTGTTTGTAGGCTCGGAGAGCGAAACGTGGAACATGGATCCTGCTTTGCTCGAGAAGGCTATTCTTGACCGCAAGGAGAAGACGGGCAAATATCCGAAGGCTATAGTGCCTGTGGCGCTTTATGGAATGCCTTACCGTATCGACGAGATTATGGCAATTGCTGACAAGTATGGGATTCCCGTAGTGGAGGACGCAGCCGAAGGTATGGGATCACGCTTCGATGGACAAGTTTTGGGTACTTTCGGCAAATATGGTGTGCTGTCATTCAATGGCAACAAGATGATTACGACTTCGGGAGGCGGTGCACTAATTTGTCGCAGTGCAGAAGACGCAAACAATGTGATGTGGTATGCTACACAAGCACGTGACGCTTATCCTTACTATCAGCACACCGCCATCGGCTACAATTATCGTATGTCGAACGTGTGTGCAGGAATCGGTCGCGGTCAGATGACAGTACTCAATGACCATATCGCCCACCACAAGCATGTGCAGTCGCTCTATGAAGAACTGTTGAAGGACGTACCTGGTGTACATATCCATAAGCAACCTTCCGACCCTCGTTACGATGCTAACTTCTGGCTTTGTGCAGCGACGCTTGACGCAGATGTGAAGATACAAGGTCAGGAGAATGCCTACAAGGAAGTTGTTAAGACTGCCGTAGGTGGTGCAGCAGGTGTAATCCATGCCGTTGATTCAGCAACAACCGACTGTCAGCCTAATGAGAATGTGGAGGCTCTCCGTGTGTTTATGCTTTCGAAGAAGGTGGAATGCCGTCCGGTCTGGAAGCCTATGCACAAGCAGCCTGTGTATGCGGATGCCATGGTCTATACGAATGGAGTAGAGGAGGAACTTTTCAAAGTGGGCTTCTGCTTGCCTGCTGGTCCATGGGTGACCGATGATGATGTGAAGTATATTGTAGAAAGCATCAAAGAAGCAATCGTAAGATAAGCATTTGATTGGTGAGCGATTAATGGACGTGATGTGCTGGCTGCATCTATGTCCGTTAATCGCTCATTTGTATAACTATTATATGCATAATGAGAAATGTTATAGTAGCAATTTGGAAATTGATTTCACCGAATGCCATCACGACTCGGCAGGACTCAAACAAGTTTGGTTTGCTCTCACTGCTTTGGCAATTCTGTTCCTTCCTTTTTGTACCTCGTAAAGCGAACAGATTACCTAATGACTAATGATAATGGAAATAAGCAAAGAATTTTTGGGCAAACTCTTTGAACAGGCTGTAGAAAATCCGCGCTTACGTCAGAGCTACGACTTACGTACATCGTCAGATGATAATTCGCAACGTATTCTGAACGCATTGTTGCCAGGAACCGTTGTTCCCATTCATAGACATCCAAATAGCAATGAGAATGTATTGTTGTTGTGTGGTAAACTTGTAGAGGTAATCTATAACGAAAAAGGTAAGGAGAAAGAACGCATCCATCTTGACCCTACCATTGGAAATTATGGCTGTGTTGTGCCACAAGGTGCATGGCATACAGTGGAAGTACTGGAACCGTCTGTCATTTATGAGGCAAAGGACGGAAAGTATGGCGAGGATGGAAGTGAAACATTGGATGCTTTCAAAGCAAAGGAGGCGGAAGACAAGGAACAGGGGTCAGATACATTCTCCAACAGTCTTGGCGATTTGAAAAAGGACATTGAGTATTTGATTGGCATGGAACGACAATCAGGTAGAATGGAAGAGATAACTCCGCTTTATGTGTCGCGCATACTGAATGTGCCATTGGAAGATGTGGAGAAAGTGACGAAAGAGATTTGAATGTGGTAACATGACAACATACAAACAACCAGAAAAGGAAAAATCAAGAGAATTAATATGGAGTCATGCTGTTGAGAGTATAACCTCAAAAAGATATGATAACAGAATTCTAAATGCTACATATATGGAGCATTTATGGTTATATTGTCAACAGCAACTAAGTGAAAAACTCGATATTGAAGCTTTTGTGAAATGGAAAGAATATGCCGACATTTGTTATGGGGAAAGGAGGCCAGAAGAACTAAAAGTAGCCTTCTTTTGTGGTAATGAGCCAGATAATGATGTTAAGCATCTTCTACAATTAGGTATCAGAATAGAAAACATCTACGCCTTTGAATGTGATAATAATTCTTTTAAAGAAGCCGTAAAATCCTTGCACAACTCATATCCTTTACTTAAAATATATCGTGGTAAAATAGAAGATTATGCGGAATTGCAGAATGTGAAATTTGATATAATCTATCTTGATTTCACGGGATCCTTACTCAAAGAATATAAAACAGTAGTAAAGATTCTTGATTTAAATGCTTTATCTGAGATGAGTATTCTTGCTGTGAATACAACAT
>ERZ1023641.396-NODE-396-length-12262-cov-5.674039_pt1 | contig 12262 bp, 8 predicted proteins | sample MGYA00380335_ERZ1023641 | MGnify/ENA primary metagenome ERZ1023641 (study PRJEB33179, sample SAMN07448970) | human gut metagenome | biome: Human-gut; feature: Human associated habitat; material: Faeces | host: Homo sapiens | place: India: Bhopal | collected... | reverse complement strand
CCGCCATGCCGCCCAAGCCGCTGCCCAAAATGATGCCGATCTTGGGTTCATGGTTGCCGATTTTGGATTTAATCTGCTGAGCAACCTGATTGATAATGTCTTGCATAAAAGTCCTCGTATTTTTTTGTGCCGATTTAAGATTCCAAGTTTTCCGGACCGAATGAAATCGGTAAGATTTCGGTCAGATTCTTTGTGATGCGCACACCGTTGCGGTCGCAAATGTGAACGCGGGTTTCGGGCGTGGCGAATTCGCGGATTCGCTGGCGGCAGGAACCGCACGGCGACGTCGGATGTTCCCCGTTGCCCATAACATAAATGTCCGTGATTTCGGTGTCTCCGCCCAAAATCATGGCGGAAATCGCGCCCTGTTCGGCGCACGACCCCGCGGGATAGGCGGCGTTTTCAACGTTGCAGCCGGCGTACAGCCTGCCGCTTTTGCCTTTGACGACCGCGCCGACACGGAACTTGGAGTACGGAGCGTACGCCCTGTCCATGGCATCGCGCGCCATTTGCAATATTGTTTCCAATTCGTCCATAAGTCGATACCTTTGCACGTTATTTCGTACACACTAAGACAAAAATCAAACTTTCGTCAAGACTTAATCCGAAAAATCAAAAAAACGGGCGGCGTTTCAAAAAAAAGTTGGTTTTCCCGCCCGCGTCCTTTATAACAAAAGGAGTTTTCTTTATTTAAAGGTAGGACGAACCGCTATGACCGAAGCAAACGAATTTCCCAATCTGCATGTGATTAAACACCCCTTGATTCAGCACAAGCTGACGCTGATGCGCGACGTCGGGACGTCGACTCGGACGTTTCGCGAACTGCTCAAGGAAATCGCGCTGCTGATGGGATATGAAATCACGCGCGATCTGCCGCTGACGTTCGAGGAAATCGATACGCCGATTTGCAAGATGAGCGCGCCCGTCATAGCGGGTAAAAAGCTGGCGATTGTTCCCATTCTGCGCGCCGGAATCGGTATGGCGGACGGATTGCTGCAGCTGGTTCCGTCGGCGCGCGTCGGTCACATCGGGCTGTACCGCGATCCGCAGACTTTGAAACCCGTCGAATATCTGGTCAAACTGCCGCCGATTGACGACCGTTTGTTCATTCTGGTCGATCCGATGCTGGCGACGGGCAATTCCGCCGTGGCGGCAATCGACACTTTGCTGAAAAAAGGGGTGTCCAAGGAAAAAATCGTCTTTTTGGCTTTGGTCGCCGCCCCCGAAGGCGTGCGCGTTCTGACGCAGAATCATCCCGACATTCCCGTTTACGTCGCTTCGCTGGACGAACGGCTGAACGAACACGGTTACATCGTTCCGGGGCTGGGGGACGCGGGCGACCGTCTGTTCGGTACGAAAACGCGGTAATTCAAATCAAGGAGGGGTTCTTTGAAAAAGTTTCTGTTTGTCGTATTCCTGATTCTTGCCGTCGCGGGCGGGGTTGTCTATTACGTTATGCCGTCGAATTACGATTGGGACGGCTATGTCAAAGAGGTGACCGAACAGGTACGCAAACAAACGGGACTGACGTTGCGGATTCAAGGAAAGCCGCAGTTTTTCATGACCCCTTCGCCGTCGCTGAAGGTCGGCGCCGTTACGCTGAGCAACGTGCGTGAAGGAACTTTCCCGCAAATTTTGGAGGCGCAGTCCGCCGAATTCCAGTTTGACAAAGGCTTGGCGCTGAAACGTCAGGTTCACGTCAAAAAAATCATTCTGAAGAATCCCAAGCTGTTTTTGGAACGCTTGCCGGACGGCAAATGGAACTGGCAAGCCGCTTTCTTCGACCGTCAGCAAAACGGCGCGAAACTGGGATTTTCCAGCCTGCTGGTGAACGATGCCGTCGTCAACGTCAAACATGACAAATACACGCCCGTCGACGTGTGGAACAATATGAACGCCGAGCTGCTGGCGGATTCCGCGACGGGACCGTTTTTTTTCGAAGGCAATGTCGCCGCCAAGGGAACGACGTTCGGCTTTTCGTTCAAAGCGGATAAATTCGGCAAAGGCGAATCGCCTGACGTGTCTTTGCGCGTCATTCACGCCCCCGCCGAAGCGACCTTCGGTTTTTCGGGAAAATACGGCTTGGGCGCAGGCGACAAGGGCGACATTACGGGCAATCTGACGTTCGATGTGCGGAAAACAGAGGCTTTGTTCGCTTTGTTTTCCAAACAAAAACTGCCTGCGGAACTGTTCCAGCCTTTGGTGGGCAGCGTCAAAATCAAAAACACGGCGGCGACGCGCGAAAACGTGCTGTCGGACTTTTTGTTCAAATACGGGCAGTCGTCCGCCACGGGAAAGGTGAAAATCAAAACCCTTTCGCCCGAAGAAGCCGGCGCTTTGCAGGCGCAAGAGGAAAAAGTCGACGATTTGGATTTGGTTTTGCGCGATCCGAACAACCCCGAAACGGTCGTGTCCATTGACGACGCTCCCGCTGTCGAAACGAATCTGGCGGAATTTCTGCTGCCCAAAGAATACGATGTGTCCTTTATCTTTACGAAATTTGCGGGCGACGTGTTCTTCAACAATCTGAAAGTGATGGCGGAGGCTCTGGCGGCTTCGGGGACGTTCGCGTCGAAAAGCAGAAACAAAGTCGCCGTTGATTTGACGTTTGACGCGGCGGAATACAGAAACAGCATGATACGCCGATTGAAAGTCAAGGCGGACGCCGTGGAAAAAGGACTGCGTCTTTCGACCGTGAGCGCGATGCTGCCGGGGGAAGTGAACGTTGCGGGCAGAGGGATGCTGACGCTGGCGAAAAAGCCCGTGCTGGATTTCGCCGTCGGCGCGGAAGGCGAAAGCTTGGCGGCGTTTTTGCGGTGGGCGGGTGTTCCCTTCGATGAGGACGTGTCATCGGGCGCGATGAAGACCTTTACGGTCAAAGCCGTCGTCAAAGCGGCGGAAAACGCTTTGTCGGTCAAAGGCGTCGATGCCGTTCTGGACGGCGAGAATATTCGCGGTGCGGCGGCGGTTCGTTTCGGTGCGCGGCCTGCCGTTCAAATCGCGGCGGCGGTATCGAATTTTGACGCGGCGCTGTATTTCCCGACCAAAGACAAGGCTTTCGCGGAACGCTGGGAAAATGCAAAAACGCAAAGCTTTGTCGAAAAAACGGCGGCGCTGACCGATTATTGGCGCTTTACGGGCGATACGGACGCGGCGGTCAATCTGACGGCGGATTCGCTGAAGTTCGGCGGCATATCCGCGCGGGATGCCAAAATTTCTTTTGTCGCACAAAACGGTATCGTAACTCTGAAAGACATTTCGGCGCAAAATGTGTGGGGCGCGGACATCAAATTGGCGGGAACGCTGAAACAGCCCGGGGAAAACACGCTGTTGGAAAATTTGTCTGTCGATGTCAAAACGGACAACGCGCCGCTGTTTTTGAAAAATATCGGAATCGAGCAATTTCCGGAAGAGCTGCTGAAACAAAACAAATTGTCCCTTTCCGCCGTATTGAACGGAAACGCCGACGATTTGGCATTCAAATCGAATTTGCGTTCGGGAACGTTCGGCGTTGAGGCGGACGGAACGGTCAAACACCTTGAAAAAGGAAACGAGCTGAATTTCCTGACAACCGTGAAGCATGAAAACTTCAGACAGTTCGTTCGCTTGTTCACCAACAAATACCGTCCGATGTCCGCCAACCCCGGCGCGATGACTCTGGCGGCGCGCGTTAGCGTCGAACCGTCGCGGGTCAAGTTGTCGGATGTCGAACTGAGCGTCGGACACAGCGCTTTGAAAGGAACGCTGGACTGGGATAAAAGCGGTGAAAAGCCAAAGCTGACTTTGTCCGCCGAGGCAACCAAACTGTATTATGCCGAACTGATGCCGTCGTTGAACGTTTGGCCCGATTTCAAAACCAAGGAGGTTGACGAACAGGCAAAGCTGTTTTCCGTCAACGGAACTTTGGCTGCGTTGGAAACGCTGTCTTTGCCGAAGGAAAAATTCGATTTCGATTTTGCGAAAGACGCCGATGTCCAACTTGATTTAAGGGCGGAAAAGCTCTATGTTCCCGGTTTTTCGATGGACAATTTTGCCGCGTCGCTGACGGCGTCGGAAAATGCTTTCAAAATCGGTGTAACGGACGGCACTTTGGAAGGGGCGTCTTTGCGTCTGCAGGTGGACGGAACGTTGACAAACGGTGTCCCCGAAATGCTTGTGACGGCAAATGCGGGCAATATTCGTATCCCCGCGGCGCTGTTCGATGCCGGTGCCATTGATGTCAAAGGACTGGAAAACGGTGCTGTTGATTTTAACGTCAACGGCAAAGGCGCGTCCATGTTTGATTTCGTATCGTCTGCTTCGGGTGAGGGCAAATTCTTTTTTGACAAAGCCGTCTTGACGGGGGTGAACATTGATGCCGCGGAAAAACGGCTGGCAAATATGACGCCCGAAACGGCGGGATTGGTTAAACCTGCGATTTTAAGCGGAAGTACCGTGTTTAACAGAGGAGAAATGCCCTTCACCCTCAGAAACGGCAAGCTGATATCGGACAATATGCAGGCTCAATACGGTAAAAACAAGGTTGATAAAATCGGCGGGATGTCCGAGGATTTGCTTTCCGCCGAATTGCGTGTCGAACTGAAATTGCCTGTCAACGATTCCGAATTGGCGCTGTACATTACAAAACGATCGGGGCAGATGATTGTTATCGGGGACAATATCGGCGATTTGACCGATGCCGCGCTTCGACAATATCAGGCAAAGCAGGAACTGGATGCCGAAAACCGCAAAAAAGCCAGTGCCGCAAAAGAAAAGAAAAATCGCGAAGAACACGAAAAACGGCAAAAAGCTTTGTTTGAATTGGAAGGCAAATTTGCCGCCGACGTGCAAGAGCTTGTCAAAAAAATCGAAAATCTGAAGCCGTATGCGGACGTGTATCAGGTGCAGCGGTATTTTTCGCCGCTGTCGGAAGCGCGCTCCGCCGCCGAAGCTTTGCTGGACGATATCCGCAAAACGGCGCGGTCGAACGACATCAAAGTGGACGATTTTTCCAAATACTCTCGGTTGACGCGTGAAAAACTGCTGAATCGCCAAAACGAACTGAATCAGGACTACCGTTTGGCGATGAAACTGGGGGTTAAAGGGCGGATTTTGGATTTGCGGACGCAAGTCAATTCCGCTTTGTCGGATTTGACGACGAAGAAAATGCGTTATGCCGAAGTTCCTCAAATTCAAACGGCAATGGATAAAATCATAAAACTGGTTGATAGGCTTAAAAAAATCGAAGATCAGGCGGAAAACGAAAATACGCTTGAAAAGCTGACCGTATTGCAGTCGGAAGCGCAAACCGTTTACGACGGGGCGATGCAGGAAAACGCGGGCGCAAATCAGGCGATAAGGGAATACGAAGAACGCACCAAAGCGCAAGCCGAGGCGGCGCGTCTTGCCGAAGAAGCCCGTTTGAAAGCCGAAGCGGAAGCAAAAGCCGCCGAAGAAGCCCGTTTGAAAGCCGAAGCGGAAGCAAAAGCCGCCGCGGAAAAGAAACGGCAGGCGACCATTCATCGCCGCGGATCTTCGGGGGAAGAAAGCAATAATTCCGCCGCTGTTTTGGAACCCGCGGGGGACTTGCCCGATTTGACCGTTCAAGCCGCTCCCGCCGCCGCATCCAAACCGTCGGGCATTATCCGTCGCCGTTAAAGGCGGAAAACGGTGCGATTTTCTGTCGGAAATACGGTAAAAAACGATAAAATCGACGTTGTTTTGAAAAAAAGAGTGCAAGAACCAACCGTTTGCGGCTATGATAACGCATAGTTTGTTTACGGCAAGAAGGGGGCAGAATGAAAAAACTATCAATTGCGGCTTTAAGTGCGATTTTGTTCGGCTGTACGTCGGTGCTAAGCACGCCCCGCGTTGTTGAAGCGCCCGCCGCTCCCGTTGTTGCCGCTCCCGTTGAAGTCGCTCCACCCGCTCCGAAAAAGGATTTTACAAGCGCGGATATGCGCCGCACCGTCAATACGGCGGTTTTCAATATGCTGAAATCGGGAACGCTGGACAGTGTGGACGGGGACAAGTACGTCGTTGCCGTCGGACGAATTGTCAATACGACGGGCAAGGACGATTTCGATGCGGCTCAGACGGCGCAGTATTTGAAAAACGCGCTGGCATCCGGCCGCAAGGTGCGCGTCGTGTCCGCCAAAAGCAAAATCGCGCCGCAATTTTTCATTGCGGGCAAAATCACGCACCGCACCGCTCATTTGGCAAGACGGAAAAAACGGCAGGAATACTATCTGCACTTGTTCGTAACCGAAGCCAAAACGGGCAGTCGTTTATGGGATGCTCCGTTTCCGATTGTTCACCGCGAAACGGCTAAAGGTAAAAGCTCCAAGTAATATTGTTCGCCGATCCTTTGCACGAAGCCATACTGTCCGGCAGGGACGGCGGTAATTTGTGGGGCGGATGAGGGTCCGAATCGGGCTTGTCCCATTCGAAAACGGTGGTTTGATTGTCTTCGTTGGTGATGGTGATGCTTTTCAATCCCGATGACGGATCGTCGCCGAAGTTTGCCTGTGCCAAATCGGAACAGACGCGCGCGGGCAGGTCGGAATATGTCAAATCGAAATAAGGATAGCCGTTGCGGTATCCCGACACAATCGTCATAGGGCTGCCATAGACGTTGATGCCGCTGTAATTTTCGCCGTCGATGGTAACGACCGCTTCCGAATAAACGCCGGCTTGGAACAGTTTTTTAGCCGAATGTTCCGCGGTTAATTCGGGAACGTCCGCCGAAAACCCGATTTGCATGTTTTTAACGATGCGCGAAACCTGATTTTCCGCCTGCGTGATTTTCATTCGTCCCGTGACCGATGAAATCCCCCCCATCAGCGTTACGGCAATCATGCCCGCAATCGCCAGCAATCCCATTACTTCGATTAAAGAGGAACCCCGTTCGCCGTTGTTCATTTGCCGCCCCTTTCAAACCAAGATATTCAAATAAGTGCCGCGCGGCGCGTTCAAATAATACCGCTTGCCGTCCAATTCGACGAATTCGGCGTTTTGCGTGTCGAACGGACGTTCGCGCTGAAAAGCAGTCGCGGAAACGGCTTTTTCGCCGTTTGAAACGCGTTGCTTTGACGCCGCGGCGATTCGGTCGGTGTTGACGGTCAGACCGTGCAATGTCGAAGGCACTTTGGTCATGGTTAAATCCTGTGTTTGGTAAACATTGCTTAACTTAATTAGTATACAAAAAACAAAGCGGGATTAAAATCATTAAATTAAGGTGTTTTCGGTGTCTGATACGGATTTGGTTTTGTCGAAAGTTGCCGTAACACGCTTCAGCCACGATTTGGCGGGCGTGATGAGCGCTGTGGCAAACAGCTTGGATTTATTGTCGGAATTCGGCGGCGCGGATGAAGAAACGCTGGCTTTGGCGACAAACAGCGCGGACGTGTTGCTGGCGCGCCTGCGTTTTTTCAGGGCGGCGTTCGGCAATGACGGTCCTTTGACGGATTCGGGCGTAACAAAACAACTGTTCGAAGCTTGGCTGAAATCCGTCGAAAACCGCGCCGCGCGATTCGAATGCGAATGGGATGTCGATGCCGAGCTGCCGCTGTATTGGTTCCGCGTGATTTTGCTGGCGGGACAAATCGTTGCCGAAAGCATGATTCGCGGCGGTAAAATTTCCGTCGTTGCCAAAGCGGGAACAAAGCGGGTTGTCGTGACGGGCAAAGCGGACAGTCTGAAAACGGATTCGCATCAGATTGATGTTTTGAACGGGAAGGACGGTTTGTCCCCGAAAACGGCAGGTGCCGCGTTTATCCGCGCGGTGATGACGGAACAAAAGCTCGGGTTTGAATCGAATCTGACGGATACGAGCTTTACCCTGACTTTTACGGCTTGAAAAAAGGGGGCTTCCGATGCTGATTGATGCTTTTTTGACAGAAGTGCAAGCCGATATGGAAGCCGTCGAAAAAAAACTGCCCCGTTTGGAAAGCAATCCCGCGGACGGCGAAACGTGGAACGGCATAATCAATTTTTTTGAAAAAGTGCGTTTTGCGGCACCTTTTACGGCTTTTCCGCGCGCGTACAAATTGGCGGACGCCGCGCTGTCGGAATCGAAAAACCGTTCGATTGACGCGCTCCCGTCCGTTTTGAAAAAATTCGTCCGTTTGAAAAAAATCATGGCGACCGCCGTCAAACTGCGTCGCGAACCCCGCGAATCCGATGCGGATTTGTTGCAAGAGGACAATGCCGCGCCGTTGGATGTGCGTCCGTCAAATCAGGCGGCTTCCGCTTTGCTGCAGACCGCCCGCTTGCTGTCTCAAAAGGAAAAAAAAGTTCTGCTGCAGGAACACGATTTGGACAGTCGCGAAGAACAACTGCTTTTACGCGCGAAAATGCTGGATAACCGCGAAGACAATTTGAACAAGCGTGAAAACGGCATTTTCAAAGACGAAAAGAAAAACGTTGACGTTCAAACCAAAATCGCCGCCGTTTGGGCGGATATTCAGAAACGCGAAGCCGAACTGGATGAAAAACTGTCGTTTTTGAAAACGCAGGAAAAAGGAGTGCAGGACGCCCGCCGGTTCTTGGCGGAAAAGTCAAACGGCATGCGGGAATTGAAACAGACTGTCCGCGTTTTGCAAGCCGAAAAAGAAGACAAGGACAAAAAAATCGCGGATGTCGAGCGGAAACTGGTCGATTTGCAAGGCAAGTTAAATCAAAACACCGCCGAATCCGAACAAATGCGTACCCAAATCAAAGACAAGGATTTGCGGCAGGAGGAAAACCGCAAGCTGCTGGAATCAAAAAACAAAACCATTCAAGACTTAACCAGCCAGATTTGCCGGCTGGAGGAAGAATTGTTCGAAAAATCAGAAGCCGAAAACCGCACCGAAAGCGAATTGCGCCAAGAATTGCAACAGACCAAGCAACAGCTGCGCGACAGCGAAAATTCTTTGCAGAATTTGCAGCTGCAGTATGCGCGCAGCGAGGAAAACGCTTGCCGAATCGGGACGGATTTGTCGGAACTTCAGCATAAGTACGACGAAATGGCGGAACATTTCACGCAAAGCAAACAATCCGCGGAAGATGTTTTGGACGCGAAAGAAAACGCGGAACGCCGCTTGACGGATCTGCAGGGGCGTTTAGAAGTTTTAAGCGACGAAATGAATGCAAAATCCGAACAGCTGGAACAAACAAGCAAAGAACTGGAAACGGACAATCGCGCCGCCGAAAAACTGCGCGCCGAACTGCGCGCCGCGGGCTGGCCGTTCGATGTCGAAAAAATACAGAAAGACTTTGCCGCATTGCTGGAAGGCGACAACAGCCGTTCCGCCGCGGGATTGTACGCTTTCATTCGCAAGGCGCGGTCGAAACCGTTGTCCGAATTGTTTGTTTCACTGCAAAACTTTGTTGCCGTTCGGGCTCAAAAACTGAACAGGGTTTACACTTTTGACACGGATTTCGACAATATGGATGTCGATTGCGGCGCTTGGGACGCTTTGGACAGGATTTTCCGCGTGCTGACGGACAACTCCCTGCGCTATGCTTCGCCCGAAACGCAAACCGTTTCCGTTCGGGTGTCCGTTGAACAAAGCGGCTCGTTTTTGAAAGTGCGGTATTGCGACAATTCGTCCGCCGTTCCGTTTGAAAAAATTCGCGGCGCGGCGGTCGAAGCGGGATTGTGTTCTCCTCAAGACGCCGCCGAACTGTCGAAAGACCGTTTGCTGCGCTGTTTGTTCCATCCGCGGGTTTTGCGCGACAAGCAATCGCGCGGACTGCTGGACGCCGTTCGTTTGCTGGAACAAAGCGGGGGGCAGGTCAGAATATGGGACGACCGCGGCGTTTGCGTGGAGTTTTATTTGCCGAAACAGTATTTGTTCGACAAAGTGCTGACTTTTGAAGTGTCGGGGGGAAAATATGCGGTTCCGCTGAATATGGTGGCGGAAACGTTTTCTTTGAACGGCGCGGACGTCAAGAACGGTTTTGATTTCAAAGGACAAACTCTTCCCGTTTTGAGCTTGCCCGGAACGCAGGACGGCGACGCTGTTTTGGGCATTGTTTTGCAGGCGGGGATTTTCAATTTTTTGATGCCCGTTCAAAAAATTACGGAAACGGACGCTTTTGTTTCTTTTGTGGCGGATTCAAACGATGAAAAGACGCCTTATTTAAAGCCGTGCGTAACGCTGGGCGGTTTGCGGGCGGATTGGATTGACGTATCGTTCCTGTTGAATCTTTGTCCGCCGGAAATGACGGGGGCGGCGTTGCCCGTTTCCGTCGAAAAACCCGAAATTCAATCCGCCGCGCCGATGGCGGCGTATTTGGTCTATCGCTGCGATTCCAAAAACGTGGGCGCGGTTCCGGTCGACAAAGTCTTGAAAATCGAAGCGTTTGACGGTATCAAAATGGACGGCGCAACGAACAGCCCCGTTTTCATTGCTGACGGGAAAATGCTGCCGCTGAAGGATTCTTCGAACAAAAAGCATTTCCCCTTTGCGCAAACGGTTTTGATTTTCGCCGATTACGCGCTGGCGATTCAAGACGTGCTTGACATTGTCGACGCGCCCGTCGAAAAGGCGGATAAAATCCTGTATCAGGGCAAAAAAATTCCCGTGCTGAAGGACTAAAAGTGCTTTTGCAGTCCCGATTTGAATTCGCGGCGGTTTGCGCCGCGTCCGTCGTCGAACGCGAATTCGGACACCCAATCCAGATTTTTGCCGATTGAAACGGACAAAGCCGCGCGGTACGAAACCGTGTTCGCGTCGCTTCGGGTATACGCCATGGGGGCGATGTCGGCTTTGGCGCGCAGAGTGCCGAAATCCGCCAAAACGCCGAACCGCGCGCCCAGTCCGCCGACGGTTTTGTCCCCCGCTTTGAAAGTAACGGAGCCGAGCGCGAACACGTTGATATGTTCGGTCAGCAAAGTCGAAGCCCCCAAATCCGCCGACGCGTCGAATACGGACAGTTCTTTGTTTTTCGGCGCGTAGAAAAAGCGGTTTTGTCCCGCGGACAGGCGGAACGCTTTGGGATGAAACAGCGCGTCGTGCGGGGCGTAGGATTCCAGATTCAAGAATTCAAAGCGGTGCAGGGACGGTTTGCCGTCCGCGTCTACGCGCAAAGCGGCTTTGAAATAATCGATGCCGCTGAAAGGCAGGTATCCCGCCGAATTGTCCAAAACGGTGTGCAAAGCGGGCTTGAGTTCCAATTCCGTAAAGTTTTTTCCCAAATCACGCCCGAACGACACCGTAAAAGCCGAAGAATCGTGCGCTTCATCGGGGCGGACGGCGGGCGTTTCGGGCTTTGGAACAAGGCTGTCGACAGGCAGGGCGTTGCGCGCTTTCAGCAAAGCGACCGATTGTTCGCGCAGGGTCGAAAGGGGGACTTTGCCCTCGATATAGCGGTACTGCAGATATTCGTACGCCGTTTCGTACACGGCGGCGCGGCGCGGCGCGGAAAGTTCCGTCAAATCCGCGGCGGGGTCGTCCTTCAGCTTCAGCAAAGCCTTGCGTTCGGGCTTGGACAGCGACGCGTAGGCGGCTTTGATTTTGGTTTGACGGCTGGGGCGGTAGACGGCTTTTTTTATCACGCCCTTTTGTTTCATCAACAGGCGAACCGTGTCCGCGGGAATGGTAAACGGAGGCAGGTTTTGCGTCCAGTCCTGTTCGGGAAAAACAACGTTCAGCGTTTCCAAAATCATGTACGAACAGTTTTCGGAAAAGAAATAATAGTCCGCGCTTTGCCGCCCCAGTTCCCAGATGTGGTCGATTAAAAATGATGCCTGCTCATCCGTCAGATTCAGCCGGTATTCCCAGATGTCGCGGTTTTCCATATTGTTGTACAGGTTGACCGTGTCGTAATAGGGATACAGCGAAAAAATGCCGGGGTATCCGCCGAACACGCCCTTAACCGCGTAAAAAAAGCCGGAATCCTTTCCCGTTACCGCGCCGTAATTCAATGCGTGCGCCAGCAAAGCGGGGTTTTCGCGCGAATCCAGCCGCATCAAAGTATGTCCGAAAAACGAAGCGGGATTGCCCATGAACGCCGTTGTGTAAATCAGCGTGAAGTTATCCGCGTTCACCGCTTTTTTCAAAGCCGAATAATCCGCACATTCGGGCGTTTTCATCTCGTTTGCGCCAATGCCCAGTTCTTTGGTTAAAAACGTGCGTCTGGCGGGAAAATCGCACAGATGTTCGCCTTTGAAAAAAGCCGTCAAATCGGCAATCAATTCCGATTGCGGGTTTGTCTTGCCGTCGGGGGCAAGAAAAAATCCTTTTGTATCAATCGTGCTTTGTTTTTTATGAAAATGAAGCAAGCGCAGCCATTG
>ERZ1023641.390-NODE-390-length-12361-cov-10.401024_pt1 | contig 12361 bp, 8 predicted proteins | sample MGYA00380335_ERZ1023641 | MGnify/ENA primary metagenome ERZ1023641 (study PRJEB33179, sample SAMN07448970) | human gut metagenome | biome: Human-gut; feature: Human associated habitat; material: Faeces | host: Homo sapiens | place: India: Bhopal | collected... | reverse complement strand
TGACTTATTAAATAACGTGTAGTGCTCATCCATCGACCAATCGCCCATCATGCCTTTCATCCCCATCCCGGCAGAGTGCGGCACCGAGGAGGACACCCGCAAACGCATATCTCCCGAAGAACTCTTCCGCGAGTTCACAACCGACGAAAATGGCAACGAGATTATGTCGCACGAGGAGGCAGAGAATAAAATCAAAAAACTTGGAGGTATCGACAAACTCTACCGCATCAAGTTTGAGGCCGACTATCTTGCCAAGCTTGCCTACGACGGAGCCAAGGAACTCTATGGCGACCCACTGTCTGAGGAGGTGCACGAGCGCGTGAAGTTCGAGCTTCACATTATGAAGACCATGGGTTTCCCTGGCTACTTCCTCATAGTGCAGGACTTTATCAACTCTGCCCGCAAGGAGCTTGGCGTTATGGTGGGTCCGGGTCGTGGCTCTGCTGCAGGCTCGGTGGTGGCCTATTGTCTTGGCATCACCAAGATCGACCCTATCAAGTACGACTTGCTGTTCGAACGTTTCCTCAACCCCGACCGTATATCTCTTCCTGATATCGATACCGACTTCGACGACGACGGACGCGGCAAGGTGTTGGAATGGGTGGAGGATAAATACGGCCACGACAAGGTGGCTCACATCATCACCTACGGCACTATGGCCACCAAGAACTCCATTAAGGACGTGGCTCGTGTGGAGAAGCTGCCGCTTGATGTGTCCAATCGACTGTGCAAGGCCATACCCGACAAGCTGCCCGACGGACTAAAAATGAACCTGCCCAACGCCATCAAGTGCGTGCCCGAGCTTCGCGACGCTGAGGCAAGTGCCAACCCTCTGCTTGCCAACACCATAAAATACGCCAAGATGCTCGAAGGCACAGTGCGTGGCACCGGCATTCATGCTTGCGGCACTATCATCTGTCGCGACGCCATCTCCGACTGGGTGCCTGTGTCTACAGCCGAGGACAAAAGCGACCCCGGCCATAAGCTTCTTGCCACACAATACGACGGACACGTCATCGAGGAGACGGGCCTCATCAAGATGGACTTCCTTGGACTCTCCACCCTCTCGATTATGAAGGAGACGGTGGAGAACATACGCCTTACCAAAGGCATCATCGTCGACCTCGACACCATACCTATCGACGACGAGCTTACATACAAACTCTATCAGGAGGGCCGCACCATCGGCACCTTCCAGTTTGAGTCGGCTGGCATGCAGAAGTATCTGCGCGAGCTACGCCCCACCGTCTTCGAGGACCTCATCGCCATGAATGCCCTCTATCGTCCGGGACCTATGGACTACATTCCCTCGTTCATCGCCCGTAAGAACGGCAAGGAGGAGATTAAGTACGACATTCCCTGCATGGAGAAGTACCTCAAGGACACCTACGGCATTACCGTCTACCAGGAGCAGGTGATGCTTCTCTCCCGACAGCTTGCCAATTTCACCCGTGGCGAGTCAGACGCCTTGCGTAAGGCTATGGGTAAGAAGAAGAAGGCCATCGTCGATGCCATGAAGCCTAAGTTTATCGAGGGTGGCAAGAAGAACGGCCACGACCCCAAGGTGCTTGAGAAGATATGGGCCGACTGGGAGAAGTTCGCCTCCTACGCCTTCAACAAGTCTCACGCCACATGCTACTCATGGGTGGCTTATCAGACAGCCTATCTCAAGGCCCACTACCCTGCCGAATTCATGGCGGGCAACATGAGCCGATGCATCAACGATATAGGCAAGATAACCAAGCTTATGTCTGAGTGTCAGAACATGGGAATTCCCTGCTTGGGTCCAGATGTAAACGAGAGTCAGCGCAAATTCTCTGCCAACAAGAAGGGTGAGGTGCGTTTCGGTCTGTCTGCCATCAAGGGTATGGGCGACGCGGCTGCCATCAACATCATTGCCGAACGCGAGAAGAACGGACCCTATAAGGACATCTTCGACTTCGTGCAGCGTGTCAACCTCTCTGCCGTCAACCGCAAGGCTTTCGAGTCGTTGGCTCTGAGCGGAGGCTTCGACTCGTTTGGCATCAAACGCGAACAGTACTTCGGCACAAATGCCAAAGGCGATACCTTCATCGAGACTCTCCTTCGCTATGGTCAGGTCTACCAGACCGAGCAGTCGTCAATGCAGAACTCCTTGTTCGGCGATATGGGAGGAGTGGAAATAACTACCCCACCCGTTCCCGAGACAGAACCGTGGAGTACAATGGAATTGCTGAAGAAAGAGCGCGACCTTGTAGGCATCTATCTCTCGGCTCATCCTCTCGACGACTATGCTGTGGTGCTCAACCACATGTGCAACCTTAAGTGCTCGCAAGTGGGCAGGGAGATGGACAAGAAGGAATTGGCAAAGTTCGAGGAAATATCCTTCGGTGGCATCGTCACGGCAGTATCGGCACGCTTCACCAAGACCAACAAACCTTTCGGCATAGTGACAATAGAGGACTTCGACGGTTCTGGCGAGCTTGCTCTCTTCGGCGAGGAGTGGACAAAATGGCAAAGCATGCTTCAGGAGGAATATCCCGTCTACATCACGGCCCGCTGTCAGCAGCGATTCCGCAACAATCCCGATGCCTACGACCTAGTGATAAAGAAGATAGAGTTCCTCACCGATGTCAAGGACAAGTCGATAGACAAGTTCACCATCTACATCGACTCCACCATGTTCAAGGAAGCAGCCATGACCGACCTCGAGACAATGCTTCGCAGCTGTCAGGGTCACGTGCCTCTCTACTTCAATATCCACGACACCGAGCACAACACTAATATAGAGATGTTCAGCCGCAACGTGACAGTGGACGTCAACAAGAAGCTGCTCAGCTTCCTCGACGAGATGAACGCTATGGCTGGCGAAGAGAACAGCGTGCGCTATGCCATCAACTGATGACTGCCATATATTTTGGCACAAACTTTGATATTAATTATTCATTAACAAACCCAATAAAAAATCAAGAAAAATGGAAGTAAAAATCACAACTGAGAACATTGAGGAGTACAAGAATGGTTCATTGCCATTGGTAGTTGACCTTTGGGCTACATGGTGCGGTCCTTGCCGCATGATTGCTCCTATCGTGTCTAAGCTCGCCGAGGAGTACGATGGCAAGATCGTTGTAGGCAAGTGCGACGTAGAGGAGAACGACGACGTTGCTGCCGAGTATCGCGTACGCAACATCCCTACAATCCTCTTCTTCAAGGGTGGCGAACTCGTAGGCAAGCACGTAGGTGCCATCACCGAGGGCGACCTCAAGGCAAAGTTCGACGAACTGCTTTAATCCATCAGTCTTCACACTCCTAAAACAAAAAGGGTGTGGCAAAAGGGCGTTATCACACAACAACCCTTTTGCTACACCCTTTTTTTCTTTCTATTCCTTCTCCACAAACAAGTCATCCAGCGCCACTTCACTTTGAATCATTCCCTCTTGCGCATTTTTCTTTAGCCCTGCTGCCGTCACAAAAGTCAGATGCAAAGCTTTCTTTGTAGCTGTTGCTCGACGGAAAGTCTCCCTTCTATCTATTAGTTTCTGTAGATATGCAGGAGTTATGTCGTAAGAGTTGAGCGAATATTTCATCTCACACAGATTTATTATCTGGTCTCTACGGTCAAGCACCAAATCTATTTGTGCCCCTTCAACACCATTTTCCTTGTTAGCTTTCTGCATCCATGAATACACATTAGTCTGAACCCCATTGATGCCCAACTTTCTTTTTATTTGTGATATATGGTGCAGACACAACTGTTCAAAAGCATATCCGCTCCAAGCCCGATGTGAAGGTGAGTCAATCATGTTGCTCCACAAGTGCTCATCCGACTCCTCCTTACCTTTTAGATAATGCAGATAAAACAATGTGTACAAATCAGTCAACTGATACATTGCCCCGTTCGTCTTGTTGCCAAAAGCGTTATATTTTCGTATAAAGTCACAACTGATAAGGTCGTTGAAAACTTCTGTAAGTTTTCCACCAGAAGTCAGGCGTAAAGACTTCATGATATCCTCGCGAGTCATTCCTATCTTTTTCTTTGCCAACAATTCTACGATTCTGCGATACAGAACAGAGTCTTTAAAGAGAGAACGAAACAGAAACTCATACTCATTCGACAATTCTGCCCCCTCTGCAAAGAAAAGCATATCGATGTTTTGCGGCAAACTATATTGCTTGTCCAGCATATTTAGATAAAAAGGTGTACCGCCCATTATCATATAGCATTCAGCTATTTGATGCCGTGTCCACACTATGCCCTTGGATTGTAGAAACAGTTCTGTCTCATTAAGATCAAAAGGAGCAAGATATATTTTTCTTGTCACCCTATTATGCAAGCCACCCTTATCCCCCAACAGCTTGCTGGTCATCCATGTAGTAGCCGACCCACAAACAATAAATTTAATATTAGGTTGGTCGGAAGCCCATCCGTTCCAGAACAAATCCAAGGCTCTGATGAAATTCGACTTAGGAGTGTCCAACCACGGCAATTCATCAATGAAGATTACAATCTGTTCTTTTTCTTCTATAAGTGTTGCAAGATAAGAGCGCAGCTGTGAGAATGCCTCAAACCATGTCTTCGGTCTTGCCTGCTTACTACCTGAATACAAAGCCAATTGCTCACTAAAGTAAGTGAGCATTTCAGTTTTAGTGCATTGATACACACCAGTCATGTAAAAACTGAACCTATCCCCCAAGAGTTGTTTTACAAGAAAGGTCTTGCCTATACGTCTACGTCCATAAATAGCTATGAACTCTGGATTCTTAGAGTTTATGCAACTCTCTATCAACCTAATTTCCCGTTTTCTTCCAATTATATTTTGTAGCATGTTTCTTACTTTTTTAGTATTGCATGATAATAGTGCAAAGGTAGAACAAAATACTGTGAATATGATGAATAACACAGCAAAAAGTGCCGATAGTGGTGCCAAAAGTCCTTTTTTTTCCCACTTTTGGCACCACTATCGGCACTTTTCATATATTTCCTTTCGATATGTTCTCGTTAGCTCTTCGATAAACATTCGATATTCCTTCGTTAATCCTCCGTTATGCTTTCGCTTCGTTAACGGAGGCAGATCGAGTTCACTACGGAGGATGAACGAAGAACTAACGAGGGTGAAACGAAGAAACCGTGTAACCTCTTATATAGAGGAAACGTGTCATTTCCAAGCATATTATTACGTAACGCACAAAAATTAGTCTTTTCTTTCTCTTTTATTTGCTCTTTTCTAAATAATTTCATACATTTGTAAAATAAAAAACCATCATTACTAACTAATAATTTAATTTTATGAATAAATTTTTACTTTCCGCTTTTGCGATGTTATTCAGTTTGACAGTAAATGCTCAAAGTATTGGCATTACTGCACCAAAGAGTCAGCTTGATGTAAAGAAAGAGCTTCACACAAGAAAATACATGCCAGTTTCTGCAATGCAGAGAAGCCAGACTAAAGCATCGGCAGCGGACAACCAGCGTTATGTTGCTCTTTACGCTACAGACGATTGCGACAAGTATATGGGAGCCACTGGATGGCCAGGCGACAACAAAGCAGCCATACTTCTTTTTCCCGACGACTACGCCCCATATTATGGCTCAAAGGTAGTGGGAGTGCGCTTTAACCTTGCAGGCAACTGCTCTGCCTCAGATGTCTTTGTGTCAAACCTTACTGACGATGGATATCTTAAAGAAATAGCATGCAAGGAACAGGCCGCGACAACTCCCGAAGACAAGAAGGGTGAGTGGCATACTATTATGTTTGATGACGACCAACAGTTTGAGCTTACCGCCGACTATAAATATCTACTCATAGGATTCTCATACAAGCAGACAAGTGACAACAATCCTTTTGGATTGTATTCAAAGGTTTCGGGCAATCTTTATGTTTTCGCCGATTTCGACGGCAATGGCGAAAACAGATGGTATAATTTCGGCGAGAAATATGGTGCGCTTAGTGTGCAACTTATAGTAGAAAACGACAACTTTGCCACCAATGCGCTTATTCCTTCCGATTTTGGAAAATTCATCGTTGCACTTGGAAAGACAAAAGACGTTACTGTCAATGTAACCAATGGTGGCACAAAGCTTACTGACTTCGACTATACAATAACTCAAGATGGAAAGACAACCGAGGAGCGTCATGTTGATTTTGACGGAGACCTTGGAGTTGGTGGTTCATATTCTGTAGTTATTCCTTTTGAAGCAGCATCACAAGTAGGCGAATATCCGGTAGAATTGAATATCACTAAAGTTAACGGCGAGAAGAACCAAGCTACCTCAACCATCGCCAATGGTCTAAACAAGACCATTGCCAAGGAGTTCAAGAGAGTTGCCGTAGTCGAAGAGTTCACCGGCACAGGATGTGGATATTGTCCACGTGGTCATGTAGGCATGCATAAAATGCACGAGCAGTTTGGCGACCAGTTCATTGGCATTGCCCTGCACCAGTATAATCAGAAAGACCCAATGTTCATAGCAGACTACACCTTGAATTTCCATGGTGCTCCTTCATGTTACGTCAATCGTGGCAATACTGAGATGGACCCATACAGTTCCGCACCAATTGTTGTTGCTGAAGAGCTGAAACAAATACCTCTATTAAATGTTAGTGTGAGCGGCACATACAATAGCGATTCTACCGAGGTGGACGTAACGGCCTCTATTGAGTCATTAACCTCTGGTGGTGATTATGAGGTTGCATACATGCTTGTTGCAGATGGTCTGACTGGCACGGGTTCCTCTTGGAAGCAAACAAACAGCTATTCAGGTATGCACGACTACATTGACGAGGAGGATTTGATGTTTCTTGCAGACGAGCCCACACAAATGGACCAAGTGTATAATGATGTGCTCATAGCAAGCTCTTACAAAAACTTTGTAAACCAAGCGACATTTGACGATCTTGTTGAGAATGGCATTACAGAAGGCAATTACACCATCACTATGCCAACAAAAGACAAACTTGTAAAAGCTCTCGACTACAAGCAGATTTATGTTGTAGCCATTGTCATAGACAATGAAACTGACGAGATTGTCAATGCAGGAAAGGCATTAGTTAATGGTAATACAACTGGCATCAGTAGCATCAATCATAACAACAATGTTGTCATAGAGGCTTGCTACGCTGCAGACGGCACTAAACTCTCTGCCCCACAGAAGGGTATCAACATACTGAAAATGTCTGATGGAACCACACGAAAGGTAATGGTGAAATAATGATTGCATTTTCATTGTAAAAAGGTAATGAGCATGCAGGATATTTCTTGTATGCTCATTATTATAGCTTATAAATCATCATACAGTGACGTTACAGTACCTATTGAGTTACACTGCAGTAACAGTCAACTTAAACTCCAGTACCAGCCGTATGAAACTCCAGTACCAGTTATGCAAAACTGAAGCGGTACTGGGGCTTAATGCTTTTGTATTACTATTTTTTTAGTCTTAAGTATGTGTTTATCTTTATCCCAAATCGGTCATTAGAACGTTACACTACATTAAACAAAGTTTTTTCATGCGTTCTTGATATGTCAGGAACGTGATATAAAGTTATGTTGCGTGCCTTGAAATAGTCGTATCATGCCTTGATATGAAGTTTTTTCCATATGACCGATTCAGGTTTATATCGGTTATAATTACGACTTATTTCAACCTCAAGTGGGTAATACTGGGTCGTAAAAAGGTCGTAATACACAAATTAGGTCTTATTACGACCTTATTATCCACTTTCGTCCTTTGGTTGTTATTAATTTATTTTCATCCATCTCAACAAGCAATTTGCCCACCATGCGCAACTGTTGTTCTTCCGTCTTATTGGCAGGAAGCACATCCTTCAGATATTCGTATATACTATCTCGCTTGGCACCTTCATCACCTGCGTTTTGTAAGAATTGCAGTATCATCTGGCGTAATTTCTCCTTATCCAATCCTTTTGTTTTTGTGTAAGAAGGCAGTTGGCGAGTATTCTTTGCAATGCCAAGAGAAATGCTGTAATGTGGAGCTTCACCTTCTATCAGTCCTCGTTTGAGCAAGTCTTGCGCTATATCCTCATGAACTGTTCTACCTTTTTGTACTGCGTCAAGCGAGATGCAATCCCATAGAGAAAGAGTGTCGTTTGTCTTCAACAAATCAGTGTATCGCTTGTTAATTTCATTTCCATAAATGCGGACAACGACTTTCTTCTTTATCTGGTCTATCTCATAGTCTGGCATAGGGAAATGCCTGCGCCATTGCTCATTGAACATTTTTTTGATACCACGGCTTACGGTATCAATCATATTGAAATCAACCATAGCCCTGCACAGACATTCATTGCGAAAATGCGTCTGAGGCTCTTCGTTCTTCAAAGCATTTTCCAAAGTACCAGGAATGAACGTTCCAGCATTGGAGTAATAAAGATGCCCCGGATTCTCCACGAAATTGATGCGCTGCTGAAGAGTGTAGTCCTGATGGGCTATACAGTTATGAAGAGCCTCACGAATGGTATAGTCATCATATTGTTTCATTGTATCTGGGAAAAGCGTTCCACCAGGCATCTCGCGCAGCGTTAGGTTCTCTATCTTTGAAAGAATTTCGTCTACCGTTAATATAAACGGAACAGTGAAGTGTTCGTAGTCAATCACTTCCTGAATCTTGTCTCGGCGAGTCCAAGTAACCTGAACAATAGCAGGGCGAAGTTTGAAAGCCGATTCGTATTTACCAAGTAATATGATTGCAGCACGAGTAATGCCACCGTTTCTCGTTAATCCGCATTTACTCAAAAACGTTTGGACATTCCAAGCATTCACTTCTTCCGCAGGTATGCGACTATGGACTTTCTTAAACATCATTCGAGCCTTAGCAATGGCCACCTCATCCAAATCGTCTATAGTTGCGTCAGGTACGATTTCTGCAGACCAGTCCTTTGCTGAGTAGATTGGTTCTTCGAGGATAACAGCCATCCTTTCTTGCGTCAATTCCACTAAAGAATCCTCTATCCGTTGCCATGCCTTCTTGTGGGCAAGGACTGGGCGGCGGGGCAGATGCTTGGGGATATGGATTATCCATACTCGCTTGTTCGTGTCATCCGTTATAAATTCCTCAATACTTAGACCTTCGGATGAAAGATAAGTACATTGCTCGGTGAGCTTGAAGGTTGCAGACTGCGTGTTTGCAGGCTGACCATTAAAGGTAAGTCTTGAAATGTCTGTACCGACAATTTCGAGTGTCTTATCCTTAACTCCAAGTACAAGATGTCCTCCCTCCATGTTGGCAATAGCCGACACGTAGGAGATGACATCATCTTTCTCGTCCCCACAGAACGAGTTTTTCAAATTCTTAAATTCTTTCCATTCACAGCGAGCATTCTCTTGTGGATATTCACATTGGAGATATTGTTGTAGTTCGAGTTCGAGCATAATTTTGTCAATGATAACGTGAGTTCGAGATTTATAAATTCTTATAAATTTAGTGATAAGCAAAATCTGCCGCAACTTCAATATACTAAAATTCAGAAACTTACAAACAGTAATTACTATAATCACAGAGGACAAAGTTACTGAATTTTCCTGTATCGCGGATGATTTCTGCAATATATTTTTTGACAACAATAGAAGAAATAAAGGCTCGCAAAGAATTCAGATTGTAAGAGTATACAGATTTCTTCAAAAGATGGCACGATAAATGTCCAAGTAAACGACCAAGTAAATGACCAAGTAAATAACCAAAATCTATCCACACTATTTGGTGTATCAGAAAAAGCCATAAGACGTGATATCTATGTTCTACGTGACATGAATCTCATTCATTATATTTGAAGTATAAGACAGAGCATTGAGAAACTACATATAAAAAGGAGTTTGACCGCCCAAGTAATGCACAAGTTCCGCCCAAGTTCCGCCCAAGTTTCACCACAAAAGATGATACGATAAATGGCCAAGTAAATATCAGCAAACTTACTGATAGACAGCGAAAAATTTATGAAGCAACAAAAAATGACACGATAAATGACACGATAAATGACACATATAAACAGAAATAACAGATAGTATAAAAAAGAAAAAAGCAATGCGTATAGATTCAAAGATGAAGAATACTTCATATTGAATCTATACGCATTGCATTATTGTCTCTCGAAATATCGGGTAAACCTTTTAAATTATAAGCCTATCAAATATTAGAATGACATTATGATTTTAACATAATTACTAAATTGAATATACTTCTTCAGATGATAATCATATACACCCAACCTAATAAAAAAGTCTTTTTCTCCTTTTATCCTATGGATTTCTGAATACGGAATAATCATAACTATATCAGAATACTTGGCATGTTCATAATGTGATCCAAAATCTGTTCCAACAGAAACCTGACCATCTATGGTACGATAATTATTATTAAAATCACTTAACGCTATTCCTTCAAGAGAATAAAATAAAGCGACCAATCTGCCTCCTTCATTATCCATAAAATGAGTCATTAATTTTGCATGAATCTCCATGCACATAATGTCATTGTAATACTTGTTGTGTTCAACCCATATTCTTTCTATGGAAGCACTTGCAGTTTGTACTTTTGGATGAGAAATCGATGTTATGGTGATATTGCGTGGCTTATTATTTTCTATTTTATATTGTGGAAGCTGTTTGCCATTTGTATATGCTAAAGTTTGATGTTTAGTAGTCTCAAATATTGCATCCCATGTTAAATCCGTATCTGTAGTACCATCAACAGCCTCACTAATTGTCTTACGAAGACTAATTGTATATATTGAACCTAACATTGAACCTGAAGACCAACTATACGTGTATTGCCCACGTATACTTGAGGAAGCAACTATTGCCTTTTGACCTTCAAACCCCAAAAACAGTTTTTTAGTTTTTTCTTTGTCAAATACAGAATATTGTTGCTTTTCATGCAAACGCCCTTCTGAATCCAAATTATAGCAACTTGATATGCAAAGCAACAATTTTGCCTTTCTACTCACATCTTTAAGTTTAGAAAATGCAGTTGTTTCCCAATACTGCCTATCAAGAAAAGCCATATGTGGCCAATCGTCATCATCCCAATTGCACCCATGTCCAGCATAATAAAAAATGACCACATCTCCTTCTTGAACAGACAACGAAGCTATTTCTTGTTCAAGCATAGTAGATGTGAATTCCGAACCACTATGAAAACGCAAATCATGTGAGAAATCCAATGCATCAGCAATAGATGTACAGAAATCTGTCATCTGCTTTAACTCTGCGGTGCGATCGTTTTCTCGTCCTTGTTCCTCCATATTAACAAACAGAATAGAATGCATTGTTTGTGCATTGGCGACAATTGTCCCCCAAAAGGCAAAAAGTAACAAAATAAATTTGTATATCATTTTTCATTTATCTTCAAGTTTCGTAAGATAGCATAACACAAAGTATGACTCATCTATAACATCAAGCTATTCACTTAAAAATATAAATGAGTCTTCCTTGCAAATCGTATTATTACACATTACATGACTACAATCATAATAATAAAGCGATAATCAACAACAGAAAGTAAATTGATTTACACCTATTCAGTTATTATAATTCTATTTACATCAGATTGACTCGAAGTACTATCTTTTTCTTTGGTTATAAATTTACCTTTCACAACATGAGAACCTTTTGAAAGATTGGTCAACCGATAATCCAGTGTATAAGGAAATGACGAAGACTTACCTATTAACACATCATCTAAATAGAATTCAACCTCAAAGTCTTTCTTAACATTTAATCCTTTATATAGTTTTGCAACCAATGAAATACTCTCACCATTTTTATATTCATTACGACTAGATTTTATCTTCCAAGAGAAGAAATAATCGTCTGAAGAATAAATCTTATAATTATAAAAATTCCAATTATATGACAAATTCTTTGAGGAGATATCATGATATACTATTTGAACATTGATTTGATGTGTGCTTTCAATTTCGTCATTCACTTTATATCGGAGTGTAAATGGCGATGACGTATATGTAGCTATTAATTTCTCATCCCAAAAGTACTTGACTTCATCAAATTCACATCCTTCAGTTGAACGGCTTATGAGTAGTTCGGGATTTATAACCAATTCTTCACCTTTTGTTATGTAGTTGTAGTCGATATAAATATCTCCATTACTTTTTGTTAATTCACTGTCATAAGGTATGTAAAAGTCTGCTTCCTTTACAAGAATGACATCATTACAAGCCTGACCTACGATTTTCATTTCAGCCCTTAGTTTGTGATTACCTTTTTCCATATCATACTTGTTAAGCATTATTTCCCATGGAGATTTCATCTCAGACACGTACAATACATCATCGATATAATAATCAACTTGTTTTAACAATACTCTGTTAATTCTTATGTAATCGATTGAAAATGAGAGAGTTAATTA
>ERZ1023641.388-NODE-388-length-12459-cov-31.832796_pt1 | contig 12459 bp, 7 predicted proteins | sample MGYA00380335_ERZ1023641 | MGnify/ENA primary metagenome ERZ1023641 (study PRJEB33179, sample SAMN07448970) | human gut metagenome | biome: Human-gut; feature: Human associated habitat; material: Faeces | host: Homo sapiens | place: India: Bhopal | collected... | reverse complement strand
AAAACTTATCTCATTCTCAATCACTTATAGAAAATACGTACTTTCACACTCTGAAACAAAATCTACTCAAACTCGGAATGATTTGCCTGATGCTTGTCTTTAGCTTCATCGCTAAAGCAGTGGACATCAAGGAAAAGGCTATCTACTCCACCGACTTCTCGGAATGGAAGGATGCCAAAGCTGCAACATCTGAATCGAAGGTGACGGTGAAGAACAAGTACACCAAGGAAGCTTTCGACTTTATCCTCTACAACACAGAGATTAGTTCAACCAACAAACAAGCCGGCAAGCTAGGAAATGCTACCGGCGGTTATCTGCAAGCACCCAAGACTGCAGAAACATACGTGATGACTTCCACCATCCCTAGCATCACAAAGGTTCATTATATGAATGGAGCCACTGGTGGAAAAACTCGTGGTTACAAATTGGAATGCAAGGGAGATGGTGACACGGATTGGGTTTTACTGAGCGACACTCCAGCTTACCCTATAGCTGGCACAGATATTACAATTGATGTGAACCGTACCAATGTTCAACTACGTTTTACCAATCTTGACAGTGGCAATTACGCCTTCCTCCTCAAGCTCGACATCTATGCCAACATAGATATGGACAACGTAGCAGAGAAGGAGAACTATACCCTCACCTATTATAATATAGATGGATCTACAGTCATCGGCACACAGAGAGTCACCGAGGATGAAACCATCGGCGCATTCTCTGCAGAGGCAGAAAGCAAAGTGACCATCGCCGACGGTCAGAAGTTCCGTGGTTGGTGCACGAAAATGCTAGAAAATCCAAAGAAGTATTCCACCAAGGACATCGTGACTGGCAACCTCAACCTCTATCCTCTCGTAACAGAAATAGAGTCTGCCAATCCAACCACTCGTTACGACTACAATCTGAAAGACCAATACTTCGATGCCGGTGACCATGAGGCATTCTCTGTTGAGGGCAATGGCAAGTGGCATGACACAACTCATGGATGGACATTCTCCGCTACCGACAAGATCAAGTTGCTTATGGGTGGCAAAGGTTACATCAAGATGAATCTCTGTAACTATTCAGGCTCAGGCAACATCATCCTGACCAGTCCAAGCGGCACACAGATAGCAAGCATCACCGCCAAGGCTAGCACTGATGGAGCCACCGCTGTCATCGAGAACACTTCAGATGAAAGCGGTGAGTACGTCCTCTCTTTCGATGGTACAGGTTCCAACTACATCCACAGCCTCAGCATCATCAATATGACTGAGCCTGCCTACACCCAGAATGGTAACTGGTACGCAGTGAAGGCTGGCGATGGCAAAAGCCTTATCACTACTCTCGAACTCGTCAGCGGATACAATGCCGCAGCCAATGCACCTCGTGCTTATATCTTCTTGCCTAACGGCACATACGATCTCGGCGAGACCGTATTGACTACCATCAGTGGCAACAACATCTCACTTATTGGTGAGAGTATGGACAAGACTATCATCGTCAACAAACCAGAGATAGAGGGTATCGGCGTAACAGCCACCATCCTCAACACTGGTAAGAACCTCTATATCCAAGACCTTACCTTGCAGAACGCCTACGACTATTATAATGCAAAAGATGCTGGTCGTGCCATCTGCTTGCAAGACCGTGGTTCCCAAACCATCTGCAAGAAAGTGAAGATGCTCTCTTACCAAGACACCTACTATAGCAACGACCCACAAGGCAAGGGACAATACTACTTCGAGGACTCTGAAATTCATGGTACTGTAGATTATATCTGTGGTGGTGGTGATGCCTACTTCAACAGAGTACTTCTCGTCAATGAGAGTCGAAGCGCAAGCGGTAAGTCTGGCGATGATGTTATCGCAGCTCCTAATAGCAAGAGCGAATGGGGTTACATCTTCAAGGACTGCACTATTGAAAATAAGGCTGCAAGATTCTCCCTAGGTCGTTCATGGGATAATATCACTCGCCTTACTTGGTTGAACACCACCATCAACCAAAAGGATGAAATCAATGACGACGGAAAGAAGGTGTCATACTTCACCATCGATGCCATGGGAAACAACGCCGCCGATAAGTTCCGCCTCGATTTCTTGAAGGATGCCGATGGCAATGTCTTCTCTCCAAGCGAGAAGATGGTGACATTCACATCAACAAAGGCTAGCATTACAAAACCAGAGGAGAACATCATCCTCACAGCAGATGAAGCCGCAGGATATACCCTTGACAAGGTATTCACCGACTGGACACCTGCTGCATTGGCTTCTCAAAAGGACCCTATCGCTGCCAAGGTAGCCAACGGCAAGTTGACTTGGACAGGCAATGCTAATATGTATATGGTCGAGAAGAACGGCGAGTTCGCTGCCTTGACTACCGAGACTGAATATACCATCGACGACGCATCTGCTAAGTACGAGGTGAGAGCAGCCAACGAGATGGGCGGTTTCGGCTTGATCGAATCAACAGCTACTGGCATCGACAAGGTCATCTCATCTGACGATGCTATCAAGACTGTCATTTACTCAGTAGATGGCATGCAGCTCAGTCACCTTCAGAAAGGTATCAACATCCTCGTGAAGACATTCGCTGATGGAAGCAAGAAGACTAGCAAGGTAATCGTGAGGTAAAGACTTTAGATGAAACGAAACTTCATCTAGCAACATATTCAGAAAAGGCATGGCAGGCAAGCTGTCATGCCATTTTTGCTTTTCCACACCTGATATGGGCATTGCACTTTATTGTATTTATCCGTAATCGTTTGCGTTTGCTTTTACATTCCATCATACACTATAATAGGAAGAATAATTGTAACTTTGCCACATAATATCAAACCTAAGAAAAAAATGAAGAAATCAATCTTACAAACTATCGTGCTCGCAGCACTCCTGGCTTTGCCTACATTTGCAAAGGCTCAGACCTTCGCAGGGATTACTGCAGAGCAAAGCGCACAAAACACGCCTGAAGGTTGGATTGCAGTGGCATTGCCACAGTTGCCAGCCATCACCTCGACAAATACATTTAATATTACCAAGTTTGGTGCTTCAACCTCCTCTGCCGACAACACCAAGGCTATCCAAGCAGCTCTTGATGCCGTACCTTCAACTGGTGGTATGGTCGTCATTCCAGCAGGAACATGGATGTTTGGTAGCACAGACCAGATGACGAGTACCACAGAGGTACTTAGCATCAAGTCCAAGACTATCCTACACTTGTGCGCTGGGGCGACTTTAAAATTGGTAGAATATGGTAAGGCACCGAACAACAAGACGTTGTTCATCGGTTGCAAGAACAAGAATCAAAGCGACATTGTGATAGAAGGTGAAGGCGAGACATCTATCATCGACGGGCAAGGCGCACGTTGGTGGCTCGCAAGGGAGCAAAAAGAGACTTTCAATCCAGGAGCGATGATTCGTTTTGAGAGAGGTCAGCGATATTTACTCCGTAACTTCAAAATTCAGAACACGCCAGGTGTGAACATCACCATCAGCAATAGCGGCAAGGCTAGCCATGCTACCATCCACGACGTGACCATCAGCGAGCCTGCTTCCGAGGCAGGTGCTGGCAAAGCTTCCCATAATACAGACGGAATTTCTATTTGGGGACCTTACGTCAACATCTACAACTGTAATATCAGCAATGGTGATGACAATGTGGTTTGTGACAACGATGCTCAATACATCCACGTTTGGGACTGCAACTTCGGTACAGGTCATGGTGCTTCCATCGGTAGCTACACCAAAAACATCAAGCATGTTTGGTTTGACCAAATCAATATGAATGGTACGACTGCCGGTGTTCGTCTGAAGACAGGTATCAATAGTGATGGCACACTTCGTGGAGGTGGCGAGGAAGACTTCAAGTTCACCAACATCACGATGACAAAGGTAGCAAATCCATTCTCCATGGACTGCTATTACGATAAGAAATACAATGCAGACCCAGCGGTTGACAAGGCGAATGCCCGTGCATTGGATGGCACTACCCCAACCTACAATGGTGTCTTGCTCCAAAACATCAAGACCACCGATGTTTGCTCTGGCAATGCCATCTTCCTCGTCGGTCGTCCTGAAAGCCACATCAAGAATGTGACACTCGACAACGTGCAAATCAATGCCAAGAAGGGTATCGACATCCGATTCGTGGATAATCTCATCTTCAAAAATGGCTCCAAGATTACCGTAAGCAGTGGTTCTATGTGGGTGAAGAACTACGATTCGACATACGATGACCAATGCGATGCTACCAAGACAACAGTTACCCCTCCTACCCCAACACCGGGGGATGCCACTGCCGATTCATATATCCTCTATTCGAAAACACTGACTGATGGAAGCACATCTACTGCCACTTTCAGCAATGGATTCAGCATCAGCAACGAGAATGGTAAAACATACGCCGTAGGTTCTGGTACGAATTACATCAAATACAGCGCTAACCCATATACCATCACGATCCCTAATGGAATTAAGATTAGCAAAATGGAGATAGAAGGCAAAGACAACTATGATACTGACGATGCTTATATTGGTGAAATCAATGGCGAGACCTATGATGCAAACAAATTTGTTTTTCCTAAAGACAAAAGCGTAAAGTCATACAGCATCAATTTCAGTACACCAGTAGAGAACACCTTAACCTTTACTCCCAAAGTAAAGCAAGTCATCTTGAAAATCACGCTATATACTAGCGGCACTACTGGCATTACAGCCATCACAGCCGACAGCACCAAGTCAGCGAACCTATACGACCTCAGCGGTCGTTTGATTGCTAAGAATGCCACAGCCGACAACCTAAAAGGCTTGAGCAAGGGGATTTACATCCTCAACAACAAGAAATATACAGTAAAATAATAGTTTTCTCTAGCAAGACTGCTTACTATTCAGAAAAGGGGACGTGCCGTTAGATTACGACATGTCCCCTTTTCACATCCCATCACGCCACCATCATTTCTCCAATCCCATAACAACATTCTCCAGAATTACCAGAATTGGACTAACCAGTCAAAGCGTAAACCAACGCTGTGCAGAGCGTACTAAAAAAGAGATGGATGCTGCAAAGGTATAAAAATCTCCAATAGGGATGCAGTTTCCAAAAATAAAACTACGGAAACGTTTACGTAACTTTCACCCACTTTAGGAATGTCAGAGGGCTACTTCTTCTGCTAAAATAAACTGAAAAAGCGATGCAGATTCCCTTTTCCGGGTCTGCATCGCCTTCTCTTTTCTCTATGATATATAAGGGTGAGCACGCCACACCTTATCTTTCATTCATACGATTCCATTACTCAGCCTTTGGCTCAGTTGGCTTTTCTGCCTTTGCCTTGGTCGCTGTCTTCTTAGTTGCGGTCTTGGCTGGAGCTTTCTTTGCAGCTGGCTTAGCGGCAGCCTTTTCCTTCTCAGCACGAAGTTTCTCAGCCTCCTTCTCTATCTTCTCTATTTTAGCCTGGAGACGGACGATTTCCTTATCCTTCATCTCAATCTCCTCCTCCATATTCTTCACACTCGTCAAGTAGTTCTCCAACTGATCGTTATCGACATCAGCAGGATAGAGTTGATCGACTCTTCTGAGGAAGTCACCCAAGATATTCATATAGTTGGTGAACGCATCGAAAGGACTGGAGTAGATACCACGGTCGAGGCCCACATTACTTGGCTTGGTGGTCATAAAGCGGAAGTTGTTGCTTGCCTGCAGATAATCCCAGTCTTGGTTGATACGTGGGTCGTTGGCAATACGTACACGATCTGCCACACTATAAAGCTTGTTGAAAGCCTCACGCTGCATTGGGTTACCAAGCCATGTGCTCACGTCACGCTCCTCATCCACCCAACTCAAGGTATCAGGTACGTTCAACTCTCCTACCGACTTCATCTTCTTGCAAATCTCAGAAGGTGTAGAGAAAGTGATGCCCTTCTCCTTAGCGCAAGCTGGGAGAGCCTTGAAGAACTCCAAGATATTGCTAGACAATGGCTGGGCGATACCGAGGGCAGACAACTCCATGAAGATGTTGATGATTTGCTCCTCCTGTGGCAAAGCCGCAATCTCATTGATATAGGTATCAGCGAAGAGAGGATAGCCATCCCAACTGCTGTTATTGAAACGCAAGGAGATGTCATCGCTCAACTTGATGTCTCGCAGCAAGAGTTTCAAGTTAGGAGCCAAAGGACAATGATATACATAATGTGGGGACTTCCAACCAAGCACGTGCTTAGCACCCTCAGTCAGCATACCCTTGAAGCCCATCTGTGATGCCTGCAAACCGATGTCATCGCTGTAGATAAGCGAAGAGTTGCGCAGGATAGTTGGTTCCTTGCCGAAGTACTCCTTGATCTTGGCAGCCTGGCGCTTCACCTCCTTGGCAAAGCTATCCTCATTGATGAGGGATGCCAAGCCGTGTGAATAAGGCTCAGCCAAGAACTCCACGCAACCCGTGTTGTTGAGTTCCTGCAACTTCTCCAACACCTGAGGAGCGTGCAACTCCAACTGCTCCATGCCGACGCCCGACAGAGAGAAAGCCACCTTGAAGTACTTGTCGCTATTGTTGATCATCTCCAAGAGGGCGTTGAGAGCTGGCATGTACGACTTCTCAGCTATCTCATTGATGCTACGCTCGTTCTCATAGTCGTCATAGTAATAATGGTCGGTACCGATGTCGAAGAAGCGGTAGCGTTTCAGATGGGTAATCTGATGTATCTCGAAATATAAACAAATTGTTTTCATAATTCTAAATTATTAATTATTAATTATTTCCACCCCAAGGTCTTGAGGTAAAGGTCTTTGATGCGAGCACCCACTTTCTCCCAAGTGATTTGGTCAACCTCCTTCTTGCCTTCCACAGAGAGGTAGTCGAAGAGACTCTCATTGTGGCAGATGCTGTAGATGGCATCGGCGAGGGCATGGATGTCCCAGTAATCTACCTTGATGCAGTTGGTAAGAATCTCACCACAACCGCTCTGCTTGGAGATAATGGTAGGTGTGCCACATTGCATCGCCTCCAATGGGGAGATACCGAAAGGCTCACTCACGGAAGGCATCACATACACATCAGAATCCTTCAAGCACTCATACACCTGTTTGCCACGCATGAATCCAGGGAAGTGGAAGCGGTCGGCAATGCCACGCTCGGCTGCGAGATAAATCATCTGGTCCATCATATCGCCAGAACCAGCCATACAGAAACGGACGTTACGGCTACGGTGCAATACCATGTTGGCTGCCTCGACAAAGTACTCAGGTCCTTTCTGCATCGTCAATCGCCCCAAGAAGGTGACGACCTTCTCCTTGCCCTTATGGTCAGGGCGAGGGATGTCTTGCCACTCTTGCTTCAATGGATAAACGGCATTGTGCATGGCGAAGCACTTGCGTGGGTCTTGGTGATATTGGTTGATGACCGTCTGCCGGGTCAACTCAGACACACACATGATGCAGTCGGCATTGTCCATACCATCCTTCTCGATGGCATACACGGTAGGGTTCACCTTGCCACGGCTACGGTCGAAGTCGGTAGCATGTACATGGATGCACAATGGCTTGCCGCTCACTCTCTTGGCATGGATGCCAGCAGGGAAAGTCAACCAGTCGTGTGCATGGATAATATCAAAATCTTCGGAACGAGCCACGACACCAGCGATGATGGAATAGTTGTTGATCTCATCATGCAGGTTGGATGGATAGCCACCGGCGAAGTCCATACAACCGAGGTCATTGACGTTCATATAGTTGAAGTCGGCATAGATATGGTCACGATAGCGGAAATAGTCATCCGGATTCATGACGTTGCCCACACGCTGCTGCACATAATCGTGGTTAACATCACGCCAAGCGATAGGCACCGAGTTCATTGCCACGATCTTGCAAGCACTGCGGTCTTCATCACCGAAAGGATGAGGAAGGCACAAAGTGATATCCACATCGCCCTGGGCATGCAAGCCCTGGGAAATACCAAAGTTGGCAGTAGCCAAACCACCATATACGTGAGGAGGATACTCCCATCCAAACATTAATACTTTCATATAGCAGTCCTCCTTATTAATATTGATACTTTTCAAGTAATTCCAAAGCACGCAAGATCTCTGCCACGTTCATGGCGAAAGAGATGGCTCCTCGTCCATGGAAAGGTGGGTTGCCATCAAAGAGTTCGCTGATGGTACCCAAGCAATGACATGACATCTCATCCTCGTAGCCCACCATCTGGCGCTCGATGAAGCTGAGACGTGTGCGGCGATAGAGTTTCAAGCTTGCCTCCATGTAGAAGCCACCGAGCCAAGGCCATGCCGTACCCTGGTGGTAAGCATAGTCGCGCTGTGTCTGTGGTCCCACATACACTGGGTTGTAACCGCCACTCTTAGGAGAGAGCGAGCGCAATCCCTTAGGAGTCAGGAGTTCACGAGTACAGATGTCGAGCACCTTCTTCTTCTGGTCTTGTGAGAGAGGAGAATAGTCGAAAGCGACAGGGAATATCATGTTAGGACGCACACTCCAGTCGATCATGTTACCATCCACATAGTCGTAGAGATAGCCATATTCATTGAGGAATGTATCGAGGAATGACTGCTTGGTCTTCTCTGCGATTTCGAGGAGATGCTGTTGCTGGTCAGCCTTGCCATCGAGTTCTGCCAAAGCGGCTCCGAAACAGAGGGCATTGTACCAGAGGGCATTAAACTCCACGATATATCCACTACGTGGCACCACAGGACGACCGTTTGCCGTGGAGTTCATCCACGTCACAGCCTTGTTCTTTCCGTTAGTATAGAGAAGTCCGTTAGGATGTAGTTCTAGGTTAGGATGATGATTACCCTCAATAAACTGGAGGATATTGCGGATGAACTTGCCATATTTCTTCAGGCATTCTTCCTTGCTGGTCTCCTTGGCATACTGTTGCAAAGCCCAGATAGCCCAAAGAGGCACATCAGGTTGTTCCATCTCAGTGATATTCACGGAGATAGGTTTGCCTTCCATAAACTCATAGTAGCCCTTTATGGCGGTCTTCATCACGAGTTCGAAGTAGTCGTCCTCCTCTATGGAGAGGGTCAAGCCTGGCAATGCGATGAATGTATCACGGGCACGGCACTTGAACCAAGGATAGCCCGCCAAGATATAGCGGTCGTCATTCTTCTCACGGCGATGGAACTGGTGAGCCGCATTGACAAGGCAGTGGAAGAAGTTGTCGCGAGGCGCACGCTCATCTACCTCCTTGTCGAAGAGACGCTTCAGTGTACTGGTCTTGATTTCCGAGGTGGAGGCAGCGAAGACAATGCTCTCGCCCTTCTTGATATCCATCTCGAAGTAACCTGGCACGTAGAGATCCTCATTGGAAGCATAGCCACGCTCCTGCTCCTTTGGATATTCCACGCCACGATACCAATCGGGAGCGAAGACAAACTCATTCTTCTTGGAGAACTGCATATAGAGGTCGGGATAACCTGCATACATACAAGTCTTGATTCCATTATCGACCATCGAATACTCACGAGAGGCAGTGCCGTTCTCATGCGTAAACTGACGAACGCTGCGGAAAGCAAGGAATGGACGGAAACGAAGTTTGGTAGCGGAATGACAATCCACCATGGTGTAACGGATCAAGATGCGATCCTCATAATGCTGGAACACCACTTCCTTTTTTAGGATAACGCCACCTACACGATAAAGCGTCGTAGGCACCTTATCACAATCAAACTCACGGATGTACTTATGACCCATTGGACTGAAGTTATTGCCTTGGTACTTGTGCAATCCCAGGTTGAATTCAGCGCCATGCTGAATGACTGTTGGGTCGAGAGAACTCAGCAGCACGTGGTTCTCATCGTCCAGTTCAGGAACGGGAACAACCAACAAGCCATGATACTTTCGAGTATTACAGTCCACAATCGTAGAGCACGAATAAGCACCCGAACGGTTGGTTCTTAGCAACTCCTTCGGCAATGACTCTTGAAGATTAGTCATCAGGGCCTTTTCGAATTTTAGATAACTCATAGATCTACATTAAGGTTTTAATATTTTTAGATTCTTTATTGTGCTTTCAAAGGTAAGGAAAAAAAGTGAAACCGCAAAGTTTTTGGGCAAAGTTTTTCAGAAAAAGCCTAGATTTAATGTTTTATAAGCATTTATCCACCCAAATTGATGCTTTTTCGCTTGTTTTTTAAACGAGAGAAGTCAGCTTGCCCTACCCTCTCATGGTATCTGCAAGCCGACTTCTTACATCAATTTAATGATAAGTTCTATTGTGGTATCAAGAAGTTGACTACCTCTTGTTCCACAGTGATCCGATAAGGACCTTTAGGTGTATTCATCAATCTGCCATCCACGCCTATCATGGCATGTGCCGCCTCTTCCACCACCACCTCTTGGGTGCGGTAAGGATGCACACTCTTATGGTTGAGGAACTTTCCCTTCACGAAGAGATAGATGCCCTCGAAGAGTTGCGTCATCTCTGGATGATAGACCACCGACACATCCAGCAATCCGTTGTATGGAACGGCATTAGGGGTTTGACCATAGCCTGTGGCATTTCCTATGCACATGGTCATCACCTTGCGCTTGATGACATCAGAATTAATCTTGATGTTCATGCGATAATCGAGGCGTTGGAATATCATCAGCACAAATGAGAAGATGAATGAAAGTGTACGAGAGCCAAACACATGATGGGTCTTGCGACGGAGATTCATGATAGAGGCGATGAGTCCCACATTGACACAGTTGAGAAAATAGCGATGGCATTTCTCACCTTTCTTATTGGTATAGCGTATGCAGCCTAAGTCTATCTTTCTGACACGACGCTTCAACAACCATTGTATGGTCTGCTCATAGTTGCTATCGTCAAAGCCCCAGAAATAGGCAAAGTCGTTCATCAAACCATTCGGGATAATACCCAATGCTATCTCGTCACGCACACTTTTCTCCACCTGCATCAAGCAGTTGACTGCATCGTTCAAGGCTGAGTCACCTCCGACAATGACTATCGTCTTGTAGCCATTGTTGATGAACATCTTGACCAGTCGCTCCACGCTGTTCTGGTTCTCACTCTGCACGAAGTCATAATCGACATGATTTTGGCGCAAGGCCTTTTCTATTTTAGCCCAACGCTTATCGCTTCCCCATCCTCCTCTCGGACAATAGAGCAAGCCCCACTTGTTCTCATTTACTGCCACGGCGAAAATAAATTATAAATCATAAATATTAAATAACAAATAGGCTTACGCCATTAAATGCTATTGAATTCTTCACTCTTCGTTCTTCACTCTTCACTCATCAACGTGAGTACTTGCTCCACCTTCTGCTCCATCGGTTGAAGAGCATCTACCCAATGGATGGTGAAACCTCGGCGTTCCATGCCTCGGAACCAAGTCATCTGACGTTTGGCAAACTGATGGATGGCGATTTCCAAACCTCTCACCATCTCCTCGTAGGTTGTCTTGCCAATGACGTATTCTGTGATAAACTTGTATTCCAAGCCATAATAGATGAGGTTTTCGGCAGGAATGCCGCTGTCCAAGAGTCCCTTGATTTCATCCACCATTCCTTCCTCTAAACGCTGATGAAGTCGGCGTGTGATTTTCTCTCGGCGTGCATCACGGTCGATGTTGACACCGATGATGAGCGAATCGACAGCCGGCAACTCTCGTTCGGGCATCGGATGCTCCAAGTTGTAGGATTCTATCTCGATGGCACGTATCGCTCGTTGTGCAGTATCTACATCTGTGCGATTGTGCATATTGCTGCCCGTCTTTGCCTTCAAGTCCTTCAACATCACGGTCAGTTCTTCCAAAGACTTGCCTTCCAACTGCTTACGCAATTCAGGATTCTGAGGGACAGGAGACAGATGATAGCCTTTCAGTACAGATTCAATATAGAGTCCTGTGCCTCCACACAATATCGGGAGCACATGGCGACGCTGGATGTCTTGATAGGCATCATAGAAATCTTGCTGATATTGAAAGAGATTGTACTTGGTTCCTGGCTCGCAGATGTCTATCAAATGATAGGGAATCACTTTGTCAGTCACGGTATAGTCTGCCAAATCCTTACCAGTACCAATGTCCATACCACGATACACTTGACGGCTATCGGCACTGATAATCTCAGCCCCCACAGTTGTCCCACCCCAAGAAGACGCATCCATCGCATCAATCTTGGCAGCAAGGGCAGCGGCAAGACTTGTTTTTCCACTAGCCGTAGGTCCCAGTATGGTTATCATAGAATGTTTCATAGCGCAAAGATACGGCAAAATAAGGAAAGAACAAAATAAAAAGAAAGAAAAATAGACTTTTGCCCCAAAAAGAGTAAGAACACGGGCAAGATAGCTAGGTACAGAAACAAAAAAGCCGCCCAGCGAACTGGACGGCTATATCTTCAATCGTTAAGAGTCAACGAATTAACCATTGTGCTTCTTCATGATCTTGATCAACTCAACAACCTTGTGAGAGTAACCAATCTCGTTGTCATACCAAGAAACAACCTTAACGAAGTTGTCTGTCA
>ERZ1023641.385-NODE-385-length-12481-cov-20.174231_pt1 | contig 12481 bp, 17 predicted proteins | sample MGYA00380335_ERZ1023641 | MGnify/ENA primary metagenome ERZ1023641 (study PRJEB33179, sample SAMN07448970) | human gut metagenome | biome: Human-gut; feature: Human associated habitat; material: Faeces | host: Homo sapiens | place: India: Bhopal | collected... | reverse complement strand
ATACTGATAATCAAGATGTTAACAACACCCCCGAGACACCTCAAAGGACACCTCAGAAACAGAACAAAGAAACAGAAAAAGAAACAAAGAAAGAAAACCTTTCCCCCGTACCCCCTATAAAAGAAATAAATAAAGAAAAAGAAAAAGAAATGGGGTTACGCACGCGCGAGGGCGAGTCTTTGGTTCTTACTTGTGAATCACCGACAGAAAAGAAGAAACCAACAAAGAAGAAGTCGGAAGAAGAATATACTCTGACTTACAGAGCAAGACTAGCATTTGGTGATTTCTATAAAGGCAAATTTGGCGAGGCGTATTATTTCTCAAAGCAAGACATGAAGATGCTGACAGAATTGCTTAAGAAAATCAAATACTCCCGAACTGAAAGAACAAAACCTTTGAGTGTTGATGATGATAGTCTACTATCGGCATTCAAGGAATTGCTAAGTATGATACAAACGAAGTGGATTCTAGAGAATTTCTCTATCAGCAATATCACATCGAAATATAACGAAATTGTTCAAGATATAAAAAATAACAGAAATGGAAAATCAAATTACACAACAGAGCAAGAAAGAAACAGACTTGATAGCGAGCGTCAGAAATCAGCTATCATGGCTAACGTCAAGAAACTTGATGAGCAACGAGAACAATGGATCAAAGCAGGTAAGCCAGAAAGCCCAAAGCCTGAGAAACAATTATCAGGCTACGACCCTTTTGACTTCCTTTAATACGGATTTGCAGGATGTAATCTGTGGCGCTTGCCGTACCGTTGACCAATGCGAGCAGATTAAGTCACCTTCACTTTGCATTCTGAACGAAGCTTATCCTTCGGTTTATGCATCTGACGGAACTATAAACGAAGGGGCAGCAATATCGTTTATGAATGCTCACTTGCTGGTAGTCTCAGACTTTGTGGGAGCCAAGAACAAGATTACTCCGAACCAACTTAGAGCCGTAGGCGAACAGATACTTACCATGTTTCCGACTCTTACGATGGTTGAGTTTATTCTTTTCTGTGCTCGTCTTAGAGCAGGGCAATATGGTATCTTCTATGGTTCTGTAGACCCTCAGAAGATTTTGGTAGCATTTAAAGATTTTCTTGAAGATAGGAATCATGACTATCGTATCAAGGAGGAAGGAGACAGAAAGGCTCGCGAAGAACAGGAGAATTATGAAATGAAGGAAAAGGCAATGAGCCGAGAAGACCTTCAAAAGGCTTTGGATGAAGGTAGATTACCAAACATCAAAAAGCTCTTTGAAGCGAAGAAATGTGGTCTCGTAGGAAAAATATCAAATGTGATTAAAAATATTGCCAAATAATTTGCGTATTTGATAACTTTTTCTTATCTTTGCAGTGCAAATAATAATAAATCACTTTAATTCAGTAAGTTATGAATGAAACAACAAACATTCCGGCTATCCTTAGAGGAAAGCCACAAGGAGCAAAATTGCATGATTTGGCTAGAGGTATAAATGTCTATCTTGACAATATTGCTGATGATTGTAAAGAAGTACATTGTTTTGAGAAAAAAGGATTGCAGATGCACTATTATTCATCTAAGGGAACTCTTGTTGGTTTTGAAGATGGAATGGTTATTTTGGTGCCTTCTGAAACGATGCAAGACTGGCGCAAGTTCGCCTGGAAGCCGGGCGATGTGCTGGTTAATAAAGACAGAGACGTATATGTTATCTTTGAAAGATTTGCCGATGATACATATTGCTCTTTCGTAGGGAAATATTATCTTTGGAAAGAGAATAATGATACAGAATCATTCTGTAAAAATGAACGATTGCTAACTTCTGATTTCCAAAAAGCAGGTAAAGATGCTGCTCAGACCTACATCAATACCATAGAGGAAAGATTGGATGGTACGCTCAATCGCGAGACCTTGGAGATTGAGAAGGCTCAGCCAGAGTTCAAGGATGGGGATATGGTATCTTTAGAAATTCGTTACATAAATAGCGAAGATGTGATAGTAGAAACTTATATTGTTCATGGCGATTATAATTATGGGGAGGAGTTGAATTTCTATGCAGGGTGTAATAATATAGGTATGATTAAGTATAATAGCTGTGTGAAACCTACAAATAATTCTGTTAGAAAAGTGTTTATACGCTATGCAACTGATTCTGAGAAACAACAATTCTTTGATACCCTTGCAAAGGAAGGCAAGGCTTGGGATGCTGAGAAGAAGCAAGTTGTAAGACTACAAGTGTCAGATAAACTATACTATTTCGAGATGGAGAACGAACTTGCATACATTGCCAAATTGAAGGAAGCAAAAGGAGGTAAGTATACTTTTGAGAGTAACGTATCATGGTGTCCTCGTAATAGTACAAATGGCTACGACTACGAAGAAGGCTCGTTTACCGTTTCAGATAAAGATTGCTATGGATTTCGCGAGGCTAATGCTGACGAATGCAAGATTTTTGAAAAGTTTCTGATCGGACATGCAATGAAATCATTCAAGTTCAAAGCTTTGGACTATGTCCTTGCAAAGAACATAACTTGCTACGAAAGTAATGCTTGGAATCTCTTCCAGTATGCTTATCGGAATAAGGACGGAGCTCATATAATGGTTGGTGGTTCTGCATTTCTTCAGTGCATCCCCTATGTTGGTAATGAAGACCTTTTAGGTACAACCAAATCATACAGCACAAAAAAATAAAAAGACTAATTTAAAAGTTTGTTTTATGACAAAGGTAGAAAGAGATTATTTGTTAAAAACAATAATAGGTATCAAGGGGGCGATGGTGTCTGAAACCATACCTCCTTCATTGAAAGATACTCTAAAGGAAACTTTAGATGAACTTTATGAGAAAAAGAGTTGTTGCTTGGTAGATGTAACTTTTCATCTTATCAATGGCGACGAAGTTTGCCTAGACAACGGAGTTTCGGAAAGCGTTACACGTTGCGAGTACCATGGTGATAAAATCGGCATACCGCAGGATTTCAAAACAGAAGAGCTTGTCCCAGTAGTAGAGATTTATCGTAGATTTACCCGTAAGCATATTACGATACCACTTTCAAGTATTGTTCGCGTCGATATGAAGAAATCCAACGAAACAAACTGGAAGCAGGTTTGGAAAAATCTAAATTGTACCGAAAAGAAAGAGCGTGAAGAATATTATCAGAAATATGGCAGAGCTATCCTTCTGCACAATCGGATGCCCTGAAAAGGGTACCATCATCAAGAAGAGAAAGGAAAAATAATATGGGAATAAAGCGTAAACAAACATCGCTCCTTACCAAGGAACAGGTAACAGAGCAGCTTCTTCAGCAGCATTTGCGCGGCTGGAAGTCGAACCCTAATTATATCGTAGAAAACCTTTACGTGTTCGACTGGGAGAGTGATATGCTCATCAAGACCCGAAGCGGATATTGGTATGAGGTGGAATGCAAAATTTCCTTCGCCGATTTCAAGAACGATTTCACGCATAAGTGGCAGAAGCATGAATTGCTGAAGACTGGAGAGTGGCATCCTCTTACTTTCGTGCGTAGAGAAACAGACGAGAAAGCCTTGTCGAAGTATGAGTCATACCCTAGCTATCATATTGAGAAGGCTGGCAAGGCTTGGAATATCTACTTCAAGAGTCAGAAGGTGTTCCGTAGAGAGCATCGCCTTCCGAACTACTTCTACTATTGCGTACCTTGGTACCTTAGTGGAAAAGTACTTCCTCTCCTTCCTGATTATGCTGGACTGATAGTCCTCACAGAGAAAGGAAGACTGAATGAGGTGAAACGAGCGCCATGCCTGCATAAGCAAAAGTACACCAACGAGGAGTTAAAGTTGTGCGATAAGTTCTATTATGCCTACCGCAACTGGAAAGAGGCTCTTGAGAAGCAGCAGCCTACCGAAGCAATCAAGCGCATGAAAGATGAGATTGCTTTCCTCAAGGCAGAATACAAGGCAGTAGCCGGGTGTGATATTAAAGACGCATTTTAAATATAACATAAAGAATAGAGCATGAAAACAGAAGAATATGTAAGCACCATTAAGAATATGCAGGCGTTCAGCAATTTGGTAGAGCGTATTTACCCAGACCAATATAAGTTCGTCTGCCAGCAGCATGATATACCGGAGCGTAAGGCGATGGATATGTACGGCTACCTTCGCAAGATAGCTTCCGGACAGTATTGGTGTGTCAACGATAAATCAGACGGCTATTTCTATACCATGATAAGCATGGCGCAGGAAGCTCATAAACTACAGGTATTGAATAGTCTCATAAAGAATACACCTGCCATTGACGAGGATAGAAAGTCGAATATTCTCGCAATCTTTATTAATAAGGATGGCGAGTATTTCCAGCAGGAGTTTGACCTACAATATCAGACTACGTTTATCGAGATAGCCGAAATGATAAAAAACGGCTACACATTGATGACTATTGCTCGTCAGGTAGATAACGTCGATGCCAAGGAATATGTAGGTAAGAATGATGGCAAGAAATCGCATATTCCTATTTTCGATGGCGATGTAATGCTTTGCTATGTAAACAAGCCGGAGTTTTGGGGATCAGATTGCAAGAATAGTGGTTTGTACCTATGTAAGGATGGTGTTTATTATCGTCTTGTCTATACTCCTGGCAAAGGTTACGTAAGGCATGATAAGCCTGATACGGATGAAGATTTCGAGTTAGAAATCGAAGAGAATGCCTTCAGCAGCTATGTGATGACTCTCAGCCAGAAGTGGTATAAGCTGGGTAATATCCACGCTAGTATCGGATTTTTAATAGAAAAGTCAAAAGATAAAAAGTAAGATTATGAAAAGTAAATTGAAGTATTACGCTCAGGTTATCGGCGTTAATTTGTTGGCGGCATTGGTACCCGTCATTGGTGTTATCCTTATCTATGGTATCGGTAAGTTGAAGAGTATCTATACCAACCCTTACGCTATATCTTTGGAGATATACGATTGTTGTATGTGGGCAACAATCGTTGTGCTGGTTGGTTTCTTCGTAGGTTTCTGGCTCCTTGACATGGCTAATAGCTGGAGAAAGGCAAAGCTCTTCGTTCTAAAAAGCAAAAGAGAGCGTAAGGAATTAGAATTGCATGCTAAGTTGGAGGTAGAACCTATCGAGGAGAGTGCGGAGCAGAAGAATACGCATGCATCTGATGATTCCGTGTTTGAGAATCTTTCCGGACTGACGGTTAAGGAGATTTATCTTCTCTATCAAGGTCGTGAAGTTCTGATTACGGCAGGTATGGCGAAAGGAACCTCTTGGGGCCGTATTGCTGGCTACGACAACGAAGGTTCTCTACTTTACATAGGTTTCACCCGATTCTGCGTAGGTCCTTACTCCCTGGATGAAATAAATGCTATGCGTGATAAAAATCCCGAAGTCAGCTACGTAGAACCAGGATATAAAAATTACGATTGCTGCATACCTAGTCTTATCCGCATCTATAAATAAGAATTATAAAGCATAGATTATGACATTAGATTAGTATGAAACATAAGATAGTATTTCGTGGAAAGTCACTAGATAACAATAAATGGTACAATGGTGACCTTAGGCAGTTTAGTGATGGGAAAGTCTTTATTGCCTACAAGAATTTTGCTATGGTTCGTGTAAATCTAGATTCCGTAGGGCAATATACCGGGCTGAAAGACAAGAACGGAAAAGAAATCTTTGAAGGAGATATTCTTGCCCATGACGGAAAAGTTATCGGACATGTAGTTGGTGGAGTTCGAGGTTACTGCTATGACGTAATCTACAAGAACCCTAGATATGACCCCTAGCTGGTCGTTGTATGGAACGGTCGTTAACGACTACAAAGGAAATGTAGAAGTAGTAGGTAACGTGATTGATAATCATGATTTATTGATTAGTTGACAAAAATAATAAGAGAAATGAATATAATAACGTTTAAAAAGAATATCGGCCAGCCTCATTATGTTGAGCAAACGGTAGTCATGAATCTCAAAAAGCTGCTTGATCCGAAGACTAAAGAGTTCGCGAGAAAGAACTGCCACGATTTGTTCTTCACAATCGTAATTGTATGTAGATACATTGCCGAACAGGAGTTTATGAAGGTCTACGACTGGTATGATGAGCATAACCAAATCAAGTTCCTCAATAAGAAGAATCTGGAAGCTATCAAAAAGGATTTTCAGAAGTACAATGACTATCTTATGGAGAACATGGAGAGAAGAGCAAGGTGTCTAGTGTACGACTCATGCAACAAGGCTTATGGGGGTATAGAGAAAGAACTCCTCGACTTAACTCTTACGTTTAAGTTTTACTTTGAGCGGAAAGGCATGAAAAATTGTGAAATCTTAGCACAGATAGAAACAGCAAGGGCAATGATTAACTTCTATAATGAAGTTTTCAATGCGCACATTCAGCTTTACAAAGATGAATACCACATAGATTTCAGTAAGGAATACAAGGACGCGACCCTTGATGTTGCTGCATGTAATATGTATGCTTTTTCTGACAACAAGATTCATTATAAGAAAAACAACCTCCACCCTACCCACAATTACGCATCTGAGCAAGCGTATATTGCTATAAACGAGAAGCTGTCCGATGAAAAATTCAGAGACTATTATTGTTTGGAGGCTTTGAAGCTTGGACATTTCGATGAAGAAGTGAAAGAATGTGAGTTAGAGCAAATGGGTGTAGACCGGTTGGAAGAAAAGTTCAATGTAACCAAAAAATAATGCTTTTTTGCTAAAAATAATTGCTCTAAAATTTGCGTATATGATTAAATATTAGTATCTTTGTAGTGTAAATAATAAACATAGTATTCACTTTAAAATTCAAAGATTATGGCAAAAGATTTTGATTACAAGACAGCTTTGGTTAAACTTATAGGAAAAAACCAAGAGTATATTCTAGGAGGAGATGGAATTAAGGTAAATAACAACGTAGTTACAAGAGTAACAACGTGGGATAGTAAACTTGAGTTTTATTCTTGCTCGTACAAGTTCAGAGAAGAGGAGGTTTCAAGCGAAGTTATTTGCTCTGTATATATTATCGTAAAAGCCATTCGTGAAGGTGTCACGCAGAAGATACTTGACATTAATAAGGAACTGCTACGTATTGCAGGTTATGATGTAAGGTATTACAAGCCTGAAAATTGGCGCAAGTCATTTAATACGTATTCCATAAACAGACTCTTGGAAACGTTAGGAGATTATCAGAATCAGTTAAACTTCAAGAAAAATGGCAAATAAAATACACAGAAACAAAAAGAAATACCAGAAGAAAAGAACGGTAAAGTTCATTCCACTCTCAAAGGAGTATTTTGCTCCAACGAAGTCTGATGAATACGCTATCGGTTATGATGTGTATGCACCGGAAGACATTAAGATACCTGCTCATTCTAGGGCAATGGTACCATTAGGTTTTGGTATACAACTTCCGTTTGGTATCGAGTGCAAGATAGAATCGCGCAGTGGGTTTGCTGCTAAAGGTTTTGAAGGCTACGGAGCATGGAAAGAAAGAAGAAAACTTTTCGGTATAATTCCGTATTGGAAGACGCTCTACGGAAAGCACCGCTTTAATGCAGACGTTATTTCGGGAAAGATTGACCCGGCATATCAAGATAAGCTTAACGTGGTAATAAAGAATGATGATGGTGAGTTTACCGTCAAGAAAGGTACCCGTATTGCTCAACTGACATTCTATAATACATACGCATGTGATATAGAAGAGGCGGAGAAGTTTGATGATGATTACCCTAACAGAGGTGGTGGCATCGGGCATAGCGGAACCAGTTAAGACTACTTTATCATGTCAATAGGGGACTAACACTGCAATCAGGATTGCAGTAAGTTAGTCCCCATTTCTATTTCTTTTATCAAAGATTGATGTAACTTTGTAGCAAAAAGAAAATATGTCTATTTCGAACATCGTAGAAATCTTCACCATCATAAATACAGGAGTCATTCCCGTATTGAGTGGTGCTCTATTTTTCAGTATTCGCAAACGTAAAGCTGCGGCCGAAGCATCACAGGAAGAAGGCAAGGCTATTGCTACTTCAGCCGATGGCTGGCGGAAACTTTGCGAGAAACGTGATGAAGATGTACGGAATAAGGAAGAAGAAATCAAAGCGAAAGATGCTAAGATTGATTCTCTCTACGACAAGCTTAACGTTTTACGAGATACCATCAGTGACCTCGAAAGCAAAAACCACGACCTTCAGATGCTTAATGCAGAGCTGGAATGGAATAAATGTGAAGTTAATGGCTGCTCCAAAAGAAAGCCTCCCAGAAAGCGAGAAGAACTTATCAGGAGGGTAGAAAGGGAGAATAACCAATATATAGACAGAACTGATGGTGAAAATGAAGAGATATGAAGAAGATAGCGGATTATTTCACTAAACTCATAAAGGTAAACAGCGGACATTCAAGTAAGGCATTCTTCTTGGTATCAGTTACGCTTATAGGTTGTCTGATGTTGCTGTCTGTTGTGTTCATCCTCATTTGGGAAGTTATCACTTATGGGACGATCAAGACTGACCTTATGGGTATCAGTGCATACGTTGGCAGTATCTCTACCCTATTCGTTTCTGCAGGCCTGACAAAGACCATAGGAGAGCGAGGTGAACATAAACAAGAATTTAAAACAGAGGAATAATGGCAGATTCAAGACAATTATCAAAGTTCGTTCTTAGCTTTGAGTCTAGCAAGTATACCAACCATAAGTCAGATAGAGGCGGACCGACAAAATACGGCATAACGCTTGCGACATGGAAAAAGGTTGGTTATGACAAAAATGGCGATAGAGCTATTACAGCAGAGGACATCAAGCTGTTGACGGCAGAGGACTACAACAGAGTATTCAAACTCAATTATTGGGATGCCTGCTGGGGAGACCATATAAAGAATCAGAGTGTAGCAAATCTATTAGTAGACTTTGCCTACAACAGCGGAGTAAGCAAAGCTGTGAGATACATTCAAGGTTGCGTCGGTACGAAGCAAGATGGAATTATGGGACCTGCTACGGTTTCAGCAATCAACAATTACAAGAAGGGGCAGTGGGTTCTTTTTGATACTCTAAAAGTAAAGCGCATAGCTTTATTTAATCAAATAGTGAAAGACGACCCGTCGCAAGAGGTTAACCTCAATGGCTGGCTTAGACGCGTTAAGAACATTCAATATGGCAAACTTATTGCCAACAACGGAAAAGAAATCGCTTAAAACATAGAACCATGATAGAAGAAAAGAAACTTTTTACATCCGAATCAGTATCAGAAGGACATCCTGATAAGGTTGCAGACCAGATTTCTGATGCAATCCTTGATGCTTATCTTGCAAAGGATGCTGATGCTCATGTGGCTTGCGAAACTTTAGTTACGAAAAATCAGGTGGTTATTGCCGGAGAGGTGAAGTCTTCCGCACATATTGATGTTTCCAAGGTTGTTCGAGAGACAATAAAGAATATTGGTTATACGGAGTATGGCAATAACTTTGATTGTGAGAGCTGTAGTATCATCAATCTGTTGCATGAGCAGAGTGGAGATATCAGCCGTGGTGTTACCCGTCAGTCAAAGGAAGAACAAGGTGCCGGAGACCAAGGCATGATGTTCGGTTATGCGACCAACGAGACAGACACCTTCATGCCTCTCTCCCACTACATCGCCACAAAGATTGTCAAGGAACTCGCTTTCATCAGAAAGAATGGGCGTGGTATGAAGTATTTACGTCCTGACTCCAAGAGCCAGGTAACAATCGAATACCGAGACGACAAGCCGTTTGCCATTGATACTATTGTGGTTTCCACACAACATGAGGACTTCATCAAGCCATCGGAAAAGATGACACAGGAGGAAGCCGATGCGGAAATGCAGAGACAGATTGCATACGATGTTGAGAACTACGTACTGCAAGAAGTTAAGGAGCAGATTACAGACGATACCATCGTCAATATGTTCGACAAGGGTTTCAAGTTGTTTGTAAATCCTACGGGAAAGTTCGTGATTGGTGGTCCTAATGGTGATACCGGCCTCACTGGCCGCAAAATTATCGTAGATACATACGGAGGTGCGGGAGCTCATGGTGGTGGCGCCTTCTCTGGTAAGGATAGTAGTAAGGTAGACAGATCAGCTGCTTATATGGCTCGTTATATCGCGAAGAATATGGTCGCTGCAGGTGTTTCCGACAAGATGCTTATTCAGATTTCCTATGCTATCGGCATGGCTGAGCCGGTTAGCATCTGCGTTGACACTTATGGTACCTCACACGTAGAAATGACTGATGAAGGTATTGCAGAATGGATTTCGAAACTTTTTGATATGCGTCCTAGAGCCATCGTTGAGAAGTTGAAGCTCAATCAGCCTATCTATGAAGAGACAGCTGCTTATGGGCACATGGGCAGAACTCCTTGCAAGAAAAACAAGGAAATCGAAGGCAAGAATATCGAAGTTGAACTTTTCACATGGGAAAAGCTTGATTCTGTAGATTACATTAAAAAAGCATTTGGCTTATGAAGATTGGAATATTAGTAGCTATGTCTAAGGAAATGGAGTTACTGAAAGGCTTCATTTCCGAAGGACAAACCGAACAAGGCAGAGTTTTCGACTATTCTGTCGGTAAGGTCGGCAAGAATGAAGTAGTCATACAGCAGTGCGGAATCGGCAAGGTCAATTCTGCGTTGGGAGCGGCAGAAATGATTACCCTTTATGAGCCTGACTTTATATTGTCTACCGGAGTTGCCGGCTCACTAGATGACGATTTGCATTCAGGCGATACCATTATGGGAGTATGGTATCATTATCATGATGTGTTCTGTGGAAAGGAACTTGTCAAAGGGCAAGTACAAGGAATGCCTAGTACATTCACCCCCTTAGAGGTTGGCATCAACACCGAGGGTGATTTATGTGTCCGTATCGGGAAAATCCTAGGACACAACGTAAGAATAGCCGGTGTCCTCAGTGGTGACCAATTCATTGTTGACCCGAAAGTAAAGGCAAAGCTTAAAGCAACATATCCATTGGCTTCTGTTGTAGACATGGAGAGTTGCAGCATCGCGCAGACTTGCTATCGCTACAAGGTTCCGTTTGTGGCTATCCGAATCATAAGTGATAATTGCGCAGAAGAGCAGTATGAGGATTTTTGGAAATATGTAGCAAAATGGTCGTTTAACAGCACAAAGAAGATATTGGAGGAATTGGTATGAGTAAAATTGCAAGTTTTAAAGTGGACCACACGAAGTTAGACCGAGGAATCTATGTTTCTCGTAAAGATGTTACTTCCAAAGGTGAAATCATCACAACTATTGATATTCGTATCAAGAAGCCGAACTACGATATGATGACTCCTGAATGTTCGCACACCATTGAACATATTGGAGCGACAATACTACGCAACGACAGCAAATGGAAAGAAAAGGTAGTTTATTTCGGCCCCATGGGATGCCTGACCGGTTTCTACCTCATTCTCAATGGAGACTACGATAGTTTGCAGATGATAGACCTTGTCAGGGATATGTTCATAGTCATAGCAGACTATGAAGGTGTGATACCTGGAAGTTCACCCAAGGAGTGTGGTAACTATTCCTTCCACAATCTCAAAGAAGCAAAGTCTACGGCCAACGAGTTTGTTGATTTTCTTTCAGACATCAAAGCAGAGAATTTAAGCTATCCATATTAAAATATATTATCATGGAAAAAGTCATAAACAAGTTATTCAATGCCCTACACAAAGAGCGAAGTAGCCAGGAGACCGGAGCGTCACGTTTCGGTACGCATAACCTTATGAACTTTCTTGGATGTTACCATGGTGTGTTATCCGTGTTTGTGATTTCGTGTTTGGCATGGTTTGCAGTCATCATGTTGGTATCTTGCGGCAGCAGCAAGAACATATCGTCTGAAAAGGTTAATGAGAAAGAAATGGTTAACGAGAAGCAGAATACTTCCGAACAGACTAGTTCTACATCAGCAGCCGAAAGAACAAAGTCTGAATCTGATTCCGTAAGCACGGCCACAGAGTGCAAGGAGGTGTCTTCTGAGAATAGTGAGACGATCACTATTACAGAGACTACCTTCTATGATACTAACGACAATACAGACGATACTAAGCCAAAGGTAAAAAAGCGAATCAGACAGACAAAGATTGAGAGACGTGGCACCTCAAAGGAAATAGCACAAAAAGGAATAACGAATAAAACATCAGTCGAGGTCTCCAAAGAGAAAGAGAATGAAGAAACACAATCCCAAAACTCTTCTTCTGCGACCTTAGACAAGAGAAAGGAAACAAAATGTGCAACCGACAAGAAGCAATCCGTGTCTGAATCCAAGCAGACACTTTACATCGCTCTCACCTCTTTTGGGATTGTTCTTGTCATACTGGCGAGCGTTTTAGCTCGTTGGGTATTCAGTAAGTATCGACGGCAAAGCCAGAGATAAAATGTTCCATAGTTTTAAGGTTTTATTATATACCCTCGCCTAAACGACAAGGCGAGGGCTTTTTATTTACCTAAAATCCGCAACTATCATCCAATACACGATTAAGGGTAGATTTATGAG
>ERZ1023641.381-NODE-381-length-12574-cov-32.024603_pt1 | contig 12574 bp, 12 predicted proteins | sample MGYA00380335_ERZ1023641 | MGnify/ENA primary metagenome ERZ1023641 (study PRJEB33179, sample SAMN07448970) | human gut metagenome | biome: Human-gut; feature: Human associated habitat; material: Faeces | host: Homo sapiens | place: India: Bhopal | collected... | reverse complement strand
TTCCATTTTACTTTTTTAAGTTAAAATGGTGTACACTTTTTCTGTAGTAAGACAACGTACGTTCATATCCCTTATAGACGTACGTCCTTTCCAGCAGTCATCTGAAGGAATTATTCTGAAACAATTGGAGAAATACCACATTTGTGCGATTACCTATTTATAAGAAAAGAAGTACCTTTGCCGGCACAAATCGAATATAATGAACAAAAGGTAGTATGACAATGGAAAAGGTAATGGAAAAAACAATGGAAATACAAGACAAGAAACAAGGTAAGAATAAGCAAACCAAGCAGTTGGCTCTGTGGATTGGGGCTCTGATATTGGGTGCTATCTTGGGTGCACTGGGCATCGAAGTGCTGAATGGGATGATGAACTTCGTGGCAACAGTCTATACCCGATTGTTCCAACTTTTGGCGGTACCAACCATCGCCTTGGCAGTAATAACCACCTTGTCTTCGCTGGGCAACCAAGCTGACACGGGCAAGATTTTCCGCCACGCCATCGTCTATACCCTGCTCACTACGATAGCTGCAGCAGCCGTAGGACTGGTGCTCTACAACATCGTGGCTCCTGGCAATCTGCCTACCGACATGGTGCTGAGTGGCACATCCGAACTGCCTCAAAACTTGGAACAAACTTCCTATTCTGACCATATCTTGGGTGTCATCCCCAACAATATCATCAAACCATTTGCCGAGGGTAACGTGCTCTCCATCTTGCTCTTGGCAGCCGCAGCTGGTATCGCCTTGGCCAAGATGCCACAGAGCAACAAGAAAGAGGTAGTCGTGAAGGGGCTGTTGGGATTACAAGACTTGCTTTTCATGCTGATTAGAGGTTTGATATGGGCATTGCCTTTAGGTATCGTGGCTTTCGCCGCCCAACTTTCGGCACAATTCTCCGCAGGAATCGTGATGGATTCATTGGGCAAGTATGTAGCCATCATCTTGGGTGGCAATGTCATCCAGTTCTTCATCGTCTTGCCTCTGTTCCTATTGGCAAGGGGCATCAATCCTGTACGTACACTGAGCAAGATGATGCCGGCGGTATTGATGGCACTCTTCACGAAGAGTTCCGCAGCCACTCTGCCAGTCACTATGAACACGGCGGAAACGAGGATGGGCGTATCCAACAAGGTATCTCGATTCGTATTGCCTATCTGCACCACCATCAACATGAATGGATGTGCAGCATTCATCCTCGTCACCTCCCTATTCTTGATGCAGAACGGAGGCATTCAGCTGTCATTATCTACCATGATACTTTGGCTTTTCATCTCCGTCCTGTCAGCGGTGGGCAATGCTGGTGTCCCAATGGGTTGCTATTTTCTGACCCTCTCCCTGATGTCGGGCATGAACGCTCCTATCGGCATCATGGGCATCATCCTGCCTATCTATACCATCATCGATATGATAGAGACGGCTGAGAATGTATGGTCTGACAGTTGTGTATGTGCCATGGTGGATAAGGACATGCAGAAGAGTGCCTAGAAGAGGGTTTACTCTTTCCACACTCTCTTTTTGAGCCACAATGCCAATATTGGGTCGCTCATCTCCAGATACTTGGGGGCTGTGATCATCACCAAGTCCTTCTCTATCAATGCTTTTTTCAATCTGGTGATATTGGCAGCGGTACCAAGGCGATAATTAGCCAATATCGCACTCTGCGTAAAACCAGTGTGTACTCCATTCACCAAGGCATGGAGGAAATTCATCTGATAGGCAGAAAGGTCTTCCGTCTGTTGGATAAACAAAGGCTCGCAAGCATCCAATAATCGGTCGATGCCATACTGCACATCTTTGGATGTAGCCGGAGTAGCATCTGCCGTACGCAACCAAACGAACCATGCCAGCTGTTGAACATAAGAGGAATATCTATCAGTAACCAAGCATATCTCACGTGCCAGGTTCTCTGAAATATGCTTTCCTGTCGCCTCAAATCTTTGGCAGATATACTCCACCCAGTCCTCTTCGCCAATCTTGTTGAGATAGAAGAAATCACCAAAGCGATAGAATGGATAGCTTTGGTTTTGAAACATCTGCTCCATCATGTGCTTCTTGCTACCATACAGGCAATAAGACACCTGGCTCTGCAACTGCCAAATGCCACGAAGCTTCTTTTGGAAAGTCAAGGAATCGGGAAAATCACCTATCTGCTGAAACTCATCTATACACACCACAATACGATAGCCTTTGGATTGGGCTATGACTTCTGGAAGTTTCAACACCTCCTCAGTGGTCTGGTTACTTGCATTATACTCCAAAGACAAAGAAAAGTCGTTGGAAGTCGCCCTAACGACAGCCGTGGCAAAAGCATTGATGAAATCATTCTCCGAGCGACAACCAAAAGCATCTATACGCGCTATTTTTATGTCATCGCCCTCCACTAATGAGCATACCTTATCCACCAATGAAGTCTTCCCCATACGACGAGGTGAAATCAAGATAGTATTCACCCCATAGGTAAAGTTAGCCTTCAATCGTTCGGTTTCTTCTCTACGGTCGGTGAAAGCATCACCTTCCACTCGAACACCAAAAACAAAAGGAGCTTCCATATTCTTTGCCATATTCTTACTTTGCTTATATGTTCTCAATATGCTTAACGACTGCAAAGTTAATAAAAAAATCCGTTTTAAACAAGGTTGTTTAAAACAAAGTTGTTTAAAATGGAGAAATATGTGATTTTATGTCTTCTCACCTGTGCTACTCTATATAATTATTCAACTTGTTGGCTGGATTCAAAGGCTTCTGGTCGCAGAGCTGCAACGACTTCACCAACTGCCATCATTACGATTTTATGCATGATTTTTCTGTTCATATAATAATATTGTGTATTAACAGTTGGCGCAAAAATACAACAAATATATTAAATGGCACTTAACTATAAAAGGGGAAAACGTAACTATTTTACGGATAAAGGAGATAAGCTTTCGCCTATCCCCAAACCTCCTCGGCTATCTCTCTGATCAAGTCGAGCTTAGCCCATTGCTCTGCCTCCGTCAACTTGTTGCCTATCTCACAAGAGGCGAAGCCACACTGAGGACTGAGACTCAGACGCTCCAAAGGCACATACTGGGCAGCCTCGTGGATGCGAGCGATGACCGTAGCCTTGTTCTCCAAGACTGGCGACTTGCTGGTAACCAAACCGAGCACCACCTTCTTGTTATCAGACACATACTTCAAAGGCTCGAAACTGCCCGAACGCTCATCGTCAAACTCCAGATAGAAGGTATCCACGTTCTCATGGGCAAAGAGATAAGGAGCCACTGGGTCGTAAGCACCCTTGGCGGCATAGCAAGAATGATAGTTGCCACGGCATACATGGGTGTTGATGGTCAATCCCTCAGGCTTGCCCTCGATGGCGAGGTTGTTCACCTTGAGATATTGCAACGCCTCATGCTCCAATGTGAAGCCATTGCCCAACATCGACTTCCAATAGTCATCATCCACGATCATGCCCCAAGTACAGTCGTCGAGTTGCACGGTGCGACAACCTGCTGCATAAATCTCCTGGAAGAAGGTGCGATAAGCCTGAGCGATATCCTTGATCAACTCCTCGGTGTTAGGATAGAACTCACGGGTATTCTTCGAATTGTTGCCACGGAACAACTCTGAGAGGAACTGGGCTGGAGCCGGAATGGTCTGCTTCGCCTCAACGCCCTCCTCCTCAAACTGCTTGACGAAGAGGAAGTCCTTGATGAAAGGATGGTTATCGCCCGTAATCTTGTCTGTCAACTTCAAAGAGCCCTTGGTGGTCTCCACGCCATGGAACTGATAACCATGTTCCAACTCGATGTGCTCCACGCCACCGAATCCCCACATGAAGTCAAGGTGCCAATAACTGCGACGGAACTCACCATCCGTGATGTAAGACAAACCGTGCTCCTTCTGCTGCTTGATGACATCAGTAATCAGTCTATCCTCGATGCTACGCAAGTCGGTAGCAGAAATCTGTCCCTCTGCAAACTTCACTCTTGCTTCCTTCAACTCGGCAGGGCGCAAGTAGCTGCCCACAGCCTCAAAATGCTTGTTTGATATGTTACTCATAATCTTCTTCTTTTAAAAATGTTATTATATTCAACATTGCAAGCCTTGTCATCAGAAACCAAGGACTTGCGGCATCCGGATTTGCGAGTGCAAAGATAAGAAGAAGAATTTTATCCGCCAAATATTCTTCGTAATTCAGAAAAATATGCTAATTTTGCAGCAGAATTGCGATTTTTACAGAATAATATTCTGCAAAATTTCGTTTTCATAAAACATTTAGAAGAGCATAAGGAAAGAAGCTTACGTCTTAACTCCCTTTGACTCCTTAACTTCTTAACTCCTCATAACAATGGCAACACAAGAGACACTCGATGAAATCGACATCAAGATACTGCGACTTTTGCAGCAGAATTCCAATATGACGGTGAAGGAACTAGCCGCCAGAGTACACTTATCCCCCTCACCCACCTTCGAACGACAGAAACGATTGGAGCGAGAGGGATACATTACTAGATATTCAGCTGTGGTAGATCATCACAAGTTGGGTCACAACGTCATTGTACTCTGCAACATCCGACTGAAGCAGCACACCCACGACCTGATACAGCAGTTTATGGACACCGTGCAAAAGATAGACCAGATTACGGAATGCTACAACACCACTGGCGATTACGATTTTCAAATCAAGGTGTATGCCCACGACATGAAGGACTACCAAGACTTCATGCTCAACACCCTGGGCAACATCGACTGCATCGGTAGCCTTCACAGCATCATCGTGATAGGAGAAATCAAGGATTCCCACTGCATCCCGGTGAATCGGTGCCTTGTCAAATAGGCGCATCATCCCTTAGCAAATCTCTCGAAAGACGACGTTTTTTGTTAAAAACCTATAAAGGAAGAAAGATTTATAGGAAAAGGCTTGCAAGTTTGGAAAAATTACAATATCTTTGCAATATGATTTAAAACCAAGTAATTATTAATTTTAATACAGATACATTATGAAAGAATTGAAAGGTACAAAAACAGAGAAGAATTTGCAAGAGGCTTTCGCAGGTGAGTCTCAAGCTCGTAATAAATATACATACTTCGCATCCAAGGCCAAGAAGGATGGTTATGTTCAGATAGCCAACATCTTCGAGGAGACTGCTGCCAACGAGAAGGAGCACGCCAAGATATGGTTCAAGTACTTGGAGGGCGGTGCCATCCAGGACACAGAGAAGAACTTGCAGGCTGCTGCCGAGGGCGAGCACGATGAGTGGACAGAGATGTACCCTCGCATGGCGAAGGAGGCTCGTGAGGAAGGCTTCGAGGAGATTGCCATCAAGTTTGAGATGGTAGCCGAGATCGAGAAGCACCACGAGGAGCGTTATCGCAAGCTCTTGAAGAACGTACAGGACAAGCTCGTCTTCTCTCGTGACGGCGATTGCATCTGGCAGTGCGCCAACTGTGGTCACATCTGCGTAGGAAAGCAGGCTCCTGAGGTTTGCCCAGTTTGCAACCACCCACAGAGCTACTTCCAGATTGAGGCTCAGAACTACTAAATGTCAGAACTTCGAAAAGTTAGATAAGTTAAAGGAATAAGCAAAATAAGGAACGCCATCTTCGAGTTTCTTATTTTGCTTATTTTTTTTATTATTCACTTTCCCACTTACGGAGTTTCTCCAAGAGAATCTCTATGAGTCTCGGAATGCCATATTGGTCGAACTCCGATTCCTTGATCCAGATATAATCAGCAGGCAAAGGGAATCGTCCATCCGTTTCCAAGAGATAGAAATCGGCGAGAAGGATGCGATGCGTCAAGACATGCTTCACATCTTTTGCTATTCGAGTGATGCCATAATTCAATGAGGCGGTTGGGAGATGAAACATCTTTTCGATATCTTCGTGATACTCAATAGGAGTTTTCTTGGAGTCGGAAGCATTGTATGGCTCCCACAGTCCCTGCCAAATGTCTCCCTTGCCACGGCGATGGATGGCGATCATAGGTTCCGCTTGTTCGCCATTCGCCGATGTCTCTTCTTGACACCTTATATATATATAGGTGAGGCGGCGAGTTTGCACCTTCAGTTTTTTCTCCTTTACGGGCAACTCAGCTACTCGGTCATTTCGCAATGCCTCGCAAGTCTCGGCTAGCGGACAGAGCAAGCACTTGGGCGATTGCGGTGTGCATTGAATGGCACCGAAATCCATCATTCCTTGATTATAGGCTGAAATGGGAGACAGCTCCATTTCAAAAGCCTCAGGCTTAATCTTCTCGTTTCCTCCTCCAGGAATCAATGATTGCGCCAAAGCAGCGAATTCCTTTTTCCCTTGGGTCGAGTTGATGGGCGTATCTATGCCGAAATATCTCGAAAGCACACGATATACGTTTCCATCCACAACCGCCGCAGGAATGTCGAAGGCGAAGGAGCCGATGGCTGCCGCCGTGTAATCGCCCACTCCCTTCAGCGACTTGATGCCCTCCAAGGTATCAGGGAACTTGCCCATCTCCACGATTTGCTTGGCTGCCGCATGAAGATTGCGAGCACGAGAGTAGTAGCCCAAGCCTTGCCATAGCTTCAGCACCTCATCCTCGCTTGCCGCCGCCAATGCATCAACCGTAGGATATTGAGCCATAAATCGCTCCCAATATTCCAAGCCTTGAACAATACGCGTCTGCTGCAAGATAATCTCACTGAGCCAGATGGCGTAAGGATCACGAGTCTCACGCCAAGGCAATGCCCTGCCGTTCTCACGAAACCAAGATATGATTTGATTGGAAAAAGACATCTTTTATTCAAGCTTTATACTTTGAGGAAGTTATTGAAGGGAAGTTTTTATTGTTCCGGGTACTGCTGATAAATCTTCAAGCCGAACTCAGCACTCAGCGCATAAGCATGTTCCATAATCTCTGCCAGGATATGCTCGTAATTCACCCAAACCTTATCCTTCACGAAGAAATAGAACTCCATCGGAAGTCCGCACTGCGTTGCCTCCAACTGGCGCACCATCAAGGTCATTTCTGTATTCACCTCTGGGCGCTCACGCAGATACTTCTCCATGTATTTGCGATAGAGCTGGAGATTGGTTGGAGCCAAGGCAACAGGATTTCTCAAATCAGCCAAAACCTGATGTTCATGCTGCCTAGCATTTCCTAGCCCAGCATTCTGATCTTTCTCCATTTCTGTCTGATGCTCATTTCCCACCTCAGCCTTTGCCAGCATTTTCTGCAAACTCTCCTTCGGCTTGAACGAATCCTCTGTGGCGAAGTGCTTCTCCAATAGGCGAGCCCTCAATTCCTCATCCACCAAGCGGATGCTGCGGAAGTCGAAATACACCTTGCGCTGTACCCTTCGTCCCCCACTCTTCTGCATACCAATCCAATTCTGGAAACTGCCGTTGACAAGCGTGGCTGGCGAGATGGTGACGATGGTGTTGTCGAAATTGCGCACCTTCACCGTGGTGAGCGACATCTCCTCCACGATACCATTGGCATCCACCGACTTCACCGTAATCCAGTCGCCCTTGTGGAGCATATCATTGCTCGTCAGTCTGACACCGGCTGCCAAGCCGAGGATGGTGTCCTTGAACACCAGCATCAGCACTGCCGAGGTAGCACCCAAGCCAGCGAAGAGCGTCAACGGGTTCTTGCCCAACAAGATGGCGACCACGACCACACCAGCCACAAAGAGCATCAGGATGCGAAGCACGCCACAGAAGGTATGGAAATACTGTTGGGCTGAGGAACGACGCTCCTCGGAACTCTCCAAGCCCTTGAACGAGCCGATGAACACCAAAGCCGTCCTCACCGACATCACCACGATGTAGATGCCCGTGGCACGCTCCAGTATCTCCTTGAAGATAGGATATTCGAGATACACCAATGGCATGAGCGACCATATCACCACCGCTGGCACGATATGGCAAGCCGAGGTGAGCACCTTCTTATTGAAGAGCACATCATCCCATGTCACCTCCGTCTTATCCGTCACCTTCATGATAATCGGCACCAAGAGACGGCGACACAACAAGTCGCTCAACATCGCCAGCAAGATGGCGGTGATGGTGAGCAAGATATGGCGAACCACTGGCACTGCACCGCCCGTGACTCCAGCCATCTGAATCAAATCCTCTACAAACTTACGAATCTCCTCCATACTCTAAAAAACTATAGCATTCTTCACACTTCGTTCTTCACTCTTCACTTCATTCACGGCTTGCACAGCAACTCACACACCTTGTCGGCGAAGTTTCTGGCATTATTGCCGTGCATGATACCATTATTGATGATAGAGAAGCAAAGCTCATGCCCATTCGCCGCCTTGCAATAGCCAGCGAGCGAGATGATGCCCGTCAGCGTGCCGGTCTTCGCCTTCACGTTGCCATGGGCATAACCCGTTTTCATGCGCTTCTTCAGCGTGCCATCGACACCAGCGATAGGCAGGGATTGCTTCAACTGCTGATACATATTCTCGTCACGATAGGCATAGCGAAGGAGCTTCACCTCCAGTTCGGCACTCAGATAGTTGTAGAGCGAGAGACCGGAACCATCGGCGAGTTTGTAGCGAGCAGGATCGAGTCCTATCTTGCGTATCAACTGCCGCTCCACGTTTCTCGCACTCTTGGCACTGGCAGGTCGGTTGCCTGTCGAAGCCGCTATCTGGTAGTACATGCTCTCGGCATAGAGATTGTCGCTCTCCTTCATCATCTTGTGCAATATCTGGTCCATCGTATGGAAACGGGTACAAATGGTGAACGCTCCCTGCGGACAGCGTTTCACGGATGCCCCGAAACCAGCATAGAAGATGCCCGCATCCTTCAACTTGCTAAGGAATCTATCCATAAACAGGTCTTTCCTTCCGAACACCAATGGCGAGAGCACCGGGTTGTCATCATCCCAGCACCATCCCTCGCCCAAGAGGTCTTCGTCCTTCATCGAGCGGTCGGCATAGATGCTGCCCTGGATGCTATCCACGCCCAGTTCCTTCAGGCTGGTGACGAACGCCGTCATGTCGTCGGTGTTGAATCGAGGGTCCATGCCGCCCACGCAGTAGATGTCGCCCTTGAGCACGCCGTTCTCCACCGTGCCCGTATATTTGAGGGTGGTCTTAAACTGATAAGAGCCGCCCAACTTATCCAGTGCGGTAATCGCCGTCACGAGTTTCATGGTGCTGGCAGGTCGCATCAACTGGCGTTCACGGAAGCGATATATGCAAGAATCCGCCTCCAGGTCCCACACCATGATGCCCACCTGCGAGGTCTCAAACATCTTGCTTTTCAGCAGATTGTCCAAGCCCACCTGCACAGCGTGAGGCCAAGGCAGGGAGTCGGAAGCCAAGCTATCCACCATAAGGGAGTCGGAGACAGCCAGTTCGTCCTTGTCGTCGGCAGGCTCTTCTTCCTTCGTCTCCTGTTCCGTATTGTCTATCACCACTTGGGCTTGCAGCGGCAGGCTCATCACCATCACAGACAGCAAGCTCATCACATATCTTAATATCTTATTCATTACCTAATTTTATTCAAAAAGACAGCAAGAGAATTCTTCACTCTTCGTTCTTCACTCTTCACTTCCCCATTCTCTTCTCCACTTCCTTGACGAATCCCTCCTCATTGTCGGGTTGCAGGCTCACCATTCGCTTGTGTCCAAACTCGATGACAAGCGCATGGTCCAAGCCGAAGCACGCCTTCATCGGAGTCACGCTGATGATGTCACATACCGGGATGGTCTTCTTGCTGGAGAAGCGTCCCTCGTCGATGACGATGAAATCCATCTCCTCGTCACGGTCGATGGGCTTCACACGGCGAAAGGTATAGGTGGTATGGAGGATGCGCTCTATCATGCCCACGATGACGATGGCGAGGAGGATGCCGATGATAGCCACCTTCATCCAAAAGAAGTAACCCACCAAGAGTGCAAAAACACCCACTCCACACTTCGCTGGCACCGTAAAACGCTTATGAAAAGTTCTGTCTGTCATACCTTTTTATTAAAAAACACTGCAAAATTACAAAAAAACCACCGCATATTGCGCATTTTAAAGAGAAATTAGTAATTTTGCAACGAATTAAGAATTGAGAAATAGATAAACTCATGGTTTATAAGTATGATTTTCTGATTATCGGTGCAGGAGTTGCCGGTATGAGTTACGCCCTGAAAGTAGCCAGAGCGCATAAAGGTAAAGTGTGCATGATCTGCAAGACTTCGCTCGACGAGGCCAACACATCGTTTGCACAAGGTGGTGTGGCATCAGTTACCAACCTGGAGGTGGATAACTTCGACAAGCACATACAGGATACAATGATTGCCGGTGATTATATCAGCGACTACAAGGCAGTGAAGCAGGTGGTCACCAAGGCACCTGAGCAAATCAAGGAGCTGGTAGAATGGGGTGTCAACTTCGACAAGCAGCAGGATGGCAAGTTCGACCTCCATCGTGAGGGCGGTCACAGCGAGTTCCGCATCCTTCACCACGCCGACGACACGGGTGCCGAGATTCAGCGTGGACTGATGGAGGCTGTGCGCAACAACCCTGACATCGACATCAAGGAAAATCATTTCGCCGTGGAGATTATCACGCAGCACCACTTGGGCGCACGTGTTACTCGCCGCACTCCTTACATCAACTGCTATGGCGCTTACGTCCTCAACCCCGACACCCAGAAGGTGGATACCTATCTGAGCAAGGTCACCGTGATGTGTACCGGTGGATGCGGTGCCGTCTATCAGACCACTACCAACCCAGTGATTGCCACTGGCGATGGCGAGGCGATGGTATATCGTGCCAAGGGAACCGTAGCCGACATGGAGTTTGTGCAGTTTCACCCTACCGCCCTCTTCCATCCAGGAGAGACCCACCCAGCGTTCCTCATCACCGAGGCGATGCGTGGCTACGGCGGTATCCTCCGCTTGCCTAACGGCGAGAGCTTCATGGAGAAGTATGACGAGCGCCTGAGCCTTGCCCCTCGCGACATCGTGGCTCGTGCCATCGACAAGGAGATGAAGATTCATGGTCTCGACCATGTTTGTCTCGACGTCACCCACAAGAACCCTGAGGAGACCAAGCACCACTTCCCTAACATCTATGCGAAGTGCCTCAGCATCGGCATCGACATCACCAAGGAATACATCCCTGTTCGCCCTGCTGCCCACTACATGTGCGGTGGTATCAAGGTCGATCTCAACGGATGCTCCAGCATCAACCGCCTCTATGCCCTCGGCGAATGCTCTTGCACGGGTTTGCATGGTGGCAACCGCTTGGCTAGCAACTCGCTCATCGAGGCTGTGGTATATGCCGACACCGCTGCCAAGCACAGCATCGAGCACGTGGATGAATACGACTTCAACGACAAAGTGCCTGCATGGAACGACGAGGGTACGCTGACCAACGAGGAGAAGGTGCTCATCACCCAGAGCGTGAAGGAGGTAGGCGAATGTATGAGCAACTATGTGGGCATCGTACGTAGCGACCTCCGACTGAAGCGTGCCTGGGACCGTCTCGACCTGCTCTATGAGGAGACCGAGAACCTCTTCAAGCGTGTGAAGGTGAGCAAGGAGCTTTGCGAGCTTCGCAACATGATCAACGTAGGTTATCTCATCACTCGCATGGCTATCGAGCGCAAGGAGAGCCGTGGTCTCCACTACACCATCGACTATCCTGTTCACGCTTACGACAAGAAATAAAGTTTTTCATCTAGGCACAGTTATCTAGAAATATACTAGGCACGGATTACAGCATCATGTAGTCCGTGCCTTATTTTTTATTCTATGGTAATAAAGACAGCCTCCCCTCGGTCTCTCGCTTCCACAAACTTCTGCATGAAGCGATGCATCCAGATGCGGGAGTTCACCACCATTCCCACCTTTCGGTTTTCGCCGAGCAAGATGCAGCCCTGCGTGTCCTTGGCGGTATTGCCCGAATGGATGCTGTCGAGCACGTTATCGACATAAAGTTCCTTCGGCAGCATACGATCGACATCCTTCTCCAAGGAAACAATGACTTTGTCTCTCTCGGCGATTGCCTCCTCCAAGACCTTTTGGAAGCGAGCCTTGATTTGCTCAGGAGTCTCGTCGGGGTTGATGTGGAAGTAGCCTCCATTCTTTCTGATGGCAGGTAGTACTTCCGATGTCACCCAATGCTTGAATCGCTGCGCGCTTTCGAGTTTCGAACCGAAGACGAGGGAATAGACACCGCTCTCGTTGACGAAGAGCATTTCCACCTTCTTTGTCTTAGAACTTTCGCCATATTGATTTTTGACAGTTTTGGTAATACTGCGTTTCGCCGTATCACCATGGTTAACGTGTTGTCTGATAGCATCATACGCTCTCTTGTACCCCAACGCATCACACACGTCTTTGCCGCAGAAGAATGGCTCACCATTCTTATCCGTCATCGTGCGCATACGACCGAACTCAAGACTATAGAATTCCTTGACGTTCATGTCGTCAGTTGCTGCATTCTTGGCAGCAGCACCATTCATGGCAGCAGCACCCTGGGCACCACCACCTACATTACTAGATTTTTTCATACGCTAAATGTATTTAATTGATTATACTCCTCAATTCCGCAACTGTTTCAAAAAATCGCTTGTTGGACTCAAAATTGTTATTA
>ERZ1023641.378-NODE-378-length-12643-cov-34.091119_pt1 | contig 12643 bp, 10 predicted proteins | sample MGYA00380335_ERZ1023641 | MGnify/ENA primary metagenome ERZ1023641 (study PRJEB33179, sample SAMN07448970) | human gut metagenome | biome: Human-gut; feature: Human associated habitat; material: Faeces | host: Homo sapiens | place: India: Bhopal | collected... | reverse complement strand
AAGTCATTGCACAGAACGCTCTACCTCTTATGGTGACATTTGCAGATTATGGAATAGAAAAGCTGGAGAGCAATAGAACGTATATTCTGACGTTGAATCAAGTGGGTGTTGTGTCAACTTCTACACTTTCTTCTTCTAACACACTTCCTTCGAGTTCTGTTTCTTCAACTTCGGTAAACTCTCCTCAGGTACGAACAACTTTAAACTCCGTATCTGTTCCATCTGGCAGTGTAATAACCATCCCTGTCAAAAATGGTATCAGCATAGAGATGGTGAAAGTGGAGGCTGGTGGTTTCAAGATGGGATCAAAGCAGAAGCCTGAACTTGGTGACTTTTTTAGAACAGATTATCCAAGTCATCGTGTTACGTTAACGAATAATTATTATATTGGTAAATATGAAGTAACACAAGAATTATGGCAAGTGGTAATGGACAGTGTTCCTTCACAATTTAAAGGTGATAATTTACCTGTGGAATGGGTAAGCTGGGATGATTGCCAAGATTTCATCTCAAAATTGAATGCAATGACAGGCAAGCATTTTCGCTTACCGACTGAGGCAGAGTGGGAATATGCAGCAAGGGGCGGCAAGAAAAGTCGAGGCTATCGGTATAGTGGCAGTAATATTCTTGATAATGTTGCTTGGTATCATGACAATAGTGGCTCTAAAACACATGCAGTTGGGGCAAAACAACCAAATGAACTGGGCATATATGATATGACTGGTAATGTTGAAGAGTGGTGTCAGGATGGAGAAAGACGATATGATGGCTCTCATCAAACGAATCCTGTTGGTAATTCATTCTTAAGACGTATGTACCGTGGTGGTAGTTGGTATAGTAGTCCTTCTGGTTGTGGAGTGTCAAGTCGTAGCTCAGACGGATCGCTTATTCTTTACAACACTTTGGGACTTCGCTTGGCACTATCGGAATGATACTGAATAGATAAGGTGTGGACGCACGTGTAAAATGTGCTTTTGTCCTTTTTCTACGGAAAATATAAAAATATTCCGTAGAAAAATGCCAATTCTCGTTTTTTATTTGTAATTTCGCAGCAAAATCATCGGATTACGATAAAATATGGATATGATAGTAAATACATTGACCGCATCGGGAGGTGTCATCTCGACATCGGAAATCTCTCAGCCATCCGATTACAAGCGATTGTTGAGAGCAAAAGAACGTGGGGATTTGGTAAGAGTGCGACATGGGGTCTATGCCACACCTGAGGCTATGTTTAGTAACATGACGGATGTGGAGAAAATAGTTCCTGGTGGTGTCGTCTGCCTTTATAATGCTTGGGCATACTATCATCTATCTACTGTTGTTCCTCCTGCCTTTTGTATAGCCATCGCTTCAAAGCGGAAAGTGGTCTTGCCACAGTTCTTGCCTGTCAATCTGTATTATTGGAAACCTGAAAACTTGGAGTTTGGAATCGTGCAGGCTGAGATTTCAGGATTTCATGTTCGCATGACAGATATGGAACGAAGTGTTTGTGATGCTATCAAGTATCGGAACAAACTGGGATTGGAGGTCTGCTCAGAGGTCGTTCGCAACTATTTAAAGAAGGAAAACCGAAACCTCAGCCTTCTGTCTGACTATGCCAAGCGTCTGAGAGTATTCAATACATTGAAGCAATATCTAGAAATAGCAATGGAGTGATGGGGAAGAAGCTAGAGGTTATCAAAATTTTTGATATCCTTAAAAGCATAACTACTGGTAACCTTCGTGCTTTGGTTAATAGCATTTTTATGACCTCCTATAACAAAAAGCATCGGAAATTCTTGGCAGTCTCGGATAATTATCGTAACTTCGCCGAAAATTAGAATGAAGTCAATATAAATGATGAAAGATATGGAGCAGAATCGAGCAAAACAGATACCATACGGCATACAGAATTTTGTGCAAGTAATTACGCAGAATTACTATTATGTGGACAAAACCATGTATATCCCTAAGTTGGAGGATAGCCATAATAACCTCTTCTGTATTCGCCCTCGACGTTTTGGTAAGAGCGTGCTCCTGAGTATGCTTCATGCTTACTACGATTGCCGTACCAAGGATAAGTTTCAAGAGTGGTTCGGTGACTTGTGGATAGGAAAGAATCCCACGCCATTACAAGGCAGATATCAAATCTTACACTTGGACTTCTCGCAGGTGGGAGGTACGATAGAGAACCTCGAAGAGAAGTTCAATTTCTATTTAGGAGTTCAGCTCAATGGATTTGTACGCGACTATCTGGAATTTTACTCCGAGAAAGTTCAGAGGCAAGTAGAAGAGACAAAAGATGCGGGAGGTAAACTTGCCATCATCCAAAGTGAGGCTAAGTCTAAGAGCTATCCTCTTTATCTTATCATCGATGAATACGACAACTTTACCAATACCGTGCTCAACGAGCAGGGAGAGAATGTGTATTGGGCAATCACCCATGCTGAGGGCTTTTATCGTGATATTTTCAAAAAGTTCAAAGGTTCGTTTGAACGTATCTTTATGATGGGTGTCAGTCCAGTGACACTTGATGATGTGACGAGCGGCTATAATATCGGTTGGCATATCTCTACCAAGGAAGAGTTCAACCAGATGCTCGGTTTCTCCACGGAGGACGTGAAAGAAATGTTCACCTATTATAAAAATATGGGGAAGATTCCTGCGGATAGTGATGTCGAGAAAATTATCAAGGAGATGAAGCCTTGGTATGACAATTATTGCTTCTCGGAGGATGCATTGCTTACTCAAAGCAAAGTGTTCAACTGCGATATGGTACTTTATTATCTCCGTAATTATATGAGTCGTGGACAAAGTCCAAAAGAGATGATTGATCCTAACACGAAGACGGACTACAATAAGATGAAAAAACTCATCCAGCTGGATAAGTTGGATGGTGATCGCAAGGGCGTGCTTCGTTCAATCATGGAGAATGGTGAAATCATTTGTAACTTGGTGGAGACGTTTCCTGCATACAAAATCACAGATCCAGACATCTTCCCAAGCTTACTGTTCTATTATGGTATGCTTACCATCAAGGGCGCATTTGGAAGTCAACTGATACTTGGCATCCCTAACAATAATGTACGCAACCAGTATTATGGCTTCTTGTTGGATGAATACCAAAAGATAAATCGTGTCAATCTCAACAATCTGTCCACGCTATTCACGTATATGGCTTTCGATGGAAAATGGAAAGAGTGTTTGGAGTATATGGCGGATGCTTACGCCAAAGTCTCATCGGTTCGTGATGGCATTGAGGCTGAGCGCAACTTGCAAGGCTTCTTTATGGCTTATTTGAGTCTGAACAACTATTATTATACAGCCCCAGAGTTGGAGCTGAACCATGGCTATTGCGATTTCTTCCTTTTGCCAGACTTGACTCATTATCCTACGAAACATAGCTACATCATCGAGTTGAAGGTGCTATCAAAAGCAGATTTTAATGCAATGTCGAAAGATGGCAAGCATACGAAGGCAGAATTGCAATGGCAGGAGGCGGTGGAGCAAATCCAAAAGTATGCTGCTGCCCCAAGAGTTGAGGCTTTGCGCCAAGGGACAACGCTTCATAAGATTATCATGCAGTTTGAGGGATGGGAACTGAAGAATATGAAGGAAGTGTAAGAGATATAGGTTGTAATCATTGATGTTGACAGAGTGATATGAAGAAACTCTATTTGATATTATTGTCGGTATTTGCCTTATTGAATACCGCCGTGGCGCAAGAACTCATGGTCAAGTCGTTTGTCCTTGCTCCAACAGACATTACGGCTCAGACCGAAGGCCGAAAGGACTTGAATGGTGATGCTTGCGCCTTGGTCAAGATTTCATTCGTTGGTGATGTTGCCGATGTCGAAGGCAATGTCATCAAGCCATTGGTGAAGCGAAATAATGAGACTTGGGCATTTATGACGCAGGAGTCCCGGCAAATGAAAGTTGTCACCAAAGACTATCTCCCTTTGATGGTAACTTTTGGGGATTATGGGATAGATAAGTTGCAAGGCAATCGAACTTATGTGCTGACTTTGGCGAAGCCAAGTGGAGCGTCTGAAACTCAACAAATGCAGACGTTGACGATAAGGTATTCACCAGTTGCAGCTTCTGTATTGGTGGACAACAAATTCATCAAAGGCTCAGATGGTGTGGCAAATACTAGTTTGCCTATCGGTCAGCATTCATATATTATAGCTTGTGATGGGTATGAATCGGAGGAAGGTACTGTCAAGTTGAAAGCTTCTGCTCCTAGTAATCTCCAGATTACACTTTCAAAAGAGGTTGCTTCTATGAATCAAACGTCAAAAACAGCCATTCCTCAGCAAGCGCAACCTCAACAACCTGTTGCGCAATCTCAGCCAGTTTCTTCTATGGCATCTTCATCCACTTCGGATGCTTCATCAAATATGGTTGGTAGTTCTACGTCTGGCAGTGTAATAACAATCCCAGTCAAAGATGGTATTAGTATAGAGATGGTGAAAGTAGAGGCTGGAAGCTTCAATATGGGAGCGACTCCAGAGATGGAGAATCCAAATGAAGATGAGAAACCTGTGCATCTTGTTACCTTGACTAATAACTATTATATCGGTAAGTATGAGGTAACGCAGGCATTGTGGAAAATTGTCATGGGGAGCAATCCTTCCAACTTCAAAGGAGATAACTTACCAATAGAGAAGGTAAGCTGGAACAATTGCCAAAAGTTTATCTCCAAATTGAACAAATTAACGGGTAAATCATTTCGCTTGCCATCAGAGGCAGAATGGGAATATGCCGCAAGGGGCGGCAACAAGAGCCGTGGCTATCAGTATAGTGGCAGCAACACTATTGGTGATGTTGCTTGGTATTATGGTAATAGTAGTTCTATGACTCATGCCGTTGGTACAAAACAACCTAACGAATTGGGTCTATACGATATGACAGGTAATGTTTGGGAGTGGTGCCAAGACTGGTTTGATAGCTATAGTAGCTCTCCTCAGACCAACCCTACTGGTGCCGTTAGTGGGTCGATCCGTGTGTACCGTGGTGGCGGTTGGTACCATTCAGCCGGGGACTGTCGTACTTCGTTCCGTCTCGTCGGCGCTCCTGGCTTCCGCAGCGACGGTCTAGGGCTTCGCCTGGTTCTCTCCGAGTAACGACTTTTTTATCACTCTCTTTCCCTTTCTATAATAAAAAGCAGCGGAAATTTCTGTAATGTAAAGAAGTTGCTTCGATTGGATGGGGCGGATGGGTACGAAAGGATGCCGTTTGACATTGGGCATTCCTAATGATTGTGTTCGCAAAATGTATAATGAAACATTTGCCGAATATTGTAATAATGAAAAAGTGTGACACAGTTTTTAATCATAATCGCCCATACGTTTCCCTTGATGAGAGAAGACGTATGAGCGATTCTTATTTAATTACCATAAGGCAACTCTTCTCACGTAAAGTTTTTCTTCGTGGAGAAGTATCATTGTATCATTTTGTGAGCTCTCTTCTTGCGATACCGTCTGATAATCAGAGGATTCCATCCTATGATACATCTGCTATATCCCTCAAAAAGTATCATGGAAGTATCACGATTTCGGGAGAAAGTATCATCATTTCGACATTTGGAAGGGTAAAATGATAACTTTTTTGCTTCGATGCCTAGAAATATTTGCCAGAATACTTGCAATTCTCAATGCTTTTTCGTAATTTTGTCGCAGTAAAATAAAACTAAAGATTCCACACAGGTCAGCAACCTATGAGAAACCTTAAGTATAATAACTAACACCAAAAATCAATGAAACAATTAGAAATGTTGAAGAAGGCAATGGCTGGTAAAAGCCTGCCTTACGGATGGATTTATTGCTTCAATGAGCAATGCGTCGTCAAGGATGAGTGCGTGCGTTTCCTATCGACACGCTTCCTGAGTGAGAAACGCCATAGCGGAAATGCCGTCTTCCCATCGGCATGGCGCAATGGCAACTGCCAGTATTATGAAAAGTTGAGAATCGCCAAACTGGCATGGGGATTCGATCACCTCTATTGCAACGTCACGTTGAAAGATGCTCCTACCTTGCGCTGTCGCCTGCGAGGCTATCTCGGCAGCAAGGGACAGTACTATCGCTATAAGTTGGGACAACTTTTGCTCTTGCCGAAGCAGCAGTTGGAAATCAAGGAACTGTTCCACTCATACGGCTACGACGATGTGGAGTTCGACCATTTCAAGGAGACGTTTGTTTCCTACCAGCCCGACTTCCCCCAAGCTCATTCCGATGAGGCTAGCTCTCAGCCTGATGGTTCCAACGCTCAGCCTGATGATGCTATCTCCGAACGTGATGATGCCAACGCTCAGTCTGAGAAAAATCTCGCCGAGCGTGACCTTTTTTATTGGGGAGTTTAGGCGAGTGCCCACACTACGGGCAATCGATGCCCAGACTATGGGCAATGAGTGCCCAAACTATGGGCATTGGTTGCCCAGGCATAGAGTCACATCATAAGTGCCTACAATCCACTTTCCAACTACGCATATAAAAAATCCAAGACGAATGATTAAAATTTCCATTATACATACCAACAAGAAAAATCAGTTGGTACTCAACACCAAGAACTTCGAATCCTTCCTCCAGCGCATCGCCAAGGATGACGCACGAGGCACCATTACTAATTTCCGAAACAGTAAGGAAGTACTCGATTATGGGTATGAGAGTTACCGAGGCATGGCGAACTGGCGACATGTCTATCCTTCGGCTGAGTACGGCAAGGAAGCCAACGATTGTCTCAAACTGAAGACGGTCAATGGCATCTTGCTCCTCACTTTCGATGACATTTTTGAGGCAGAAGACATGGCGGCGTTGAAACGTTCAGCCTCCCTGATGCCCTCCACCTTTGCGGTCATCGAGGGAGCGGATGGCACGTCGGCACATGTCTTGGTGAGATACACCGATATAGATGGCGAAATCCCTCAAAATGAGGAGGATGCAGAAGAACTGCATCGCATGGCTGCCAAGCAGATTGTTCCGCTCTATCAAACACTGATTAAGGAAGATCTCCAGCCCACTTCCCATAGCTTGAAGGATCATTTCATGATGACGCTTGATGCCCATCCTTATTATAACGCCCAGGCGATTCCGATGAAAATCGACCATCATGTGCGCAAGCAAGAGATGATAAAAGGGGGCGTGAAAGAGGTGAAGAAATTTCCTACGCCCGACCTTGTGGGATGGGAGACGGACGATGGCGAGATTGAGAAATCTAAGGTTGGCGTGCAACCGACTACTGCTGACAACATCATGAATATGATGGTGTTTCTGAGAGATCGTTACGATTTCAGATACAATGTTCTGATGAAATACACGGAATACAAAACGAAGGGAAGTTGGCACGATTTTGCTCCGGTCGATCCACGTGTGCAAAAGCGAATGACGCTCGATGTGCAGTTGGCAGACATCCGTGTGAGCATCAAGGATGTACGCAACTTTCTGGAGTCGGATTATATCGCCAACTATGATCCGATCGATGAGTATCTCTTCCAGTGCGAGGGCAAGTGGGATGGCAAAGACCACATCCGGGCGTTGGCTCGCACGGTGCCGACCGCCAATCCGCATTGGGCAGACTGGTTTTACATCTGGTATTTGGGCATGGTGGACCAATGGCGTGGCATCAACCATCGATTGTATGGCAACAGTGTGGCGCCGCTGCTCATCTCGAAACAAGGTTTCAACAAGAGTACTTTCTGTCGCCGCTTGATTCCGCAAGAACTTCAATGGGGCTATACCGACAACTTGGTCCTGTCAGAAAAACGTCAAGTATATCAAGCGATGGCTCAAACGCTCTTGATCAACCTGGATGAGTTCAACCAGATTTCGCCACAGGTGCAACAAGGGTTCTTGAAAAATCTCATCCAGTTGCCGAACGTGAAGATGAAACGCCCGTATGGTGGACATGTAGAGGAGTTTCCACGTCTCGCATCCTTCATCGCAACCAGCAACATGGATGACATCTTGACCGACCCATCGGGCAATCGTCGTTTTATCGGTGTGGAGTTGACGGGACCGATCGATGTGAGCGTCAAACCTAATTATGTCCAACTTTTTGCGCAGGCGATGGCGGCGATTCGAGCTGGCGAAAAAACGTATTTCGACTCGGTGGAGACAGCATTGTTGATGCAGAGCAATCGTCAGTTTGAGGTGGTTCCTCCGATAGAGCAATATTTCCAAATGTGTTTCGATTTGGTGGAAGACGAGTCGCAGGGCAAGTATATGTCGGCGGCAGAGATTTTCGACTATCTGAAGAAGCGTATCGGCAGTTCGCTGAAGATAGATAGTTTGATGAGTTTCGGAAGAAAGTTGGCAAACATCGATGGCATCAAGGTGAAGCGATTTGCCACGGGAAAACGATATTTGGTGGCAGAGAAGGAAACAAAAAAATCATGATTTTGACGATGGGAAGTTGGAAAACGTGATACTTCTCCTCGAAATCATGACTCTTTTGTGATACATACGAGAAAGGGTGGATGCAAATATCATCCACCCTTTCTCGCTAATACTTAGATAGTTATATCAATTCTAATGCCGAAAAATGATACAATGATACTTTTTCGGAAGAAAAACATTTACGTGTGTGAGGAGAGGTTGTCAGTCAGGAATACCTTATAATAGGAGTCTCCTTCCCAGTAAGCCATAGGAGCCAAGTCCTCTGTCAGTTTTCTATAGTTGATGCCCAAGGTATCCATCTCCTTCAACTTTTTCAGCTTCTCGTCCAGTTCACTTTGTGAAGTGGCGAAGACGAAATTCCAGTAGTAGCGATCCTCGCTGGCATAATCTTCTGAGTCGAAGCAAGGGTAACGTTGGGAGTCCTCACCGACATAGACACCATCTTTCGTTTTCCCATCAATGGCGTAGGCAATCACCTCATAGATGTTTTTGAAGTCCACTCCAAAGGCATTGATTGGAGCGTTCAGTTTTACTTCTTTCATAACAGTATGTTTTTATCGTTATACATCGATATTCTTGATGGTTAATGCTTTATGAGCCAAGAAATCAGCTCATTCACGACGCTTGTGGCTAAATCCTTCGGACTATGAGACGGTTCGTCAGGTCTGTGGATGAAGACGCAGATGCTATAGCGAGGATTTGGGGCCGGGAAGAAGCCGACAAACGACGTTTCGGTGAGGGTGTTGTCTTCTGTATAGTAGTCTTTACCCCAATTGCCATAGACACCAGCAAGTTCAATGCCCCGAGGAGCATAATCGACTTGTATGCCATCCGCCTTGTTGAGTCCCACCAATACCTCTTTGATATATTGGCGTTCCTTTGGCGTTGTCGTATTATGAGGTGCCACCTCTACAGAGTCCCCTTTCAAGGTAGGATAAACGGATGCGTCTTCGTGGTTGATGCTCCAAGTAGAAGCTGCGATTTCCATGGCATTGGTGGAATGAGGATGTTCCATCATTTTTTGCCAAACATCGTGTGCCCTCTCATTCCCCATGGCAACCTGTGTCATCTTATACATCGCCACATTCGATTTCTTGACCAAGGCTTCCCTGACCGTCATCTTGCCATAACCTCCAGTACGCCAGTTGTGGTCTCTGATCTTCAAGCCATCTTCGGTATCATAGGCACCATTACCAGCATCAATGCTATCTTCGAGGTTGGCATCAATATCTGCCAATACAGCTGCGGTTCCAATCGTTGTGATGCAACGAGGACTGAACACATTTCTCAAAAGTTTGGCATCTGCAAAGCCATTGTCTTTCTTCTCCAAAGCCACCCAAGCTTTCAGTCTTCCGTTTTGGGCATCGATGACCGCAATCTGTCCATAAGTTCCATCCAGTGCTTCCATTCCCTTTTGTAGTAGGCGCTTGCATTTCTTGGAGATGGCAGTGTTGATGGTGGTACATTCATCCAAGTTGCCTACGTATTCAGGGTTGTCATGCCAAATGCCGAGTGTTTGGTTGTTGTTGCCATAGACCCCGATGATACCTTGCTCAATGCCTTTTTCGGCATAGAAATAGAAGATTTCCGTATTGTCTTCAGCGATCTGTCGGCGAGAAAAAGAGAGGACATCATATTCGATGTTTGTCACATTCTCATGCCTTTGCAGATTGTAGATGCCGCATTTAGCATCTTTCAGAACGATAGCAAACCGCTTCTCCTCGCAAGTGTCGATGCGATAGCAGTTTTCCAATGGAATCTGGGTGATGTGATCCTTGGGAGAGAATGTGCTGTCGGAGTCGATGGCATCGGAGATTGCTTCATTTTGGGCAACGGATGGTAGCCCGATGAATGCTAGGGCTATTGCTAGGAATACTGTCTTCATAAGCATGTTTCGTTTTGATAATTTTTTGTTTTATTTTTATATGATGTACATTTATATAGAGAGTCGGAACTTCATAATCTTATATCTTCCCAAGACTCAATGTAAACCATGTCGTCAGCTCTCATCCAGTTCAGCATAGTGTTTAGCCTTTTGAAATCACCTGACGGCAAGTGCTCCGTGGCATCTTCCATACCCTTTGGAGTAGGTCTTGTGGTTGAGACCAAAGTCAATCCCTCATATTCTACATATACTTCAGCTTTCAAAATGCCTTTCAAGCAGAATTGCCGATGTATATAATAAGGAGAAAGAGAGTCGATGAAAGTTTGCAATTTTAGCAAAAGAGATTCTATTCTTCCCCAACGTTCGGTAGTCTTTCTCTTGAATCCTATTTGCAGGAGGTTGACTCCATCGAGCAGCTCCTCATCGGCGGTGTCTTCAAACGAAGATAGATTCATCACCATCTCAAAGCCAGCCATATCTTCTGGTGTCTGTTGGGATAGCCAAGCGTCATATTTCTGCCTGATTACAGCTTCCTCTTTTTCATTGACATAGGTGGAGAAGAAGACGACCTCTCTTGTGGAATCATAAAGCCATTTCACGTCATATCCCTTAGAATGTCTCAACAGAGGATGGTTCAGTGCTCCAGTAGTCTCGATGTCACTTTCATCTCCCAATTTCTGAAAAATTGCGATACGCTTTGGATTTTCAGCCAAGGCTGCGCGATTCTCCTGCTTGATTTTCTGGTTATGGCGAAGATGTAGCACTAAGCCCAACAATCCGACCACGATGAAACAACAAATGGCAATGTATATCCACGTCATAAAAGACTTGCAATAAAAAGGCAATAAGCCTAATGCTATCAGCAAGCCTATTCCGATGATGACGGTTATGGGATGTTCGTTATGATTCATTGCCATTAGTTCTTTGTCAGAGCCTCTATACGAAGTATCTTTCTTAGTCCTTTGAAATCTTAAAGCCGAGTTTTAAGATTAGCTTGATGGTCTCTACAGAGGTGTTGCGATCGTAAGTCTTTTCATCCTCGCTCAATTCCTCGTATGGAACTAGGCATGGATGTTTCTTTTCTGCATCATTTCGCTCTTCTCCATAGGTCCATCCCTGGGTGATTCTGGTCTGTGCCCAAACTTCATGTACGTTCTTTGACATTTCTTCTACCAAAGAGTTTAACTCTTCAGAAAGTTCGATACATTGTGTATCTACTGGGGTTGGTTTATACTCTTTCATTGTTGTTTGCATTTTAAACTGTTCGATGTTTTATTGTAGAGAGACTTTGAATGGGGAAAATCTATCATGAGGAGTTGATATTTTTTTTGTTTTCGCATTTGTTAGTCAGTGTAATGCTCCCTTATCGTTTTTATTCTTGTAGCATAGCTTTGATTCTCTCGACATCTGCCATATATTCCTTAGGAATGACTTGCAGTCGTTCATACTCTGCGAAGTCACCAAGAAATCCATCTTTAAATTCTGATTTGTATTGACGATATATTTTCTCAGCCTCTTCTATCTTACCTTGGAAAAGCAAAGCGGCAGCAAGATTGGTATATGCGATGTGTTTAGTCGAATCCACTTGCAAAGCTTCTAAACAGTATGTTTCTCCTTCTTTGAATTTTCCTAGGAGGTTAGCATTGAAGGATTGGTTTACTAGTGTGCTTGAATAATCGTTCTTATAATTTGCAGGTTCTGCAAAATAATAATTTTTCCGTAATTCCAATAGTTCTGTATTATAATTATAAGCAGTTTCATACTTTTTTTCTGCACTATACAAAACTGAAAGCTCTGCAAGGTTTTCAGTATATAGCAATTCGCTTTTTTCTTTCTCTTTGCCGTTTATTATAATTGTTAGAGATTTTTCGAAAGCATTGATTGCCTCCTTTGTTTTTTTATTTTTTATCCTTGATATTCCCAATAAATAACAGATATATGCAAACCCTTTGCGATAAAGAAGAGGATTGTCTTCATATAGATTAGAATAAATTTTTGAGCAGAAATTAAGCATAATTTCGCTATCAGTGAACCGTTGAGTGTCACGATAAAGATTACCCAAATTGTTATAGGATATAGCTAAATCTGGCTCATAAACTTTTGGATTGTCCTTAGACAAGTGTTCAAGAATACTCAAGGCAGACTTATATGCTGCTTCGCACTCTATAAAATTTCTAGTTTGATGATAAAGCGCTCCTAGATTGTTATAGGATATAGCTAAATCTGGCTCATAATTTTTCGGACTATCCTTAGCTAATCGTTTTCGTATTTCTAATGCTGCCTTGTACATGGTCTCGCAATCACAGAATCGTTGGATGTTATAATATAGCTCTCCTATATTATTGTAAGAATTAGCTAAGTCTGGCTCATAAACCTTCGGATT
>ERZ1023641.365-NODE-365-length-13079-cov-58.503532_pt1 | contig 13079 bp, 14 predicted proteins | sample MGYA00380335_ERZ1023641 | MGnify/ENA primary metagenome ERZ1023641 (study PRJEB33179, sample SAMN07448970) | human gut metagenome | biome: Human-gut; feature: Human associated habitat; material: Faeces | host: Homo sapiens | place: India: Bhopal | collected... | reverse complement strand
GACTCATAAATCTACCCTTAATCGTGTATTGGATGATAGTTGCGGATTTTAGGTACTTGAAAAAACAGATAAAAACGATAGTTTTTTCACTTATACTGGAAAAAGATTATATCTCTCAGGTAGATATGTAGAGATTCATATTCAGAGCCTTAGTTATTCAGAGTTCCTGCTTTTCCATAGATTGCCTGATACGGATGATACCTTCTTGAAGTATCTTACTTGGGGTGGTTTGCCTCAGCTGGCACATATCGGACTTGACAATCGCCAAATGCTGACAGACTATTTGGGGGACATCTATAATACGGTCATCATGAAGGATGTCATTAGTCGAGAGAGTATTCGCAACGTGCGATTCTTGACCGACTTGGTGCGTTTCGTAGGTGATAACATTGGCAAGAATATTTCTGCCAACAGTATCAAGAATTTTATGTTGTCACAGAATATCACGATCTCCCCAACATTGACATCCAATTATCTTTCCTATCTCTGCAATGCCTATATCATTGATCAAGTAAGACGTTTTGATGTTCGTGGCAAGCGAGTGTTCGAGACTAATGAGAAGTATTATTTCGAGGATATTGGTCTTCGCAATGTACTGGTGGGATCGAATCTGCGAATGGATATTGAGAAATTGCTAGAGAATGTAGTTTACTTGCATTTGCGCAGCCAGGGATACCAAGTAACGGTAGGACAACTTCAAAATGGAGAGGTCGATTTCGTGGCAGAGCGTGGGGGTGACAGACTTTATGTGCAGGTTACCTATCTGCTGGCTACGCAAGAGACGATGGATAGGGAATTTGGCAATCTCCGACGCATCAAGGACGATTATCCCAAGAAGGTAGTTTGCATGGATGCACTGGCGGCAGAAGGCAATTATGAAGGGATAGAGTGTGTGCATGTAAGGGAGTTCCTAAAGGGGCAATAGCTCAGCTTGCTGCCGAGCTATGCCTTCTGTTCCTCTATGAAATGGATATGCAGACATCTATTCTTTAGTACCCAGTTTTCACCTAATAAGAGATTTCTGAAAAAACGGACATCTCATTATTCACCTTATAGCCTAAAGAGCGAAGATATTGGATAGTAAAGATAGCTGTGGTGCGAGTGTTCCCCCTCACGGAAAGCATGGATTTGCCAGATGCCTGAAATGAATTTGGCAATATGCTCAATCTTCTCATCATCCGATAGCCGTCTTCCAATTGGAAGCGGCTTCCTGCTGTGTCGGTTCTCCCTGACGGAGATACTCGTCGAAGGAAGAGAAGTCTTGTTGATGATGATTCATAGATGTAATGCCTTGATTGGTGAATCTTTTAGCCTTGCAATGTGCGCTCCCTTGCAAGTCGTTGTTCCCGCAAGCGCTTGAATTGAGCTAAGCACTGCTCCAGCGAAAGCGGATGCTCTCGCCAATAAGCCATATATGAGATTCGCTATCTATTTAGAATAGCCTCTATAGAATAGAGGGGATAGTTGGTGAGCCAATCTTGCTCTCTGTAAGGTGACATGGATAAGCGAACCCCTTTTAAGCCAGGATTACGTTCAACGAATGCTCGGAGACTTTTTGCTTGAAGGTTTTCTTCTGCTTTCACCTCTATCGGTATAATTTTTTCCTCGTCTTGCAGCAAGAAGTCGATTTCTCCACGAGAATTTTCGGCAGACCAATAGTAAATGGAAAGTTCTGGATTGGTTGCCAATTGTTGCATGACATATTGTTCTGTTAGTGCTCCCTTGAAGTCAGAGAGTAACGCATTGCCATTAAATAGGCTATCGGAAGGTACTTTACTCATTGCCCCCATCAAACCAATGTCAGAAAGAAACATTTTGAAAGCAGAGAAGTCTTCGTATGCGGCAAGTGGAATCTGTGCTTTTTTGCATCGGTTCACCTTATGAACAAGTCCTGCATCTTTCAGCCATTCGATGGCAAGCTCGAAATCCTTAGCCCTAGCTCCTTCCTTAATGACACCATAAATGAACTTCTTGTTCTCTTTGGAGAGTTGGGAAGGGATGGAGTGCCATACCATTCTGATGCGTGGTACTTCGACGGCTGGAGCATGCTTGGAGAAATCTCTTTCGTATGATTCAAGGATTGCATTTTGTTTTGCTCGCACTTTCTTGGCGTCTCCATCTTTTATAAAAGCTAAGATGGCTGCTGGCATCCCTCCTACAAAATAATATTGACGTAGTCGCTCTTCAAATTTATTCCTGAACATAGTAATCATACTCCAGTCTTTACTCTTAAGAAGATCTACCATCTTGGCTTCGCCGACAGCGTCAAGGAACTCAAAGAAAGAGAGTGGATACAAGTGCATGAAGTCAACTTTCCCTACGGGGAACGAGTCGTTTTGGTGCATAGCAATGCCTAGCAACGAACCTGCTGCTATTACATGATATTGCGAGGCTTTCTCTGCGAAATATTTCAAGGAGGTGATTCCACGTGGAGCTTCTTGTATTTCATCGAGGATGATGAGGGTTTCTTCATCAATATTTACCCCTGTACTCCATTGTATGCCATTGATAATACGAGGAATGTCAAAGTCGTGCTCAAACAATTCTCTGAGTTTCTCGTCATCTTCAAAGTTTACGTATGCAACTTGTTTATACGCTTCTTTTGCAAACTCTTGCATGAGCCAGGTCTTTCCAACTTGTCTGGCACCTAGCATAATCAACGGCTTTCTTTCGTCGCTTTCTTTCCACTGATATAGTTCTTTGATGGCACTTCGTTTCATAATTCATTGAAATATTGATGGTTTGGTGCTGCAAAGATACGCTTTTTTATGTAAAATCACAAAAAGTTGTCCTTAAAAATGTGTAAAATCACAAAAAGTCGTCCTTAAAAATGTGGAGTTTCACAGAAAGTCGAACTAAAAAGTGTAATCTGTTGGCTTATGTCGGCAAGAATTTTGACTTATGCTAGAAAGAATCATCGGCTTATGGAAGGGCTTTCTTTATCTTCTTCATCACCTGCCTTTTGGCAGAAGTCAAGCCGGGCGACAAGGTTTCTTGCTCTAGCATGTCTAGTGCTGCCTTCAGCTCTGCAAGGAGTTCGGGGTAGTATTTCATCTGCTCGTATGCTAGCTTCATACACAAGGCTCGTATGGCATAGGGATAGGCGCAAGCTGTAATCTTAGCTACGCAATAGTCGATAAAGTCGGAGCGGAGGGTCGCTTCCTCGAAAGGCTGGCGAATCAGGAGACTGAGCATCAAACGCAGTTTAGTCATGCTCTTCTCTAAGAGCACTCGGTCTATCAAGTCATTATGCTTGGCATAGAGCCATTCGTTGTTGGCTTCATCAAAATGGCTTAAAGCCCAAAGTGCATTAAACGCCACTCGCTCGTTTTCATCGAAGGTGAGTTGGTAAAGCTCTTCCTTTAAACAATTATTCTCTTTGCCTTGCGTCTGAAGGCAAAGAGAATAAATATCGTTTATGCTTAATCTGTTTATGAGTTGATTTCTCATCTTTTCAGCTCTTATAACTTCTTATTCTGTTCTCATAACTTCATAAGATGCTTTACTTTCTAAAGTACTTTCCCACCACCGGCAGACTCTTCAATGGGAAATCCTTCTTCACGAGATAAGCGGCGAAGACGAGGATGAGCAGGGTGTTGATGATGCAAGCCACGAGTGTGTCGAAGTACTTATTAGCCTCGGTCATTCCTGTGAAGAGGATGAGGGCGAGCACCACATATATCATGATGTCCTTCACCGGATAGTTGATAGGATACTTCTTCTGTCCCACGAAGTAGGAGAGCGTCATCGCTGTGCCATATCCGGCAAATCCTGCCCAAGCACAAGCGATATAACCATACTTAGGCACGAAGATGATGTTGATGGCGATCAATACCGCACATCCGATGCCAGAGAAGTAAGCACCCCAGATGGTCTTGTCGATGAGCTTGTACCAGAAGCTGAGGTTGAAATACACACCCATCATGATTTCTGCTGCCATCACGATAGGCACTACCTTCAAGCCCTCCCAGTAATCACGGCCGATGATGTGGCGCAATACATCAAGATAACCTACCACCACCAGGAATGCCAAGAGAGTGAAGATGACGAAATACTTCATCGCCGAAGCGTAAGTCTGGCGGTTGTCCTTATCCTTCGCCTTGCCGAAGACGAATGGCTCGTAAGCATAGCGGAACGCCTGGGTTATCATCGCCATGATCATCGCTATCTTGCTGGCGGCACCATAGATGCCGAGCTGTGCATGCGCATCGCCCTTCTCATAGATGTAAGGGAAGAGAATCTTATCGGCTGTCTGGTTCAGAATACCGGCAATACCGAGCACGAGGATTGGCCAACTGTAGCCCAACATTTTCTTGATGAGCACCTTGGATTCTGCCCAAGAGGCTTTCTCGCCCTTGAAACCTTCCAAGAGCTCCTTGTAGAAGCAGAAGGTGATGGAGCCTGTGCAAACCAGGTTGATATAGAAAGCATAACCCACATCGTGACCATCCATGATGACGTAGTAAACCAGGTTGAGCGCAATGTTCAGACCGATGAAAAGCAACTTGAAGGCAGCAAACTTCAGCGGGCGCTTCTTGTATCGCAAGTAAGCGAATGGGATGCACTGGAAGGCATCTATCGCTACGGTAACGAACATCGTCCATACGTAGGCAGGATGGTCGGCATAGCCCATGGCATCGCTCAGAGGTTGCAAGAAGATGAACACCAAGGCGATGAAGAGCAGGGAGGTGAATCCCACCATTGCCAAAACGGTGCTATAGACTTTCTCAGGGTGCTCTCCCTCCTTGTTGACAAAGCGGAAGAAGGTGGTCTCCATACCGTAAGTCAGGATGACGAGGAGCAATGCCGTATAGGCATACATGTTGGTGATGACACCATAACCGCCACTGGCAGCACTAATCTTAGCCGTGTAGAGTGGCACAAGCAGATAGTTCAAGAATCTGCCGATGATACTGCTCATACCATAGATGGCGGTATCCTTTGCTAAACTTTTTAAGTTTGCCATATTGTTTTTATATTTTTTTTATCCGAAGAATTAATATGTTTCTATCCGAAGAATAGATAAGCGATGGCGATAGCTGCGATGACTCCTGCCAAGTCGGCGAGCAAGCCGCAAGCCACGGCGTGACGGGTATTCCTGATGCTTACGCTTCCGAAATATACAGCCAATATATAGAAGGTGGTATCGGTGGAACCCTGGAAGATGCAGCTCAATCTGCCCACAAACGAATCAGGACCATAGTTCTTCATCGCCTCCAGCATCATGCCTCGTGCACCACTTCCCGACAGCGGTTTCATGATGGCGGTAGGCAGAGCGCCTACGAAATCGGCATTCAAGCCGCATTGCTCCACGCCCCAAGATACGCCTTGTATCACCATGTCCATCGCTCCCGAAGCACGGAACACACCGATGCCCACAAGGATAGCCACGAGATAAGGGATAATCTTCACTGCTGTGGTAAAACCCTCCTTCGCTCCCTCGATGAAAGCATCATACACATTCACTTTCTTCCAAAAGCCTGCCAAGATAAAGCAGAGGATGATGCCGAGCAATATCATGTTGGAGGCGACGGAAGTCACGACGTTCATCGTGTCCTTATCCATCTGTCCGAATCCCCAACAGATGATGCCCACGAAGGCACACATACCCACGAGGGTAGCTATCAGTACGGGTTGCAAGATATTGATGCGTTGCCATAGGGAGGTGATGATGATACCAGCTAGGGTGGCAACGGTGGTAGCCATGAGGATAGGGATGAAGATGTCGGTAGGTTGTGCCGCACCATACGATGCACGGAAGGCAAGGATGGTGGTAGGGATGATGGTCAGTCCGGAGGTGTTGAGTACCAAGAACATGATCATCGGGTTGGTGGCGGTATCCTTCTTCGTGTTGAGCTCCTGCATCTGCTGCATCGCCTTCAGTCCGGTAGGGGTAGCTGCATTGTCGAGTCCCAGCATGTTGGATGCGATGTTCATAAAGATGCTTCCCATCACGGGATGGTTCTTCGGGATGTCAGGGAAGAGCTTGGTGAAGACAGGGCTGAGCGCACGAGCCAACACATTCACTACTCCTGCCTTCTCTCCAATCTTCATAATGCCAAGCCAGAGGGCGAGCACGCCGGTGAGTCCGAGCGAAATCTCAAACGCATTCTTGGATGAGTCGAAGGTGGAATCGACTATCTTTTGGAAGATAGTCGTATCTCCCATGGCAAGTCCGATGAGTGCAAAGACGAATGCAATCACGAAAAATGCGATCCAAATATAATTCAGTACCATTTATTCCTTGTTTTATTTTGGGTGCAAAATTACAATAAATAATTCGCATGGAGTATTTTCATGGCGGTTTTATCGTATTTTGCCCCGATATTTCTATCAAATATGTCTTTAGACTTTCTTTATAGAGCCTTTAGCAATCTATAAAAGAGAACCTTTAGTAGTTCATTCCGAAGTACCAAAGTGGAATGATGATGCCATGCCCTGTCTCTATGTCGTCCTTCACGATGCGTCCGTCCTTCACATCTTCTATTTGTTTCTTACCCTTCTTCTTGCCACCTATCTCAAAGGTATAGCCGTTGATGGTGAAGTCGGAAACTTTAGAGGAGGTGATGATTTGCTTCTCTCTCATCTGATTGTAGAAGAAAGTTTCTCTTACATTTCCGATGTTGGGAGTAGGAGTGAGCACCGACATGAGGCTTGGATTATCCACATATACCTTTTCCACTTTCCCTAGGTTGCGCATGCCTGAAGTGTCGTCTCTCAAAAGTCCTATCATACCTGCTCGTTCCAGATAGACGAGGTAGTCTGGCACATTGTTCTTGCTGACACCAATTTCCGTGGCAAGATTCTCAACGCTTGGTTTATAAGGAGCAAGTCCAGAGAGAATGACAAGCATTCTTTTGAGTTTGCGAGCAGTTGAGGCTTTCATGTCGGCATATTGTGGAATATCTACCTCGATGGTTTGGTCCACCACCTGCAGCATTCTCGGCATAAAGTCGCCCTCGATGGCAAATGGATAATAGCCGTGGTCTAAATATTCACGGAAGAGTGGGAGAGGATGCTCCACTTCTGGAATCTCCACTTGATGGTTTAATATCTCTTCGAAGGAGAAGACCCTACTCTTGATGCCATGAAATAGTTGTAGATACTCTCTGAACGACAAGCCTTGCATCATATACATCAGGGCACGACGGCTGAGGTCAGCTTCGCCTTCCTTGATGTCCAAGACCGAAGAACCCGTGAAGATGACTTTCAGAGAAGGATGCATATCATAGATTTGTTTCAGTTCTCTGCTCCATCCTTGGTACTTATGAATCTCGTCTATATAAAGATGTGTACCTCCTTCCTTGATAAATTCATCGGTGAAATCTATCAAGGTATGGTTGGTGAAATAGATGTTGTCGGCAGCCACGTATAGGTGATGTCCATCCGCAGCCTGCTTGATGCGCTGGAGTATCATCGTGGATTTGCCCACACCTCGTGGTCCCACGATGCCAATCAAACGGCTATCCCAATTGATTTCATCATACTTGTATCTGATGAATTCCAGAGGAGTGCGTTTGAGCAGTTCCACCATGTATTCGTATAGTTTATTGTCTATCATACTTCCTTCGTTTTGTTTTAAGAAATAGAATTACGGCTGTAAATATACGAAAAATCCCTCAATGAGGGAGGATTTTTGGCGAAAAGTTCCCTCAATAAGGGATAAAATTAACGTTTTTTCTCCCTCAATGAGGGATTCTCGGGAAAATCCTTTGTGGTTCCATACATTTTATATATATTTGCAGTTGATTCTAGATGAATCACGACATAAAGGAAAAGGCGTCTTAGGCGCTTTGTTTTGACTCTCTGAAACTTCGCAAACTTCATGCATTGTCAGAACATAGCAACGGAAGATGCTCTCGGGATGTGTTAATTCACATCCCTTTACTGGTATGGCTTATTGCGTCAAAGCGATAGGTCTTATATCCGTATAGGGAAAAGTGTATACATATCGGCGTGGGCTTCGACGTTGTATCAGCGTTGTACATTGAAAGATTATATTTCTTATTTGTTACCTACTTGATTATCAGCAGGTACAGGAAAGCTCAAACGTAAGCATCATTTTATTGGGTGACAAGAAAGAACCAACAAAATGAAAAACAAATCTTGTGCAACAAATTTTACTACCCAACAACCATTTTCCCTGTTACTTTTACTTCAAGAACCATTTTTACTGGCGGAAAGAAAAAAGATGTGTTATTTGTCTATGGCAGCCAACCAAAGCCAATACACAAATATAAATTCATTCATCTTAGGATATATATACTAATGGATTGGATGAACTGAACGAATTGCGGAGCGATAGCCCAACCGTGCCATGTGCAGTATTGGGTTGTCGCTCTCTTTCTTTCCGCCAGTAAGAACTCTTGTATGATTTCTGTTACTTTCCACTTGTAACCGCTTGTTTCAAGTTATTCTTAGCTCTTTTATTCTCATATCTCAACTATTCTAATTGTTACTCCGTTACCTGAATCTTCATCACCATTTCTGGGCTTTGATAAATTTGGTTGCAAAGGTAATGTCTGTACCCATATTCCTTGCAAGGTCAGTGCCTATGGTCTCTTGCTAAAATCTCCACCTTGCAGGTCGTATTTGAGCAGAGAACCTTGCAGGAAAAGCACAGACACCTTTTGAGGCAACAAAATTTTAATCAATCCCGAAATTGCAGATGCAAAATTAGGGAATAAAAAATGAAGACTTATGGCAAACATTTGTGACACTCAGTACAAGGTGATGGGCGAACGCAAGGCGGTAGCCGACCTTTGGAACACGCTCCAAACAATGGAGGTGAACACCAAGAACGTATATCTCTACAAGTTGGCGGAACACTATGGCATCGACTATGAGAAGATGGGCATATCGGTAAGAGGACATATCTATTGGGCAGAGTTTGAGACAGACGAGGACATCTGCTTGTTGTCCTTTGACACCGAAAGTGCATGGTCTGCCTGTGAGGAGTTCTTTGATGAATTGAACAAAGTTCTTGGTGGAGAACTTTCCGTCAGTTATCGTGAGATAGAATGTGGATGCGACATTTTCTATGTCCATGACGAGCAAGGCTTCTTCCCAGAGGAATGCTGTGTGAGTTCTTCGGGTGAGCCTTTCGAGGATGCTTGTGAGGACATCTTTGACACTTGCCAAGATGCTATTGCCAAGTGGTGTGAGAAGATGGGTATCTCGCAAGGCGACAGAACCGATGATGAAATGGTGGATTTCATCAACGGCTATGAGTATGAGAACGAGGACACCTATTATTATATAAACAAGTTCACGTTTAGCTAATGAAAAGATTTGAGACGATAGAGAAAATCCCCACTTGGGCATTATGCTATATCATCAATGGCGACCCTACGGGATTGAGTGATGAAGACATCAAGATGGTTGATGGCTTCATGCAGAAATGGCAAGTGGAGATTGTTTCTCCACTCAGCCAAGATGGAAACGCATCATTCTCGCACTATCCTGCCTTTGGACTACCTGCCGAGGTTGAGGATTGCAAGGTGATTTATCATTCGGAGAACCCACAAACTTTATAGAGCTATGTTTGAATACGAAGAATTGACCGACATTATCGGTTGCAGTTGCACACTGCTGATACCCTACAGAGGACGCACAGAAGGTTTCGTGGTTGCAGACTATGGTGAGGACATCGTAGTGAAATTGCGCAATGGCAAGGAAATTGTAGAAAGACGTGATGACGTTCTTGTCTATGACTGACGAAAAGGATGCTTGGTGAAGGTTATACTCGCCAGGCATCTTTTTTCTTTCCGCCAGTAAAAGCCCTTTTGTATGTAACGGCAAACGGAGTTTGCCGATAAACTTTTATATGGCTATGCTTTGATGGTTATATTCGCCAAATGGCGACCTGCCTCTTTGTATGAGATAAAATCTGCGACTACGCCTTTCTTGGAGCTTTTCGTACAATGAAGCCTTTTGTCTGAGGATGGATCTTGTTTGCAGCATTGCGATTGTAGTTGGTTGCTCATGCTTACCTTCCTCTACAAATAGGAGTAGCCTTCGAAGCAGGTTCTCCTTCTGCTTGTCTTTGTCAATATGCTCATGCGACCACCCTCCATGCGGAAAAGTATATTGCCTGTTGGTTAACCATTGTTGCTGACGGCAAAACGCCATGGAAACGTGCTTTGCATTGATGATGGTTGCTGCAAATGATTGTACCATACGATGCTGTTACGGTGTTCTTGCGTCCTTTTCTGAATTACCGATTTTTTGAAGCCACTATTTTTCCTATGCAAAGGTAGCGTGATGCTTCGACAGATGGAATCCGTCTTGTGCGGTCGCTTCGCTGTGACCAATAAAATAGCCGATAATCTTCCTTTTTCTCCTCACCGCCAACAGAAAACGAGTATTATAGTCGATTTTCATGGTGCTGCCCTCATGTGCCACATCCCTGCTCTTGGATTGCATGTAAAAATTAAGTTTCACTTCAAAAAGTAATTCAATATGAAAAAAATCGAGAACACTTTCGTAGTAACAGGATTCGTAGGCAACAACGCAGAAATCCGTCAGTTCACCAACGCTTCAGTAGCACGTTTCTCATTGGCAGTCAGCCGTCAGGAGAAGAATGGTGAGGAAACCAACAGAGTATCAGCTTTCATGAACATGGAGGCATGGCGCAAGAACGAGCATGTTGATTCTTTCGACAAGCTGCAGAAGGGAACCATGCTCACCGTCGAGGGCTACTTCAAGCCAGACGAGTGGGTTGATCAGCAAGGCACCAAGCACAACCGCATCATCTTCATCGCAAACAAGTTCTATCCTACACCAGACAAGGAGGAAACTCCAGCGGCAGAGCCTGAAAAGCCTACCAAGAAAGGCAAGAAATAGGATTTCTTCATTCTCTCCAATAAACAAAGCGGCTTCGGTCGCTTTTGTTTTGCTCATACAACCATGTTTACTTTTATAGCCACTATTAGCAAGTTTACTCTTATAACCGCATGCGTACTGCTATTATAAGCGTCAAGCCGTCTTTCCTTTTTATACTTTGTCCCACCCATCTGCGAAACCGCACCAACAGTTCGTCAAAGCGACATTCTTTATTTATCGGGAGTAAGATCCCGAAAGATGAAGAATGACCATTTGCCGAAGGACAAGCACGAACAGAATGGCATTGGCTAACGGCATCCGTGACGCAACCGTCACTTACATGCTGTCTACCAATGCCACCCCTTTCGTTAAGTTGCTTGTCTGGCTGTTGCGCAGTTTCACTCCCACCCATATCTTTTATATTCGCTTCTCGTCTTCCTTTTATAATCCATGGTTTACCCTTTTATAGCCGTCACAAAGATTTCATGCCAAAAGGCTCCTTGACTGTGGCGACCAACTGTCGCTACTGCAATAAGCCACATGGCATGAAGGCTGGAGCGGAAACACACTCGGCATGGATGCCAAGAGAGTTTCCCAATTACTCCTGCCGCATCTTTGTTCCGTCCTTCTGTTATAATCGGCAAGCCGTTCTCTCCTTATAGCACTTCGTCCCTCCCTTGCGGAATTGCACCAATGGCGCAGTTCCACACCCACCCTTTTCTTGTTGTAATCTTATGTAGTAGCACTTATAGCCATTTCATTTCGTCCATCGTCTTTGCCGCTTCGGATATTTTCCGCAAAGGTACCAGTTGCGTGGCAAATGCCAAATTGGGCATCATGGATGCTTTTCAAAAAATCTTCCTCTATGTGCCTTGCATATAGAGCGTATTTTTCGCTTCCGATTTGTCTTTTTGCCTTCCAACTCCTTTGCGTGGCGGAAAAATATCCCTTGGGCAAGCCGAAAGGCTTCCGAAAATAGGGAAAATAAAAATTGAGTTTAACACAAATAATTTTTCCGACTATGGTAAGAATGATAGACGACAGCATCAAGAGACAGCTGAGCAAGAGAATGGATTTCTTCTTGAAGTATTTCCCTGTGAGAGTTCGCAATGTGGGCGAGGACGCAGTGGCTGCACGCCAACTGATTTGGGCGTTCAAGGATGCAAGGGACAACGCTTTTGAGAAGGTGGCGCAAATGACCGCAGCACATCTTATCAAAGTTTGTGGTGAGAAGATAAAGGACATCGTGTTTGTATGTGTGCCAGCCAGCACCCAAGCCAAGAACGAGAGTCGATACATGGCTTTCTGTAATCGTGTGAGCGAGCTTTGCGGCATCATCAACGGCTATTCGCACATATCCGTTTCAGGCGACCGCTTGGCAGTACACGAGCACCGCCATGACAAGGAAAAGAGCATCACTAAGACACAAGTGATTGAGTTTGATGAAGCCTACTTCAAAGGCAAGGACATCTATGTTTTTGATGATGTGGTAACGACCGGCGCAAGCTATGCCATTTTTGCCAATCAGTTGGAAATGTTTGGCGGAAACGTATTGGGAGGTCTTTTCTTGGGACGCACACACTATAAATATGCAAAGTGATATGGATAAGACAAAGTACATCAAAGCCAATTCCGTGGCTTTTTCGGGACATCGCACGATAGCGGAAGACCGCAAGGACGAGATAAGGAAGAAACTGAGGGGCAAGATAAGGCTGCTCTATGCTATGGGTATCACAAATTTCTATTGTGGCATGGCACTCGGCTTCGATATGTTGGCTGCTGAAGTGGTGATTTCATTGAAAGCGGAACTTACCAATTTAAAACTTATTGCCGTCATTCCCTATGACGGTCAGAACGAGAGGTGGAGCGCAAGGGAGCAAGACCGCTATTGGGATATTCTTGACAAGGCGGACGATGCTATCCTTTTGAGTAAGTACTATTTCAATGGATGCTTGCTCAGACGAAATGATTATATGCTTTCTCATTCGTGCGGACTGATTGCTTTCTTCGACGGCAAGCCCAAGGGCGGCACGTTCTACACTTGCCGAAAAGCCAAGTCGATGGGGATGGACATCATCAATCTGTTCAAGTCACAAGTATAACAAACGAAAACTATAGCGTATGGACGACATTGTATCTTTGTTCGTGGTGTTCTTCGTGTTCAAGGCTTTAGGCGGAACGCTTAAAAGCCTTTTCCACGGAGACAAGCGAAATGATTTCAGAAGAGACAGATAAGGAATTGCCTTATCTGCCAA
>ERZ1023641.363-NODE-363-length-13092-cov-8.202424_pt1 | contig 13092 bp, 9 predicted proteins | sample MGYA00380335_ERZ1023641 | MGnify/ENA primary metagenome ERZ1023641 (study PRJEB33179, sample SAMN07448970) | human gut metagenome | biome: Human-gut; feature: Human associated habitat; material: Faeces | host: Homo sapiens | place: India: Bhopal | collected... | reverse complement strand
TCGTAGACGGTTTGCATCAGCGAAATGATATGAGCTAGGCAATGGGCGGGCACGTCATGAAACTTGCCCGCAAGGAAATCTTGCTTAAAAGCAAGGATCTGACGGTCAGCCATACGAGGGTCTTCAGCATAGAATGGTTGAAAACTGCGAAGGGCACTGTCGCGCTCTGCCTCCACCTCGTGCTGGGTTTTATAGATGGGAAAGTCGTAAGTGGCTATAAGGGAATTGTAGCGCCAAGGACGGCCTTGCTCATATTCATAGCCAAACTTCGTTTCGCGCGGTAGGAAATAGACAAGAAGGGCTACCACTACCACAACGGCACCCGCAAGAGTGAAGGCACCGCTAAATCGGAAACGTATTCTGCTGCTATCTGCTGACATATTTTTAAGGAGTATAGGTGTGTGTTGCTGACAAAGCTACAACTTCTTACGCAATGAGGCAAGGCGAGAAAGGAAATTCTGAAAAAGAGAGGTGAGGTTTTCTTTAGGTCATACTCTCCCTTCTCAACGGATAATTACCACGGAGGGTCTCAAAGTTCTCAGGATGGAGCTTGAGAGCCTGACTGTCGCGAAGAGGGTCGTAAAGGCGAAGTTCTGGAGCGAGTTCCTTTCCGTCGCCCTCGGGATAATAGGCGAAATCTACTGGAAGGGATGGGGCTTGCACCGCAGAGAATTGTTCGGCATCGAAGCCAAAATGGCGAGCTACGGCTTGCAAAGACATGCGTGTGCCATTGGCCTTGCCATCGGCACTATAGCCTGCAATATGGGGAGTGCCTATAAATACGGTGCTGAGGAGGGTGGGGTCGATATAAGGTTCGTGTTCCCAAGTGTCGACCACAGCGGCGCGAATGCTTTGCGTGAGTAAGGCTTGCTTCAAGGCTTCGCCATCGACCACCTCGCCTCGACTGCTATTGATTACCACGGCCGAGCTACGCAACTGGCGAAAGAAATCTTCTGAGGCCATGTGGTAAGTGGGATGCGGAGCAGGAGCAAAGGTTAAAGGGGTATGGAAAGTGACAACATCGCTCTGATGAGCTATTTCCTCAAGACTAACATAACGACTAGAGTTTTCTAGTTCGGCGCGAGGAGGATCGCAAAGCAGTATTTTTGCGAAACCGAGGCGACGAGCCATTTGTTCCACTTGATTGCCTACATGCCCCACACCGACAATGCCCAAAGTAAGTCCGCTAAACACTTCGCGATGAATGGGCTGAGGAGAAGCGGACAGGAGCGGGGCATCACTCTCCCAACAACCATGGGCTGCGAGCTGCAGAAGCACACACTCTACATACTGCGCCACACTGCTTGCATTGCATCCGGGGCAGTTGGTCCAGGAAATACCTGCCTCGTGGAGGTAGGCGGTGTCGATATGGTCGTAGCCTATGGTAGCCGTGGCAATGAAGCTCACTTTGGAGCCATCGAGCAACTGACGATTGCACTTAGTGCGAGTGCGGATGATGAGAGCATCGGCATCTTTCACATCATCCGCCGTAATGGCTGAACCGGGAAGGTAGACGGTTTTGCCAAAGCTCTCAGCAAAGCCACGGATAAAAGGTATCTTGTCGTCTATTACTAGCTTCATATATTATATGTGATTGTATCCTTGAAGATGGAGAAAAAATGGATGAAGGGGATATTGGGAACACTGAACCTTTCCTCTTCTTATGCACTACTCCTCCCCTTAGCCCAAAAGAACTAGAACTATTTTGCAATATGTGACCTTATGTATTTGCGCTCTATGAACATGTAGGAAAGAATGGCTAAGACGAACGTAATCCCATAGACAGATAGGAACATGAGCAGCCCATGACCACGAAATACTCCTGTCTGCACAATGGCTTGAATAACGGGAAAATGGTAGAGGTAAATGCCATACGTCACATTGGGCAGAGAGAGTAGGACTTTGGGCACAGGCAGATTGTAGGCCAAATAAATGAGGAAAATCGGATAGCTGAACACTTCCAACGTGCGCAGTTGCTCGTACAATAGCGGCATACCATCATAACTTGGCACGTAGAGCAACAACTCTATAAGCACAGAACAGACGAAGACATTGCGAAAGCGATTTCCCCTATTCAGCCAATCTATCGAGAAGAGTACGCCCATTCCGCTCAAGAAGAAGCAGAAATACTTCAACTGAGGAGGAGCTTGCGGATAAATCCAAAAAGTGGCTAAGACCCATGCACCCAAGAGGTAATAACCCACCGAGCTACGGAGAGCACGAACGAACAGCGGAAGAAGCACATAGAAGAGAAGCTCAAACTTCATGGTCCACAACGATCCATCGACCGCCGTCATGTGACAACGGGTAAATGTACCTGGCAGAGATGGCTGCAACCAATTGAGCATCAGCAGATTGGAGCCTAGGTATTTCCAACTTTCCTTAGATGCCAAAAAATCGGCCACGCTATAAGAACTCAGCATCATGCCTAGGAGAAAGCAGAAAAGAACTACCACGACATAGGCTGGGAGGATTCGCTCGAAGCGCTTACGAAAATACTTTTGCAAGTGGTGCTCGTGCTGCAAAAAACTATAGGCTACGAGAAATCCCGTCATGACAAAGAAAGCTTTCACACTGAGAGGCCCCGATTGCACCATCATTTCACTCCACTCCGCATGGGTCAACACGCTAAAGTGAAAAGCCACGATGAGCAACGCAAAGACGTAGCGAAGCAGATCGAAGCAATTGTTCCTCCGTACATAGTGCTTCATGCCGTCGGTTAGGCGGAATGTCTGAAGTGGAGAAGAGAAGGAAGAGGGGTACGGCAACTTTCTTTTCATAAAATGCGCTCTCTAGCAGAAGTGTGTGAGACACTTGTTCGCGAAAGGAGCAATAAACTCGCACCTCAAAATTGGCGTTCCTCCACGAATGGGGAAAAACGCTAGAGGTAGCTAGCTTATTACTCCTTTATTATACGCGTTAGCTGAATTAGTAAACAAGTTAACCTGTTAACCCAAAATTTCACCAATGGGTTTATTATAGATGTGTAGCATATAGGAGGAGAAAGGGATATATCCCCACTCGTGGAGCACTAATGACGCTGACGGCGTACGCTTAGTCCTCCGCCCGATGAACTCTTGGGTCTTGAGGCTTTCGAAGAAGTACGTTGCTTCCTCTGCTTAGGAGCTTTGGTGGAAGAGGAACTGCTCACACTCGTACGTGTGCGTCGTGAAGAGGCTGACGAGGAACGACGCGAGGCAGAAGTACGACGTGTAGCCTTGCCTGCTGCGGCTATGGAATCAGCCTCGGCTTGAGCCAAAGAGTCGGCGCGGAGGCGAGCATAGTAAGCACTGTCGCGACCATAGACATGTTCTTGCACATCTGTGAGTTGCTTCTCTATGCGCTTCTGCTCCTTGAGCATAGCAGAATCATCGAGGCAATAGTTGGAGAGAAGGCGGTCTTGCAGATTGACAGCCTTATAAATGTCGCCCTTATAGCACTTCATTGTGAAGAAATCATCAGCCGACATCATGGCCGCATTGTTAAGCGAAGATCCCATGAGCATGAGTTTGCCCAGATAAGGCGCTACATCTTGCATCTTCACCCAGAACATTGGGTATTGCGCTAATTCTCCGCCGAAGTCAGAATCACCGCGCTTGAGCACGGGACAAAGGGCAGTGACTTGGCTTCGAAAGCTAGCTGTATGCTGATCGTAGTAAGTGCTCTCCTTAATGAAGTAAGCCTTTACCTCATCAGAAGGAAGATCGGCATCGTTGACGCGCACCTTATCGCCCTTCGACTCATAGAAGATGTGGTAACGATCCATAAGCTGTTTGGCCGTCACTTCATTTTTCGATGAGAAGTCTTCATTGCCATCGAGCTTATAGTCGTAGGCTTTGATTTGCTTGCGTAAAAGGAGCTTAAAAAGATAGGTAAAGAGGTTTTCGCGTCCATCCTGCGGCGTAGTAGGATAGTAAAGCACGGCATTAGCATCCTTCGTGAGGTCGAGCGTGCGATAAAGATCACGACGCCATGCCGCATCGCTAGGCATGCTCTGCGCTGTGGGAAATTCGCGATAGGAACTACCACGAGGCGAATTTTGTTGTTGTTCTTGCTTTTGCTGTTGTTCGGCACGACGACGCGGGGGCTGAGCCGAGACTTCGCTGGCTTGCCCTAGGGCGCATATCAAGAGTATAAGAGCAAATATCTTTTTCATTCAGTGTAACTTTGCTTTAGTTCACAATAACTTCGAGGCTACCATTAAGATTGCGTGTGATACCATCGGGGCCTATTGCGCGCACCTTAGAGATGTAGAAACGCTGACCACGACGAAGTTCGCGCATGAGGTTGCGCTGATTTTCGGTAAAGTTGGGACCTGCAGAAGGTTCAGGACGGAAGTTGCCCATGCGATCGGCGAAGACGGTCTCAAAGCTGAGAACTCGGAAAGGTATGTTGAGCAGTCCATCGTCAATGGCAGCGCCCAACCCACCGGCTCCGAGTATAGAGCCCTTGGCTATACGGCCGCCACGGAAGCGATCGGAACCTACTTGAATAAATGCTGTAGGATCGGGGAGTTTACGCACTTGGAAGGTAAAAGATCCCATATTCTGAGTTTTGCCATTGACAGTGCCGCTCACGGTGAAGGTCACGTTCTCGCCCACCTTAGAGGGACGAGCGGTATATTTTCCAGGTCCTTTCTGAGAGAGCGTTCCTCCCGTCATACTGAGATGCACTCCTGCATTGCCCCCTGCAGCCGTGACGCTTATGGGATTGTTGAATCCTGCATAGAGCACATTCATAAGGTCGGCAGCCACAGTGGCTCCTGTGGGAGGAGCTATGACATTATACTTTTGCGTGAAGTTGCGACGAATCACCTCGCCCGCAGCATTGGGCATAAGGATATAGCCCGAGAAAGAATACTGACCAGGGCCACCTACCGTGAAATTGTATGAGCCATCAGCTGCAATACGCCGACCATTGACATAGATTTCAGGACGCTGCGTAGTGTCAACAGCAGCCATGAATATGCGCGAGCGGAATTGGTCACCAGGATAAAGTGTAGTGGCTTCGGCCGAAACGTAGGCATTGAGTTGGTTGACGCGGATATCCTTGAGGTCGATATTGGCTAGCAGACAGTGGATTACCTCATTTTCGGCCTTGCGCACGTCGCTTTGGAGCTTGGCAAGCATCGTTACAGCCGCGATAGAGGGCATTTCCTCAAACATATATTGCTGCCAATTTTTTCCTACGTTGTCTTCACTACGAGGCACGTCGGTAGATAGATTCGACGCTATAATGGCACGTTGGCGAGGATCTGTGACAAGAGCAAGTATGCGCTGACGGAAGGAGTTGATCGCATCGAAGAGTTGTTTGCCCTTTCCCTTAGCGGGGGCGAGCATGATGCGATTGGATCCTTCAAGATCTTCTTTATTTTGCAAGTTGTCGGGGTCGGCATCTTTTCCATCTGCTTCGCGAGCAATAGCCCAGCGGAGTTCGCCAGCGAAGTTGTAGAGCGAATCGCTCATACGCTTCACTTCCATAGCCTTGTCATACCAAGGCTTTACCTTGGCAGGATTGCTTTTATATGAAGCAGCGAAATCAGAATAAAGCGCTTGATTCTCCTTCATGGCATTTCCGGTGGTGCGCTTTAAGCTATCACCTATAAGCGAGAAGCCCTTGAGCACATCGCTCGAGACGTTCAACGCAAGCATGGCCATCAACACGATGTACATGAGGTTGATCATCTTTTGGCGCGGAGATACCGGTCTTTTCTTTACTGACATATTAGGAGCCTAAGAGGGGGTTAGTTTTGAGTGGTCATCTTGACGGTGAGCGCTTGTATCATGCGCGAGTAAACACCGTTGAGTTCTTCAATCTGCTGAGCAAGTTTGCGAGTTTGTTCGTTGATTTGGTCAATCGTGCCCACCTGTTGACTGATGCTCTTGAAGTGGAGGTCATAAGTTTTATTGATTGCCGTGAGCGTACGATTGAGATTGGCCATTTCTTCGCTATCATGGGCAAGGCGAGCGCTTTGTTCGTCCACTTTCTCGAAGGTCTGAGCCAACGTGCGAAGCTTTTCTATATATTGTTGTGTAGCTTCTTCCATCTCGGGCGATAGTGCCGCTTGTGCACGGCGTAATAGTTCATCATTGGCCAAGCGGATTATCTCTGCCAAACGTTTTGCTTCAGCATCGAAGGGCACTGCACCAGCAGGAGTAGCAGCGGCAATAGCGGCTTGAGCTTGCTGTTCGGCAGTAGGAACAGAAGTTGCAGAAGGTTCGGAAGAAGGAGCCGCCTGCATGGGAGTAGTGTCTTCTTGTGTGGAAGTTGTAGCCGATTGTGCAGGAGCGGCGAACGAAGGAGCTCCTGTGAAAAGAGGTGCTACAGGCTGAGCAGATGCCGCAGAGACAGCAGGCTGAGCGGCAGGAGTAGTATGCGTTTCGTTCTCTGTGTTCTCTGTGTCTTCAGCTTCATCATCAGCTTCATCATCATCGTTAAGGCCAAGGCTTTCGGCTATTTCCTCATCGGTTTGATAGTCGTGGGGTAATTCCTTGCCTATTTCCTCCTTATCGAAAGGACGATCGAAGGCAGAAAGGAAGAACACTACAACCTCGGTGCCCATACCGATGAAGAGCATAAAGTTACCCCCTGGAAGGTGGGTGAGCTTGAAGAGCGCACCCAATATTACGATGGATGCACCCCAAGAGTATGCATAGTTGAGGAATGTCTGTCCGGGCACACTGTCCATCCAATGTTGCAAACGGACCACAATGTTTATCTTACTCATCTCAGTTTGGAGTTTGGAGGTTATAACCTCTGTTTGGAGTTTGGAGGTTATAAGGTTATAAAGTTACCTTTTCTTAGTTTGGAGGTTATTCTCAGTTTGGAGTTTGGAGGTTATGAGATCATAAAGTTACCTTTGTTGCATCAAGGGTTCTGACAAGCAGGAGCGACCTCTAAGCTTTTCAACTCTTCAACTTACCAACTAACATCTACTTCTTTTTCTTACCCACACTAGTGGTGCTCACGGTGTTGGCCTTAGAGCGTACACAGCGGAATCCGATGAACGAGCGGGGCTGGTTTTGATATTCCCATGTGCGCCATGCCGATTGAATGAACGACATAGGGTCTTTCCACGAACCACCTCTTACACTCTTGCGCTTGAGCACATAGGGGTCTTCTTTCGCTGCGTTGTAAGAAAGCTCGGGGTTGAGATCGGCCATAGCATCCACGCCAGCTTCGGTATAGACGGTACTAGTCCATTCGGCCACATTGCCCGCCATATCGAAAAGCCCATTAGAATTGGCTCCGTAAATACCTACACGCGAAGTGATAAGATTGCCGTCGTCGGTATAGTTACCACGATCGGGCTTGAAGTTAGCAAAGAAGCATCCTTCCTTGCTCTTGGCCTCTATGCCCTCCCAAGGATAGGGGTTTCCTTCCTTACCACGTGCTGCATATTCCCATTCCACTTCGGTCGGGAGGCGATAACGCTGAATGTAGCGAGCTTGCGGTCCCATACCTTTCAAAAGGAAGTTGGTGCGCCAAGCGCAGAAGGCTTGTGCCTGTTCCCAGGTAACTCCTACTACGGGATAATCGTTGTAGTTGGCCGATGAGAAGTAGAGCTTCATATACTGTTCATTGTTGGCATTGGTGAAATCGTTCACCCACACCGTGGTGTCGGGATAGACAGGTACAATGTACGTATTAAGGAAGTCGTAAAGGCTCGACAAAGGACGTTCGATCGTCTGGTTTACCACACGTCCGTTATCGTCAACGTAGGCCGTATCTTTTGAAATCATTACTACTTCGTCTGGATCTACGGAATGGTCCGTATTAAGCGAGCGTTCCTTTGGGTCGAGACGATACTTACGCAAGGCAGCCTTCTCATAGTCGAATATCTCGTAACGATAAAGCAATTGTTTGGTGTCGATCATGCGTGTACCATCAATAGGATGAGTATAATACACGCTGTTAATGGCACGCTCTTGATCTTCCGAAGGCTTGCGCCAAGGTATGGGCTTACTCCAGTTAAGGTGAGGCTTCACAGGGTCGCCATTGCGGTCAACTTCTATCTTATAAGTTTCATCACCGCCATATTGCGGGTCGGCGAGCCGTTCACGGATGATAGAATCGCGTACCCACTCCACGAACTGTCGATACATCGAGTTGGTCACTTCTGTTTGGTCCATCCAAAAACCATCCACAGAGATATCTTTCTGCGGAGATACAATTCCCCAGAGGGAATCGTTCTTCTGAAGTCCCACTTTCAGATAGCCTCGCTTCACCTCCACCATGCCATAAGGCGTAGGTTCGGTAAATGAGGAAGCTCTCGATCCGGTCACTTCGCCACCGCTCATCATGGCACGACTACTTCCCATGCACGAGACAAGGAAGCCGCTCACAGTTACAGCAGCGAGTATGTATAATAGATTGCGTTTCATCGGTTTTATTTGCTAATATGCGAATGGAACATTCTACCCATAAGCTAGCGCAGTAGAAATGTGCCATATATTGTATTATAGGATTTACCCATATACTCTCATTACAGCCATCTTACGCTCCTATGCAGATTCTTTCCTTTCTTTCCTAGATTAAGGTCGAGACGATAGCCAAGCGTCACTTCATGTTGCCCTGCACCAAGCCCCATTCCTGAGGTATTTGCCTCATAAGAATAGCCAAGGTCGATACCATGAAAACGGCCTCCCACAAATCCCATCACGGAATGACACGGACTATAGCCTAGGCCGGCATAAAGTTGCTTCTTCTCATGAGAATATTGCAATCGAGCTGTAATGTCGGCACGGAAAGCCGAACCATCATAGCGAAGAAGTGTAGAGGGTGTCAATGTAAACAACGTACTCTTTAGTCGAATATTGTATCCAGCCGTAAAATTATATACTGCTTTCACCTTATATTCGTTCGTTTCGCCTAGCATAATGGTAGGTGAAGTGACATGTTGCATACCTACGCCAGCATACCATCGGCGATGGGTGTACCACAAACCTACGGATGCATCAAACTTTGAACCGCTCAAGTCACTTGCTGGAAAGGCTGGATCATTTGCATCACCTAAATCGGCTTTTGAACCCTTCAGATTCTCATTGAGCATATCCAATTCGGCGCCTATGCTGAGCCGTCCTCCCCATAAGCGTTGGTGGTAAGCATACTGCACAGAAAAACGCATGTGTGAGAATAGACCAAACTGGTCGTTTTGAAACAACACACCCACACCATGTAGCGTCCGCCCTAGCTGGAAAGCCATATCGGCACCTGCATACATTGTACTTCCACCGTCAGTATAGCCCGAAGCATGACTCTGATAGGCAGCTGTCACGCTTAGTTGCGGATTTCGTCCTACTGCCGCTGGATTAAACTGCGGCTCCACCAACCAATAATGCGCAAAGACAGGCTCTTGTTGTCCGAAAGCATTCAAGCCCGTCAGCATAAAGCCGGCGAGCACACAGAGTATATGGACTAAAATCCTAACAGAGCGCATCTGTAAAGTATATATGGTTGTGCAAAATTAGTGCATGCCCTCAATACAACAAAACGAATGCAGAAAAATCTTTTCTTCTCTATCTCATTTTCACCTATCCGTCTAGACTGAAAAAGCAATTCACTTAACCCATCTCAGATTACTCAGTTTCCGAACCCAATATGTCGTAAAGGAAATCACCATTCCATACCCGAGTTCAATCCTCTGGAAGCACATAATAGGGCGAATTCCATCTTCCCTTCTTCACCAAAAACCCTTGCTCTACCAGACGACCAAGCGCATTGATAGCCATTGTGCGGCGCATCCCAGTTATTGACTGAAATGCTGCACGGTCTAACACCTCGTTAGAACGCTTCTCGAAGAAAGAGCGTACGCGCTTCACGATGTCTTCATCCGTAAGTTTCGAGAAGGTCTTTACCAAATCGTTTGCTCTGCGAAACGACACATTTTCAAACTTTTTCTTAAGCGAAGCCTTCGGGTAAAACTTGATATTATCCACGTGTAAGTGGTGGGCCAACTGCTTGTCCGACGTATCCACAATGCGCTGATCGCTCGCCAGCGATGGCGAGAACAGCCCTAGGTCGGGCACCTCTACTTGACCACCATTAGCTAGTTCTTGTCCGATGATTTGTGCCACTGCGTTCAATACAGCGAGTACATCGCCTTTCGTAACCGTACAACGTTCTTGAATCATCTGGCACAGCTGGCTCGCACTAATCTTGGAAGGATGAGCCAATACAGGATAATAGCCACGCAGTTCATCTCCCTCCGACCGAGGAATCTCTTGTAGTTTAAAGGTAATTGTAGACATATATATATTTATATTCTGTTTTATTTACTATCAAAAATACACTCCCCATACCATACAAATCCCATCATCAGAATTTATAGAACCACCCTTCATTGTTTCAGCACAACGACACAACCGTCTTCAAACAGGCATTCATTCGTTCCTTCGTTGTCCATATAGCGCTTTACCGCTGCCGTGCGGCAGAGCTACCACAGGCCTGTGGTAGAGCTACCGCTGCCGTCCGGTAAAGCTACCACAGGCCTGTGGTAAAGCTATCGATGCTCATCTAGCGACGGCAAAGTTATGAAATAGAAACGAATAGACCTACGTTTAAGCTAAGCTTTCACACTCTTGATTTCCACTTTCTAGCTATCATGGAAAGATCCGCGTATATGAGGTTTACTTTGTGTCCTACAAATTGTCTATTTCGAAGCTGTGGTTACATCTTGGTAGAGCCATAGTGAACCACAAAGTTCCGAGATATAAGCACCTTACGTATCATGCGGTAAGGGCACATATCTCGGAACTTCTAATATTCAACTTTCACCTGTCGAAAGTGAGCTTAACTAGTAAAGTGTTTCGTTAGAGAATCATCTATAAATTGAATCTGAAAGCTAATTTACTTAAACACTACGCCATAGGGGTGAACACCCGTGGTAATTGCTTTCTTAAATTTACCATCGGCTGAATAGATATAAATTTTACCCTCAGAGGTGTAAGCTTTATCATCAGTGAAAGCGTCGGAGCAGATATAAAGATCGCCCGTAGAAGGATTTACATCCATGATGCCCGTAGGGTTGATAGGTAGGTTATTGACATCGAGGAAGCCTTCTGCAATTCTTTCACGAGTGAGAGAATTGTACTTGTAGCTATTGATGGTGTTTGTCCAACTTTTATAATCACTCGAGTATACGGTCTGTACATTGAGCACGTAGAGCACTGAGCTATTTCCTAATGCGCGCGATGTTCTGTTTTGATTGTTGATAGCAATTATAGAGCCTGGGCCAACTTCATGAATTGTGCCATCGGCAGAGATTTCCACCACTTTAGAAGGAACATTTCCATAGTTGCCACGACATACTACAAACACGTTGCCACTATTGTCAATGGCCAATTGTCCGGGGTTTATGCCCACAGTATACTGATTTGCTACTTCAAACGAAGCACCATCTATTTGGGCTACCTTCAAGCCATTTTGGTAATTGGGAAAGTTGTAGCCATCACTAACAGACACGTATATTTTGCCATCATAGGCTGCAATATCGGCAGGGTTAGGACCTACTGTTATAGGAGCAGATTGCTGATAAGCGGTGGTATCCATACGAGTCACGGTGCCATCGTTGTAGGCAATATATACGTAGCCATTGTCACTGCATACGGCTTCGGGACCTTCCGAGCGATCGCCTGCATTCGCATTGGGTTTGCTCACTTCAGCAAGCACATGCATGGTCTGAGCATCAACAACCCACACCTTCTTCTCTGTGAACATCGGAATGTAGAGCTTTGAGCCATAGAGCACGGGGCGCTGTGGTGAATCGCCAAGGCTTTTTTGGTTAGCTGTATAGAATAGGTTTGATGTGCGGCTAGCCTCATCGGTAGAACTGAAAAATTCCATCTTTCCGTCAAGTTGATTTTGATTGCCTTGACAAAGCACATAGAAACCTCTTTGCCCACGAAGTGCAGGAGCAGGAGTGGGAGTAGGTTCATCATCGGAGCAGGCAGTAAATCCTGCGCAAACGAGCAGCGAGAGAGCGGCCAGTTTCAGAGATTTAAAAATGTTCATAACTTCTGTAGTATTTAATGAAATGAATAATATGCTTAACTTCAAGCTATAGGATGGGCCTATTCATTCTGAAAGATAAATTGCCTTACTTGCCCACTCTGACTAAAACCTATACTTCACACTTATCTTATAAGCTCTTCCAGGCATGGGGTATCGGCGTATCACTTCATAGCGTTCGTCGAAAGCATTTTGAATATCGGCTCGGAGCGTAAGTATTCGTTGCTGTCGGAAGCGAAACGTATGGTATACGGCAAATCCCCATTCACTATAGGCTGGCAGATTGGTGGTTGGCAGATGGTTATTTGTGTTCCATCGTTCGGATGCGAAGCTGACATGAGCCACAAACGATAGCCACGGATTCTCCCACCCTGCTGAGGTACTTCCACTATGCACGGGAGTATAAGCCAATTGCTTGTGCCAACTATTATTGCTGGGCGAGGTATGATCAGTGCAGTAGGTAAGCGAATAGTTAAGAGCCAAGAGAATGTTTTGTGCCTCAGCTAGGCGAAGGGTAGATTGCATGGTAAGGTCTATCCCCACGGTGCGAACATCGCCCAAGTTGGTCATTTTCCAAAGGAATAGGTTTACGGGAATGCTCACAATGCGATCGCTCACGCGATTATAATAAGCATCGGCTGTCAGTGTCAACACCGTCCACCATTTGGCGGGAGCTGCTTGCAACGTAACTCCCATAGAGAGTTGACGCGTCAATTCGGGCTTGAGGTATGTAGAGCCTTGATGATAATAGTAGCTCTCCGTGAAGGTGGGCATACGAAACGATTCCTTATAGCCGCCGCGCACGTAGAGACTGAATGGACTGCGCAGTGCTAACACTGAGGCTGTCAGCGAGGAGAGCAGTCGCTTCGCATCACGAGCAGAAGCGGCTTCACCAGCAGTTTGATTCCAATACTGATGCATTGCAGCACGTGCTATAAATTGTAAGCGTGAGGTCTTTAGTTGAAGGGAAAGGCTTTGCAACAACGAATCACGACTCACATGATTGTCGGTAATGAGATTGCTATTGAGAGAAGCATGTGCATAGTAGGTGTCATAGTCTGCCGTAAGCCAAGACAAAAAGGA
>ERZ1023641.359-NODE-359-length-13169-cov-9.798536_pt1 | contig 13169 bp, 8 predicted proteins | sample MGYA00380335_ERZ1023641 | MGnify/ENA primary metagenome ERZ1023641 (study PRJEB33179, sample SAMN07448970) | human gut metagenome | biome: Human-gut; feature: Human associated habitat; material: Faeces | host: Homo sapiens | place: India: Bhopal | collected... | reverse complement strand
CTTTATGATGATCTTGTTCATTCTTATTCTTTTTTGGATTAATACTGATTGAACTTCCCACATTCAAAAAAAACTTCAGGTGCAGACTAAAAAGCCAGGTTCACACCAAACACCACCTGTCTTGGTTGTGGCGGAATGGCGAAATCGAGACCTTGCACCGTGCCATGCGTGTAGTCGGCTGCCGTGTTTCCTTCAGGGTCAGCGCCCGAATACTTGGTGATGGTGAAGAGATTGGTGACATTCACGTACACACGGAGCGATTCGATACCCACTGGGGCAATCAGCGACTTGGGCAGTGTGTAGCCGAGCGATACGTTGCGCAGGCGAAGGAAAGATCCGTCCTCGAGGAATCGGCTACTGGCAAAACCGTTGTTGTAGCTTCCGTCGGCATTGGGCAGTGTCGATGCCTTGGGGATGTCGGTGATGTCGCCAGGCTTCTGCCATCTGTCCATCTGGCTTTTCAGGAATCCCCAGTTTGTGCCGCGCATGCCGCCATGCTCCTGGAAGAACCGGTTCATGTTGAATACGTCGTTTCCTACAGAGAAATAGAAGAAGAACGACAGGTCGAAATTCTTGTATCTCAAAGTGTTTCGCAAGCCGCCGGTGAAGTCTGGCCAGGCGTTGCCACATATCTGTCTGTCGGCCACGGTTATCTTGCCGTCGTGATTTACGTCCTCATAGACAGCGTTTCCGGTCTCGGGGTCTACATATAGCTGCTTGTAGAGCCAGAACGAGTACATGGGTTTGCCTTGTTCCAGTCGTACCCAGTCGCGGTCGTATTGAGAGAACGATACTGGCAGATATTCTATGCGGTTCTTGTTGTGCGAAATGTTGAAACTCGTTGTCCAGTCGAAATCTTTTGTCGAAATGTTCTTGGATGTAATCTGCAGTTCCACACCCTTGTTGCTCATCTCTCCCTCGTTGCTGTAGATCTTGGAGAATCCTGTCTTGCCAGGTATGGGGGTGGAAAGTAGCAGGTCGTATGTGTACTTATTGTAATAGTCGAACTCGAACGAAAGGCGTCCATTGAGGAACGAGCCTTCGATACCAATGTTCCACTGGCGTGTAGTTTCCCATTTCAGGTCGGGGTTGGCGAGCTGTGAGTGTAGGAGTCCAGCTTCGCTGTTGTATATGCCGCCGCCCGACCATAGACCCTGGCTGGCAAAGTCGTCGATGTTCTGGTTTCCTGTCCAGCCGATGCTTGTCTTTATCTTCAGACCGTCGATCCACTTCACTGGCTTCAGGAACTTTTCCTCAGAGAGTGTCCACGACACACCGAGCGAGGGGAATACACCCCAGCGGTGGTTCTTGCCGAAGCGTGAGGAAGCGTCTGCGCGAATGTTGCCATCGAAGGCGTAGCGGTTGAGCAGGCTGTAGTTCACACCGCCAAACCATGACACAAGACTGTAGGTGGAGCTGCTTGTGGTACCGGTGCTGACCGATGCCGACGAGAATTCCTTCAGTTCATTGTCGGAGAAGCCCGATGCCGAGATCGACTGCGAGCGAAGCCCCGTGTACTGTATCGAGTTGCCGGCGAATGCTGCCAAAGAGTGTTTTGTGCCGAAATCCACGTTGTAGTTGAGAAGCTGCTCTGCCGTTATGGTGTAGATGGTCGATGTCGCATCAGTACCATTGCCATTGGGCTGTCCGTCGGCCAGCTCGGTGTTGAAGTAACGCTTCTCACGGTAGTTGTTGTAGTCCACACTCGCTGAGGACTTGAACTGCAGCCCCTGCAGGATCTTCCATTTCAGACTCACGTTGTCTACCAGTCGAAGTCCGTAGGCATGATGGTCGCTGTTGTCGATGAGAGCATATATATTGTCAAAGATGCCGTAGCGTACGTAGTTGCCGTCTTCGTTGAACGGATTGAGCAGTGTGCTGTGGTGCACCGATGCCTGGAGAATACCTTTCGGACTGTTTGCGATGCGGCTCAGAGAGCGCTTGGTCCATGATAGAGAGCTGCCTGTCGAGAGACTTACTTTCTGGTTGATGTCGTGGTCCAGGTTGAGGCGGAAGGCGATGCGGCTGAAGTCCTGTGTTTTTACGATAGCCTCCTGGTTTGTATATTCGATGCCTGTGTAGAAACGGGTGCGGTCGTTGCCTCCGCTTACCGAGGCGTTGTAGTTCTGTATCTTTGCCGTACGGAAAATCACGCTCTGTCTGTCATAGGTCTTCTGTTCCTCGGGTGTTCCCAGACCTCCGCTTTCCTTCGATCTGTAGGGCACGAGGGCTGGGTCGCCACCGTCGTTGATCCAGGCTTCGTTCAGTATCTGTGCGGTCTCTGGACCCGAAGCAAGATCCCACAGCTTGGCAGCCTTGGCAAAGCCGAATTCCGCATTCAGGGTTACTCGCGTCTTTTGGTTTCTCTTGCCTCGCTTTGTCGTCACCAGGATGACACCGTTGGCACCACGGGCTCCATATACAGCAGTAGCGCTGGCATCCTTCAGCACCTCGATGTTCTCGATGTCGTTGGGGTTGAGGTCAGAGAGTGGATTGACGGTCTGACCGCCGTTCGAGATGGTCTGAAGCGCTGTGGAATTAATAGGCACACCGTCGATGATGTACAGAGGGTCGTTGCCGGCATTGATAGAGGTTGTACCGCGCAGGCGGACAAATGTTGCCGAACCCGGAGTTCCCGATGAGCTGGATACGATCAGTCCGGGTGCCTGTCCTTGTATCTGTTCATTGAAACTTGAGGCTGCGATTGAAGTGGCGTCGTTGCCTTTCACCGTCGATACCGAACCCGTCAGGTTCTGGCGCTTCACCTGCGTATAGCCCAGTACTACGACCGACTCAAGAAGGTTTCTGTTCTCGGTAAGTGAAATCTCGATAGGTTCTTCGTTGTCATAAACGTCGATGTTGAAGTCGTGGTAGCCTAAATAATTCACCTTCAGTGTCGATGGCAGGGACTTTACATCCAGTTTGAAATGGCCGTCCACATCCGTTATGACACCTGTTTTCTGTCCCACATATTTTACTGACGCTCCGATTATCGGTTCACCGGTACGTGCGTCCTTTACAGTTCCTTTTACGATGTTCTGGGCAAAGGCTCCCGCTGCCGCGACTGTTGCTACAACAATCACGGCAAAAAGTCGTTTTGTATTTCCCATTCTCTTCTCTCTCTTTTTTCAGTTTTATTGTACTTTCGCTGGACTCAGGAGTTATTAGTTTTGCTTTCTTGCTTGGTTAGCATCTTGCCTTTTACTTCTGTGCCAGGATGGCAAGCTGCTGTTTGGCATCTTTTTGGTCGAGCTTCAGGAAACCCGCCTTGTTGTTGTACTGCTGTCCGTCGGTGACAATCCATGAAAGGAAGCGGTCCACGTCGTTGTTGAATACCTTCTGCGAGAAGGCGATGCTCTCTACAGGAATCGACTCTATCTTGTCGCTCTCTATCAGCTTGATAATCTCGTCGATATTGCCCGACTCAAGTATCTCGGCCTGGTTCTTCTTCACGTCGAGTGGGAGCAGAGAGATGTCCTGTTTCAGCTGGCGTGAGTTGAGGTCGAAGAGGTAGGCGATGTTGTTGAACGTCACCGACTGCTTCTCCTTCTGTATGGCATAGAGCAGGAATTTGTCGTCACCGGCAATACGCTTTCCGCGAATGTCACCCTTGGTGAATCCGAAGTGCTTGGCAAAAGCCTGGCAGGCAGAGGCACTGTTGTTGCCGCTGAACACGGTGAGCTTGTCGGCAAGTTTCTCCTTCTTGCTCTTGCTGTCGGCTTCGTCCAGCAAGTCGTCCTCTGTCTGGAAGAAGAGCTTCTTCAGGTCTTTCTCACTCCATTGGCGATGTGTGATCTCGTCGTACAGAGGGTTCTCCTTTGATGTCACGGGCAGGATGGCATAGCGTGCCACATTGGTGGCGGCGTGATTGTCAGCGTTGTTCACGATGGCGATATTGGCCTCTTCTGCCTTGTCTACTATTTCTATAGTCACTTCAGGGTGCACAGTCTTGTATCCCTTGATCCAGTTCTCCACCAGTGGGCGGCTCACCTTCGTAACCTGCACCTTGATGTTTCCGTTACTCTCGTTGGTGTTACCCTGATTGGCGGCATTGGCAACTGCTGCTACAGCAAATGCGATGATTGTGATAATAGCCTTGATTTTCATTTCTATACCCTTTCTTTTTTATGTGTGTACTTATTATTATATTAATGTATATTATCCGTAAAAGTGTCTGTACTTTTCTGCGATAAAAACATCAACTTGTTCTGGGTGCAAAGTTACGGCAAAAAGCCCATGTGCACAATCGCCGTGCTGTGGTATTTTGTATCCCATAAAGTGGTGATTCGTCTACCATGATTGTGGTACGTGTCTGGTGTCTGATAGCCGAATTTTACCAGATTTGTTGTTTATAAAAGAAAGCAAGATGTAGTCTATGCTTAAAATCAATGATTGGTTACTCAACTTTCGCAAGTTCAATTAGTTGTTTTTGATTTTTGAAGCCATCTGTGACAGGCAGGACTAAAAATAGCATAGAAAAAGCAGTGGACTCATTCTGATATACAGAGAGTCCACTGCTTATTTTGCGATATCTTTGGGGCTATATTTATGTTTTTACAGCCTTATTACAGTCTGCTTAATTCTTCTTCGCTCAAGCTCGTCATGTCTGCCACGATTTTGACATCCATTTCTTGAACTAACGTCTTAACCCCTTGATACTTTATAAAACTTATTTCTGAAATTCCATTAGAATATAGGTGTTCCGATGCAGCCGTTGGGTGCCTGGATGTGGAGCAGGGCACTTACGGTGGCGGCAATGTCGGTCATGTAGTGAGGCTGGGTAGTGGCACCATGCTGAATGTGCCATCCCATGAAGACCAAAGGAATGTGGATGTCGTAAGGATTCCAAGCGCCGTGGCTGGTACCCTTCGCTACATCGTACTCATAATGGGCAGGCTTCAGAACAATCTGCACGCCTCCGCTGCGCTCGCGGTTGTAGCCGTTGATGGCACGGAACTTCAATTGCTCGGGAATGCTTTCGGTCGAGGTCTTCTCCATGTCGAAGGCATAGTGCACAATCTTCTCTTTCTTCAGACGGTTGACTACCACCTGTTTCACGGCAGCATAGTCGAGACCAGCCTCCTCGATGGCGGCGGTGTGAAAGAACACCTGATAGTTCATGATTGTCATCACGAGGTCTTTGTCGGTGTTGAACTTAGCCTTGAGCTCTTGGTTAAGTTCCTTGACCATAGATTTCCCGTTCCAGATGCCGGCAGGTATGCGCTGGTCTTGCAGGAAGGCGGCATTGTTGACAGCACCATGATCGGCAGTGAGGAAGGTGAGATAGTTGCCCTTGCCGATGGTCTTGTCGAGATAGGCGAAGAAGTCGGCAAGCGCCTGGTCGAGGCGCAGATAGCAGTCTTCGGTCTCAACGGCGTTGACTCCCACCTGATGGCCGATGTAGTCGGTGCTCGAGCAGCTGATGGTGAGCAGGTCGGTGTCGGTGTTTTTGCCTAAGTTCTCGCCCTCGATGGCAGCCTTGGCAATATCGAAGGTGAGGTTGCAGCCGAAGGGCGTGTTGCGGATGATCTTGTAGCCATGTTTCTTGTAGAGAGCAGCGAGGTCGAGAGGCAACTGTGCCTTCTCGCCGTCGACGATGCCGTTCTCGTAGTTGTTGGCGTCGGCTGTGCTCTGCTGATAGGTGTCGATGGGGTAGAGGGTTTCCCACTTCTGTGAGAGATATTTCTCTGCCAGCTTACGCTTGTTGAACTTGTTGACCCACTCGGGCAGTTTGTCCATATAGAAGGTGCTGGTGATGAATCGTCCTGCTTTGTCGTCGAACCAATAGGCACCGTTTGCATGATGTCCGGCAGGAAGAATGGCGGCGCGGTCTTTCAGCGCCACGCCAACGACCTTGGAGCGGTTGTTGGTGGCAAGGCGCAGCTCGTCGCCGATGGTTGTCACCCACAGATTGCGTGGCGACATGTAGCCTGCCTTTCCATCGGAGCCAACAGGTTTCACTGTGTTGTCGCCCACGCAGTTGACAATCTTTCCGTCTTTCACAAAGGCGTTGCCGGCAATGCCGTGTATTGAGGGTACGGAGCCTGTCCAGACGGAGCTGTGTCCGATGGCAGTGACGGATGGGATGTAAGGTATCTGGCAGTTTTCTACGCTGAAGCCTTCGCCGAGCATTCGTTTGAATCCGCCCTCACCATAGCGCGCATAATAACGATAGAGATAGTCCCATCTCATCTGGTCGATCACAATGCCCACCACGAGCTTGGGGCGTTCGGGTTGTGCCTGAGCTATTCCGCAGAAGGCACAGAGAATGAAAATCAGTCGATAAATTCTGTTCATGTTTTATAGGGTTACTGGTTAATCTTTTGCAAAGTTAAATAAAAAAACTGATTAAGCGAAGAGAATGATTTTTTATTTCTAAAATCGAAGGCTATCCCAAAGAAAATGCGTAATTTTGTTGCCGAAACTAATTTAACTCCAGAAACAGCGGATAAATCCTCAATCTTCTCCCCGGTAAACTCTTTCGTAAGCCTCTTGCATCTGTTGCAGCGAAAAGTGGCTCATGGCATACTTTCGGGCTTGTTCAGCCCAGAGAGCTCTCTCGCCTTGAGGAATGGTATGGGTGAAGAGGCGCATGTAGGCATCGATGTCGTTGTGCTCCACCTTGAGCGGCCAGTCGGCGGGCAGCGTGTCGGAGAGCCCCTTGGCATCATTGATGATGACGGGCGTGCCCTCCATGCTTGCCTCGATGGACAGCAGCGCCAGACCCTCGTGCTCTGAAGGCATGAGCAGATAGTCGAACGAACCGAGATAAGCCGACAGGCCGAAGAGTGGCGGATGGATGCTGGCATTGGGCGCATCGCCTATTCTGTGGGTGAGCATGTCCTTGAGTCTGCCGTTGCCGAAGATGTGGAAGAAGTAGCGGTCGTTGCAGCTCAATCTCTCCACGATGTCGGCCAGATGGCTGATGCCTTTCTGCTCCTCCATGCGTCCGGCAAAGAGGATGTTGACTTTTCCCTCCATAAGCCCGGGATACGTCTTCCGCTCCTGGCAGGGCGCAATGCCATTATATATAATAGGTGGCAGGGCGTGGTAAGCTTTCTGATAAGTATCGAGCACCGAGGTGGAGATGGCGATGTTGGCATTCTTCGACTGCAGCCAAGCTTCCACCTTGTTGCCCGTCTTCTGCATGCCGTGCCACAGCGACGTGTTGTGAATGGTGCGCACTACGCGGCAATGGCGGGCGAGACGGGGAAAGAGATGGAAAAACCGATAGACCGCCCATTCGGGAATCTCGCTGTGGCAGTGGACGACTGTAGGACGATACTTCAGGAAGAGGAATACAAACCACAACGGAAACAGCAGCGCTGCCGTCTTCTCGAAGAGGTAATGAAACGGCACTGCGGGAACGGGTGAGCGGTGGAAGGCGATGTGAGCCGCTTTCATCTCGCCGATAAACTGCCGTGTGAAGGGCGAACGGCCTCTCACGACCTCGACAATATGATACTCGAAGTCGGGATTCTCGGACAGAGCAATGTTGAGTGCCACGCGCTCGGCTCCGCCCATGTCGAAGTGGGATATGATATGGAATATTCGTTTCATACGACAAAAATAAGCAAAATGTTTTGAACTTCAAACAAATAGTGCTAATTTTGCAGAAAATAAAACAGAACAATCGTATTTCAAGGAGTTAGGGGAGTTAAGAAGTCAAGGAGTTAAGACAAATGTCTTATTGTTTGAAAGCCAAGTAAAAATGCTGTTGTCTTAACTCCTCAGCGACCATGGGGAGCGATAACTTCTTAACTCCCCTAACTCCTTGACTTGCGAAATTTGAATAAAAACGGAAAAATGGCAGAAACATTAAAGGAGAAAACGGCTAAAGGATTGTTTTGGGGAGCTATGAACAGTGGCTCCACACAGGTGCTCAACATCTTGTTCGGCATCTTCCTGGCACGCTTGCTCTCGCCTGCCGACTATGGAATCATCGGCATACTCACCATCTTTACACTCATTGCTGGCAACCTGCAGAGCAGCGGATTCACGCAGGCTTTGGTCAACCTGAAACATCCCACCGACCGCGACTACAACTCGGTGTTCTGGTTCAATGTCATCGTGAGTTTCGTGCTCTATGTGGTGCTCTTCTTCAGCGCTCCGCTGATAGCGGCTTTTTTCCATCAGCCCTGCCTTGTATGGCTGTCGCGCTTCGTGTTTCTGGCTTTTTTCATCTCCTCGTTTGGCATCGTGCAGAATGCCTACATGACCAAGAATATGATGAACAAGGAGATAGCCATCGTGAGCTTCGTGGCGCTCATATCATCGAATGTGGTGGGCGTGTGCCTCGCCTTCAGCGGCATGGCCTACTGGAGCCTCGCATGGCAGCAGGTAATTTTTATTACGGTGCTCAACTTTGGCAGATTCTATTACACAGGCTGGCGTCCACAGTTGCATATCGACTTCGGACCGGTGAGGCAGATGTTCGCCTTCAGCGTGAAGCTGCTCATCACCAATATCATCAACACTGTGAGCAACAATGTGCTGACCTTTATCTTCGGTCGTTTCTATCCTATTGACGATGTGGGCAACTACTCGCAGGCTTACAACTGGAACACCAAGGCCAATTCGTTTATCTCCAACACGGTGGGGCAGATAGCGCAGCCCGTGCTCTCGTCGGTGAAAGACGACCGGGGCAAGGAACAGCAGGTGTTTCGCAAGATGTTCCGCTTCACCTCCTTTCTCTCCTTCCCGCTGATGTTCGGACTGGCACTGGTCTCGCACGAGTTCATCCTCATCACCATCAGCGACAAGTGGATAGCGAGTGTGCCCCTGCTGCAGATTCTCAGCGTGAGCGGAGCCTTCGTTCCGCTGTACACACTCTATCAGAACCTCGCCATCAGCAACGGACGCTCGGATGTTTACATGTGGTGCAATCTGGGGCAGGTGGTAGGATTGCTGGCGTTGGTGCTTTGCTGTCACAGCTACGGCATCTACTGGATGGTTGTGGCTTACACAGCCTTTATGATATTGTGGCTGCTGGTGTGGCAGGGCGCCATCAGACACATCACAGGCTTGCGCTTCAGGGATGTCTGTCTCGACACACTTCCCTTCCTGTTTTGTGCGGCAGGCTGTATGGTGGCAACTTATTATCTCACCTGCTGGCTGTCGAACATCTACCTGCTCTTGCTGGTAAGAATCATCCTGGCTTCTTCGCTCTATTTTGCAGTCATGAAGCTTCTTCGCGTCAAGATACTCGAAGAATGTCTCACATTCATGAAGAAAAAGAAAAAATAGTGTGCAGAAATCTCCGTTCCGTAGTTTGGAATGTCCGTTCCGTGATTCGGAATGGCCGTTCCGTGATTTGGAATGTCCGTTCTGTGATTTGGAACGGAGAATTTGATAAGTGAGAAGAAACAATTCACTCACTTCCTCCCAAACTTTTCTTAACTTTCTCCCAAACTTTTCTTAACGTCTCTATCTTCTGAGTATCTGTAAATTATAAATTCTTCTGAACAACAGATACAAGATATTGACGTGTTTCATCTTCCAGCCACGGCGCAGCAGGGCGATACAGAGGCGGCAGACGGGATGGGTGACGCGATAGGTGCAGATGCTGTCTACCTTTTCGAGAGGCAGCTGCTGTTCGGCTGCTACGCGATAGGCATTCACCATGCCGATGTCGGTGGCAGTGCGGTAAATACCCTTGTTGTCATGCTGCTCGATGAACGATGCCACAAGCTGGCAGGCCTTGAAGTGCGAGGTGAGGTTTTTCTCCGAGATGTCGTGGGTGTAGGAGGTGATGTTGTCTTTGCGATAATAGTACACCACTTCGTCGATGAAATAGCGCTTGGCAAAGTACATGACTCGTGCCACCACGGCGTAGTCCTCGCTGTAGTCTATGCCCTCGACGCTGTATATGCCGTGGTTTTCGAGCAGATCCCTGCGATAGATTCTTCCCCAGATGCGGTTGGAGGTGATGTTCTGGCAGAGCAGTTTGCGCTGATAGGTGCGATGGCTGTCATGGGCGGCAGAATGAAACAGAGTGGCTTGTCCGTTCTCCCAGTCGGCAAAGCCTCCGTCTACGATGTCGGCACCGCTCTTCTCGGCAGCTTTTACCAGCTTTTCCACTGCATCGAGTGGCAGAAGATCGTCGCTGTCCACATGCATGATGTATCGGCCTCGCGAGGCAGCGAAAGCTGTATGGCGTGCGCCTCCCAAACCCTTGTTGTGCTCGTGCTGAATCAGTATCACCTGTGACTTTCGCTCAGGAAACCTGTCGATAGTCTGTTGCAGTATTTCCACACTTCTGTCCTTGGTACAGTCGTTTACAAACACATACTCTATGTCGGCAAAAGACTGCTGGAACAGAGTCTCGGCACATTGTTCTATGTATTTCTCAACACCGTAGATGGGGACGAGGATGGATACTGTGGGCATGATGGTGAAAGGTTTGGATGGGTGAAGTAATTTACAATAGATACTGGGCAATGAGCAGCCCGTTGTAGAAGAATAGGAATACAGCAAGCACCATGACGATGAGGCGCAGATGCGACTGGTTTCTGGCGCTGAGACCTTTGAGCAGATAGCCTATGGCGATGGGGATGATGAAAGCCCAGTGGGCTGTCATGATGTACACCTCGTTGAGGCCGAAGCCCAATCCTAAGTGTATGAATGCGTCGAACGCTACCCATGCACCTATCATCCACAGGAACTTCGACCTGCGTCCCATCCACAGACCTGCGGCAAAGAGCACCACGAGGATGGCTTCGAGAACATAGGGCAGAGGCGTGCGGTAACGTACAAAAATGGGGCGACGGGTGCCGACGTCCTGCAGCAGATGATCTTTGTGAAGGATGAGTGATTCGCCAAAGACATTCTCTACCAGCGACTGTGGACGCGACACGCTGAGGTCGGCCCAAGAGAGGATGCCTTTCTCCTTGATGGCGGTTCCGTGAATCTCGCGCTTGCGCTTCTGGTCGGCTTCCACCTGTGCCTTGAACATGCTGTCGCGCTGTTCGCGTGCATGCAGAATGCGGAGTCCTTCCTGGCGGTGAGGAATGATGAAAGCCTCGTTCTGCCAGATGGCTGCTGCGATGATGAACAGCGAGGGAATGACGATGCCCATCAGCAGGTGGCGCCATCTGAAGATGTCCTTGCCGTTGGCAAAGAGGGCAGAGAGGAACACCTTGGCTCCGTTGGTGATGGTGATGCCTGCCGTGAAGACGAAGAGCGTGGCTGTCTGCCAGGCCGGCATCTTCTCACGGTTCACGATGTGCTTGCCTGCCACATAGAACGTGAGGGTGAGCATGAACATCGACAGACCGAAATGGTCGGGCACGAAGCTGGAGAGCATGATGTAGGCAAAGGAGAAGAAAAGGGCCGACAGCAGGTTGGAGTCGAGTTTGTCAAGCTGCAGTATCTCACGGAAGGTGCGGCGGATGAAGACAAACGAGTAGGTGGAGAGAATCGTCATCACCACAGCCACGAGGATGATGGCGATGTTCTTGCCCGTGAGCTGCATCTGCCAGTAGTTGAGCAGATAGAACGGATACCAGAGGAATGGCAGCAACGGATGACGGAACTCGGTGTAGTAGGCGTTCCACTTCGACACGGTGAGATAAGTGAACACGTCGAAGCCCGACAGTTGATAGTATCGGGTGAAGAGACTCCAGTAGCCTATGTGGTTTCCGCCCTTGGTAAAGGGCGTGAAGTGATAGCACACCATGAGTGTGTTGAGTGCTGCGAATACAAGGAGCGCCACGATGACTGCCCACTTCTCTTCTTTTCTTATCTTGAAAATATGGTTCATATTTGTTGCTTAATATATTGTTTCTCTTTTACGTCATGGAGGAGTTTCGCTGGGGAGTTAAAGAAGTTAAGGAGTTATCGCTTCCTTCGGTCGCTGAGGAGTTAACTCCTTAACTAAGCATATAGCGGAAGAGCAGCGCTCCGTTGTAAGTGATGAGATAGAAAGTGAGTCCTATCAGGACAGAACGGCAGAGCGAGAGGCTCTTTCCTCGCAGGTGGCGCAAGAGGAAGGCGATGGCGATGGGCACAAAGAACATGTAGTGTGCCGTCATGATGTAAATCTCGTTGATGCCGAATCCCAAACCGATGTGCAGGGCAATGTCGAAGAGGAAAAAAAGCATCGACAGACAGAAGAACTTGGAGCGCACGCCGAAGAAAATGCCCAAAGCGAAGAGCAGCAGAATGATGCCCTCTACGATGTAGTTGATGGCCGAGTCGTAGCCCACGATGACAGGACGGCTTCGCAGCACGTCCTCCAACAGGTGCTGGCGATGCAGCTGGATGGCTTCGCCAAAGAGGTTTTCCAAAGCCGTCTCTGTGCGCGAGGTCGTGATGTCGGTCCAGCCCATAAACTCGCCTTTGGCAATGGGCTTACCCGTGTTTCTGTTCCATATCTGCTTATGGTCTCTCACGTACTTCGCCTGTGCCTTCTTCTGTATGATGGCTTTCACGGCAGCCTCTACCTGTGCCGAGTCTTTCACTTGTGCCGTATCGCGATACTGCTTGTAAATCAGCTGCTTGGCCTCTTCGCTCTTCTTCATTCTCATCTCGTGGCGTGCCATCTCCTTGGGCCATACAAAGGTGCGGTATTCCACACGTGCCACAGCCCACATCAGGGCGGCTGGCAGGATGATGCCCAAGAGCAGATACTTGGGCCGGAAGAATTTCTGGCCGTTGGTAAACAGGGCTGCGAGGAATGTCTTTAGTCCGTTGTTGAGCGATACGCCTGCTGTAAGCACAAAGAGCACTACGGTCTGCCAGGTGGTGAGCCGGCGTCCTTTCTGCATGCAGATGCCGCTGATGTAGAGTGTCATGAGCAACAGCATCATCGACATGATGAAATGGTCGGGCACCATGGCTGAAACCATCACATAGGCAAAGGAGAAGTAGAAAGCCGACAGCAGGGTGGCGTCGCAGCTCTTCAAGCCTATCACTTCGCGGAAGATGCGGTAGAGGAAGATGAACGAATAGAAGGCGCAGAACACGAGGATAATGGCCACGATGTACTGCACGCAGTTGATGCCTGTAAGGGCAATGAGTGCCTGGTTGATCAGGTTGGGAATGTACATAAAGAAAGCCAGCAGAGGATGGCGATACACGTTGTACTCTGTGTCCCAACAGGAAACGACGGCATAGGTAAGCGGGTCGAAACCTGCCACATGGAAGGTTTTGACAAAGAGTTTGTGATA
>ERZ1023641.358-NODE-358-length-13208-cov-7.666844_pt1 | contig 13208 bp, 10 predicted proteins | sample MGYA00380335_ERZ1023641 | MGnify/ENA primary metagenome ERZ1023641 (study PRJEB33179, sample SAMN07448970) | human gut metagenome | biome: Human-gut; feature: Human associated habitat; material: Faeces | host: Homo sapiens | place: India: Bhopal | collected... | reverse complement strand
GGTCTTGTCGGTAGGCTCACAGAAAGAGCGCGACACACCATTGACAGTGACCGAACCCTTGTCGACAGTGAAGTAGCCCTTGCGAGCCATCTCGCGGTCGAGTCTGTATTCGAAAGTATAGTAGGTGGAACCATCAGCATCACGTTTGTCAATACAGGTGGCAGTCTGGTCTACGTGTCCCTGTACGATGTGTCCGTCGAGCCTGCCGTTGAGCATCATAGAACGTTCCACATTCACCTTGTCTCCCTCTTTCAGCAGTCCGAGGTTGGAACGGTCGAGTGTTTCCTTCATGGCAGTAACTGTATAGGTGTTGCCTTCTAAAGCCACGACCGTGAGGCATACTCCATTGTGCGCCACACTCTGGTCGATACTCAACTCGCCAGCAAACGGGCATTCCAGTGTAAGGTCGATATTCTCCTTGTCCCTTTTCACAGCCACGACAGTAGCCATGTTTTCTATGATTCCGCTAAACATGATGTGATATTCGTATGAATTTAAAATGTTGATGAATGTTTTCTATGATGTAGAATATTGTTCAAAGAATGATGAGAGTATTCAATGACAAAGTTCTAAGAATAAAAAGAAAAGGGTCGCCCGATGATGTGATGAAACTCCGAACTTAGCAATAAGTTTGAGAGCCCCCCGCTTTTGTAATCCACCGGCTTTGCAGCTTCACCGAACGAAGTCCAGCTTATTGTGGCCCGCCATAGGCAAGAGAAGTCTTCTCGGTTTCATAATTTGTAATGTGATGAGTATCCCAATCTAACCGAAACGACCCTTATGTATTTGCAAAGATACTGCTTTCTTCTGATGCAGCCAAATTTTTTGGCATTTTTTTACAGCATTCTTTCTGCTTGTTCTTCTTTTTTTTACAGCATTCCCTTCGATGAAGGCAGTTCGAAGTGATAGATATCTCGCTTCACTGCCATCTTGAGTGATCGTGCGAGTGCCTTGAAGATACCTTCTATCTTGTGGTGTTCGTTCTCGCCTTCTGCCTTGATGTTGAGGTTCATCTTGGCAGCATCGCTCAGACTCTTGAAGAAGTGCTTGAACATCTCGGTGGGCATTTCGCCTACTTTCTCGCGATGGAACTCAGCGTCCCAAACGAGCCAGGGGCGTCCACCAAAGTCGAGAGCCACCTGGCACAGGCAGTCGTCCATAGGCAGGCTGTAGCCATATCTCTCGATGCCTCTCTTGTTGCCCAATGCCTGAAGCAGACATTCGCCCAGTGCAATGCCTGTATCTTCGATGGTGTGGTGCTCATCCACGTAGAGGTCACCCTTGGTGTGGATGGTGAGGTCCATCATTCCGTGCTTTCCTATCTGCTCTAACATGTGGTCGAAGAAGCCCAGTCCTGTGGAGATGTCGCAGTGGCCCGAACCGTCGAGGTTCACCTTAATATATATGTCAGTCTCCTTGGTGGTGCGTTTTACCTCGGCGACGCGGTCGCCGGCAAAGAGAATTTCGGCTATTTTGTCCCAGTCCATGCCATCTTTGCCCAGTATCAGACTCTTGCATCCCAGGTTCTCGGCCAGTTGAGCGTCGGTTTCACGGTCGCCGATGACATAGCTGTTGGCCAAGTCGTATTCTGGATTGTCAATATAGTGGGTCAGCATGCCGGTGCCAGGCTTTCTCATGGGCGAGTTGTCCTCGGGGAAATGGCGGTCTATCAGCTGCTCCTTGAAGTGGATTCCCTCACTTTCCAGTGTCTGGATGATGAAGTTGTGCACAGGCCAGAAAGTGTTTTCCGGGAAGGAGTCGGTGCCTAATCCGTCCTGGTTGCTCACCATGACGAGCTGATAGTCTGTGTGTTGGGCAATGAAACTGAGGTTTCTCATCACGCCCTTGGTGAAGACAAGCTTCTCGAAGCTGTCAATCTGTTCATCTTCCGGCTCCTGAATCAAGGTTCCGTCGCGGTCGATGAATAGCAGTCTGGTTTGTTTCATGTCTATGTCTTTTTTATGTTGAATGATTTTTAGCATTTAGCATTTCAGTTTTCTTCATTTCGTCGTTCTCTATACTGCCATAGAGATAGATGTACGAGATAAACAACCAGTGCAGGATGTATGCGAAGATGAACAGCAGGAGGGCTGTCACGACGATGAAGAGGAAGGTGAAGTAGGAGGGCGTTCCTACCGGGTCGCCTTCGAGAGTGCCCATCTGTGCCGATACCTGTGCGCCTATCAGGATGGCGAGAGGAATGTAGATCAGGATACCTGCCACCAGGATGACAAGACTGCCCAGGAAACCCATCTTGAAGATGGAACCCATGTGGCGGAATCCGCACTTGAATGATTTCCAGGGGCGTAATTTCTCACCCTTTTCCTGCAACATGTATTTGGGAGTGAGATAGGCGAAAGGCAGACTCACCGCCATGCAGAGGGCGGTGGCAGCGACGATGGCGAGTGCAAAGAGCACGATGATGAGGAGCGAGGGCGAGCCTGCTGCCGAATCTGCCGTAGCAGCCGAGCCTGCGGCTGTGAGAAATGCCGTAAGGTAAAAGCAAGTTAGGGCAAACGTTGCGGCGAATGTGACGACGAAACTGACGACAGCCGAAGCGAGATAAACCGTAGTAAACCGCTTCAACATTCTGCCTAAAGGCTTGTCGGTCAGCCAGCGCCATGCTGCTGCTCCCATGAGGAAAGCCGCCACGATGACACCCAAGTAAACGACCGTCTGCAGGCAGAACGACAGCATCATGTTTTCCTCGCCCCAGTCGTGAAGCATCTTGTTGGGTGTGCGCAGGTAAACCATGAATGCCACCATGAATGCATAGATCATAAAAGCCCACCATGTACTTTTCAGCAGGTTCTTCACATTGCCAGTCATCAGACTGTAAGCTTCTTTCATGCAGGCAGTTACACTGCGATGCTTTATCAAATCATTTATCTTCATAGTTTCATTGAATGCTTAGTGTTTAATTGTTAATGTTTAGTGTTTAATTGTGGTATAACAACCTTTCTGCACAGTAAACACTAAACATTAGTTTCATCTCCTTCCTTGTCTTCTGAATTCCGAGCAGGTGATGGCCGTGGCTATTGCTACGTTCAGACTGTCGGCAGTAGGTCTTCCTGGAGGGAAGTTGGGGATGAGCAGCCTGCGGTTCACCCTCTGGGTGAGTTCGGGCGAGATGCCTTTTCCCTCGTTTCCCATGACGATGAATCCACGGTTGTCGAGCTGTTGTGCATAGATGTCCTCACCGTCGAGCAGGGTACCGTAGACAGGCACGTCGGCAGGCAGCGAGGCGAACAGCGCCATCAGGTCGCCATACAGGACCTTCACTCTGGCGATGCTTCCCATCGTGGCTTGCACCACCTTGGGATTATACACATCGGCAGTTTCGGGCGAACAGTAAATGTTCTCTATGCCAAACCAGTCGGCGATGCGGATGATGGTTCCCAGGTTGCCCGGGTCCTGCACTCCGTCGAGGGCGAGGTTCAGACAGTTGAAGTCGACGTTGGCAGAAGCGAAGTCTCTGTTTTCCCTTTGGTCAAAGACGGCGAGCACCTGTTGCGGATGCTGCAGGAAGCTCACCTTTCTGAGTTCCTCCTCGCTTACCGTGACCACTTCCGTCCTTGGGTCAATGCTTTTGTCTTTGAGCCATTCTTCGGTAGCCACAATAAGCGATGCAGGCTGCAGCACTAAGAGGTCGTCCACCACCTTGTGTCCTTCAGCCACGAACTTACCTTCCTTGTTGCGGTTTTTCTTCAGTTCGAGCGACTTGATATATTTTATCTTGTTCTTGCTGATCATCGTTGTATTTCTTTCTCCTGAATTTTTGGGAGTTTCTTCTTTTTATCCTTTGGGCCGCATGGTGATTTTTTCAAAGGCGAATCTCAGCCCTCTCTCACCATAGCTCACCTTTCCACAAAGGCAGAATCCCATAGACGAGAGCAGGCTCACCATGGGCAGGTTGTCGTAGTTGGTGTCCACCTTGATGCTGGGCACGTGCTCCACTTCGCACAGGCTACACACCTTGTTGATGAAAATGCGTGCGTATCCCTCTCTCTGCAGTTTGGGCAGGGTTGCGAACCGGTGTATGACGTAATAGTTGCTGTTGGTGAGCCATTTTCCTTCGAGAAACTCGTAGGCAGGTTCTCCGTTCAGCACCACCGCTCCGTAAACGGCTATCTGGTCGTTCACGGTGAGCACATAGGCATTGCCGTTGTTGATGTCTGCCAGGATGTCCTTGTAGGCAGGATATTGCTCTGTCCACTGGTGACGTCCCGACTTGATCATCTGTTCTCTGGCTTCGTTGATGACCGTCCAGCAACCGTCAAAGTCTTTCATGAAAGCTGGTCTAAAATCAATCTTCATGCTGTTTCTTTTTGTTGCGTATTATGTTGTGTTTAACTTCCGAACTTGCTGAAGTTCAGTTGCGTATTTATGTAATTTTTCTGCTGTGTGTCAACTTAATCCACTAGGCATTTGTCCAATTCCTTGCAGATGGCCTCTTTCTGCAGATGCTGACCGATGAATACGATCTTGATCATTCTGTCGCCCACCTTGTCGTCCCATTCCTTTCTGAGCTGTTCCTCACGTGCCAGCAACTCGTCGAGTTGGTCTTTAGGCATGGTGGCTATCCATTGTCCAGCCTGCTTCACGGTCTTCTGTTTTCCAGCCTGTTCGAACACGTAGCACATGTCTCTCTCGTCGGCAAAGTAGCAGATTCCCTTGGCTCTTACCACGTCGCGTGGCCATTTGCGTGCCACGAAGTCGTCGAAGAGTCCCAGGTCGAAAGGCTTGCGGCTGTAGTACACGAAGGTGCCGATGCCGTATTCCTCAGCCTCTCCCTCATCGTCGTGGTGATGATGGTGATGGTCGTGGTCGTGATGATGATGATCGTGTTCTTCATGCTCGTGCTCATCGTCATCATCGTGATCGTCGTGATCGTGATGATCTTCGTTGCGTTCTGCCTCAATCTCCTGGATCCATCCAGCCGATGTGGCCACGGTTTCCCAGTCAAACTTACGTGTGTTGACAATCTTGTCGAGGTCTACGTCGCCGTAGTTGCACTCGAAGATTTCAGCCTTTGGCTGTATGGCTTTGATGATGTGCTTCAGTTTGTCGAGGTCTTTGGGTTCCACCTCAGCAGCCTTGTTGAGCAGGATGATGTTGCAGAACTCTATCTGCTGGATGACGAGCGACGCCAGATCTTCCTCGTCGATGTTGTCCTTCATCAGGTCGTCGCCGCCTGCAAACTCGTCTTTCATTCTCAGAGCGTCCACAACGGTAACGATGCTGTCGAGTCTCAGCACTCCGTTCTTGACGTATTGTGGTCCGAGTGTAGGAATCGAGCAGATGGTCTGTGCAATAGGCGCAGGCTCGCAGATGCCGCTTGCCTCAATGACGATGTAGTCGAACTTCTGCATGTCGACGATTTCCTTGAGCTGTTCCACGAGGTCCATCTTCAGCGTACAGCAGATGCATCCGTTTTGCAGAGCCACGAGCGAGTCGTCTTTCTTTCCTACCACGCCTCCTTGTTCTATGAGGGCAGCATCGATGTTCACCTCGCCGATATCGTTGACGATGACTGCAAACTTGATGCCTTTCTGGTTAGCCAAAATCTTGTTGAGTAGTGTTGTCTTTCCACTGCCTAAATAGCCTGTAAGCAACAGGACTGGAATTTCTTTTCTACTGTTCATAGTTTTATTTATTTTACTCGAGTTTTACTTTCTGTAGTTGTCGAGTCCCTTATTCAGGAACTCAAGATATGCGTTTACGTCTTCCTTGAAGCTGAAAGCTGCGGTGAGCGGATTGCCGTCGTTGTCGACAGCCACGTAGAAGGGCTGAGCGTTGGCACCAAACTTGCTTGCCTGCAGATAGCTCCACTTGTCGCCGATGGTTCGCAGGGTGCGTTTCTCGCCGTTGAAAGTCACTTCCATAGGCTGTGGCAAAGGTGTCTTGTCGTCCACATAGAGCGAGATGAGCACGTAGTCTTTGGTCAGTTTGTCAGCCACGTTGGCGTCGGTCCATACCGAAGCTTCCATCTTGCGGCAGTTCACGCAGCCGAATCCTGTGAAGTCTATCAGCACGGGTTTGCCCTGAGCCTTGGCAGCAGCCATTCCCATCTCGTAGTCCTTGTAGGCAGGCTCTACGGTCTTAGTGTTCAGATTGAAGTCCTGTGTGTTGATAGGAGGAGCGAAGGCACTTACCGCCTTGCAGGGAGCGCCCCAGAGTCCTGGAACCATATACACGGCGAAGGCCAGCGAGCACAGACCCAGCATGATGCAGGGCACGGGCATAGGCTTGTCTATCTCGCCTCCGATGGCGTCCACCTGGAACTTCAACTTACCGATGAGGTAGAGACCCAGGGCGCCGAAGATGACTATCCAGAGCGACAGGAACACCTCGCGGTCCAAGATGTGCCAGCCGTAAGCCAGGTCGGCTACAGAGAGGAACTTCAGCGAGAACGCCAGTTCGACGAATCCCAGTACGATCTTGATGGTTTCCATCCATGAGCCAGACTTTGGAGCCGACTTAAGCCATGATGGGAAGAGTGCGAAGAGGGTGAAGGGCAGGGCGAGTGCCAGGGCGAATCCCAGCATGCCCACGGTAGGAGCCAGCCAGTCGCCCGATGTCACCGTCTGAACCAACAGCAGTCCGATGATAGGTGCAGTGCACGAGAAAGACACCAGTACGAGCGTGAAGGCCATGAGGAAGATGGATATCAGTCCAGTGGTGCTCGATGCCTTGTTGTCTACGGCGTTGCCCCAGCGGTCGGGCAGTTTGATTTCAAACCATCCGAAGAATGAGAAGGCGAACACAGCCAAGAGTACGAAGAGAATGATGTTGAATACTGCACTTGTAGACAGGGCGTTGAGTGTGCTTGGACCTGCGATGGCTGTGACGGCGAGACCCAGAGTCAGATAGATAACCACGATGCTGAGTCCGTAAGTGCAGGCATCGCGAACGCCCTTCTTCTTGTCGTTCTTGGCACGTTTCAGGAAGAAACTCACCGTCATGGGAATGATAGGCCAGATGCAAGGCATCACCAGCGCGAGGAGTCCGCCCACCAGTCCCATCAGGAAGATATAGATGAGTGAGTGGTTGGCTATGTCGTTGGCGCCTCCGAACGCCTGCAGCTCTTTCACTACGGGCTGCCACAGCGCCTTGGTGTCGAGCTGTTCGGCAGCTTGAGCCAGGGCTGCGCTGTCCAAGGTGTTCTGCTGTGCGGTGTCGGTCAAGGCAGCCTGCATCATGGCGATAGAGTCGGCTTTGGCCTTGGCTGCCATTGCAGCGTCCTGCTTGTTGTCGGTCTTGGCTTCCAGAGCAGCCTTGCTGTCTATGGCAGGCGCCTTGCCTGTGTGCTTGAAGTTGACCTCTGAAGGAGGAAGACAGCTCTGGTCGTTGCAGGCTCCGTATTCCAGGTATGCGTCGATAACATACTGAGCAGCAGTGAATTTTACCTTCTGCACAAAAGTGGCGCTTCCTTCGAAGAAACGCAGCTTCATGCCGAACATATTGTCGTATTTCGACACCTCGTTGCCTCGTGCCTGCAGTTTGCCGACGAGTTCTACGCCTTCCATTTTGTTGACGTTGAAGGTTGCCGAGATAGGTCCGTCGCTTCCCAAACCTGTAGAGTAGACGTGCCATCCTGGTTGAATCTTTCCGCTGAATACAATCTCTGCAACTGCTGTCCCGTTAGTTTTCAACTGACTGGTGAATTTTACAGGGCTAAGCAGTTGTGCCTGTGCAATAACTGCGAACAGCAGTAATTGCAGCGTAAATAACATTTTTTTCATCCTAATCTTTATCTTTTTTATATTTGAGTGCAAAGTTACTAATTTTAATTGAAATAGTAACCATTTAGGGCGATTTTTTGTTATGAAGATAAAGGGGAAGAAGAGGCAGGAATATTTTATTTTTGTCAGGAATGCTTCTCAAATTCTCTAATTCTTGACTTAAAAATTATTGGCTCGAATCAAATATCTCATTCAGAATAATTCTTGAGTTAGGATAGCCTTTGTTTTAACTCCATAGAATTCTCCTTGACTTCAGAGAATGCTCTCGTAAATCTTGTCGAATTCCTGTCTTAGCAGCGCTTTGTCCTCGATGATGTCGCGCAGCATTTTCAGTTCCTTCTCGTTGGGCGAGTTGGGAATCCAGAGTTTGATGTATCCATGTACTGAGTACTTCTCGTCCATGTGGTGGGCGAAGAGTTCCCATATTTGTTCCTTGTCTTTACCGGGATTGTTTTCCTTGGCATAGAGGATGGCACGGAGGAAGATCTCGTGGGTGTCGATGTCGCGGTCGGCTTCAGCCACGATTTTGCCGTAGATGCTTCTGGGCTGACGGCTTGACGAGGCCCTGTGGTCTTCCACCGCCTCTTTCATGATCTTTATCTGGTCTTGGGAGAACCATCGCTTCAGCCGGGCATCTGCCATGAGAATCTTTCCACTCGTGATGTGGTGGATAGCTCTCGGTCCGCTCATTCCCAGGTCGTGGTAGGCAGCCACGACATACACCATGTTGATGTCGGCACCCGTGATGCGTGCCAACTCCAGAGAATTCTTGATCACCCTGTTGACGTGTCTGAGTCCGTGGCTTTCACCGAACTCTGTATATTTTGGCAGAATCTGTGTTTCCACAAACTCCATGATTTCCATACTTACTTGTTGTATCATTGCTTTTTCTCCTCATTATATTTCCAATGCGAATCCCAGGACGATGGTCAGGAAAACGATTTGTCCATAGATGAAAATATTGCGTGCCGTACTTCCCAACACCCTGTTGAGTTCCCTGCCGTGGTTGATGGCTTTCAGCTGCCGGTAGGTAGTATGGTGCATGGCTGCGTAGACGGCGTAGAGGGGGAGGGCGAAGGTAGAGGTGTCGCGCACTACGGCATCGTGGATTCCTATGCCCATCATGATGGCGAGGGGCACATACCCCAAGAGTAGATAGAGCCAGAGTGCACTCTTCTCGTCCCATCTGTCGATTAACTTGACGATGAGTGTGCGTTTGCCAGCCTCGCGGTCGTTGTCTCTGTCGCGGAAGTTGTTCACCACCAAGAGTGTGTCCACCACCAGTCCGCAGGCGATAGCGGCCATCACCACCTCAGTACTTACTGTCTTGTAGCCCTCGGGCATGATGACATAATAGGTGCAGCACACCGGTACGATGCCAAAGAACAGCAGCACCAGTATGTCGCCCATGCCGTGGTAGCTGAAGGTTGTGGTGTAGAGGAAGCAGAACGCTACGCAGGCCACTCCCACCCATATCATGGCCATTCCTCCGTAGATGACGAGTGGCAGACCGATGGCGCATCCAAGGAGCGTGGTCACGATGATGCCCGTCTTCATGGCGCGTTCGGTGATCCATCCTTCGGCGCAGGCCCTCTTGGGGCCTAATCGTGTCTCGTCGTCATTTCCCCGTTTAAAGTCGAAGTAGTCGTTCACGAAGTTGGAGTCTATCTGCATCACCCATGCGAAGAGCAGACACAGTAGGGCTGGTATGTGCAGGATGTGAGGCTGTGCAGCATCGCCAACTGTTTCCATCAGATAGCAGTCGCGCATAGCGAGTGCGATGGCTATCAGTACGGGTACAGCCGCAGCTGACAGCGTTTTGGGGCGCGCTGCCAAAAACCAGGCCTTTATCGAATTTGTTGCAATCATCAATTGAAGAAGTTCCAGCTAACACCGAATCGGAACACGCTGCCATTGAGCGGATAGTGGGGCACGAAGAAATAGTTCTTGTCGCCCGAACCCTTGTTGACGTGTGTCATCATTACGAAGAAACGTGTATGCTTGATGTGCACGTTGGCATAGACGTTGACGATGGGGTAGTTGCCCACTTTCACATTCTTGTCGCCATTGTCCTGTACTGTGTACTGACTCAGCGCAGGCGAATAGTCGGGTGCCTCATAGCTTGTGAAGTATCTCACGTCGGCACCCAGGTCGATGTTGAGCACCTTCACCACAGGGAATTTCAGATACAGGTTGCTGTACACGTTGAGCGCAGGCACGGGAATGACGTCCGTCTTGCTCGAGTGCTGATAGGTAATGACGTTCTCCCAGTTCAGTATTCCCCATCTCACGTCCTGGAACAGCTGGGCTGTCAGCAGGTTGACGGGGCTTCCGCTCTGCTTGGCCTGCACCGTTACTCCCGTACGTGCCGCCTGGTTGTTGTCCGTCACGTTGTAGCTCTGGCTCAGGTAGGCATAGTTCTTTATCTCGTCCACAGCCACTCTGAGCATCGTCTTTGTCTTGGCAAACTTCAGCGTTCCCATGATGCGTGTGTGGATAATCTTGTCGAGGTCGTTCTCCCACCAGAAGTGACGACCGTGATAGTTGCGGAAGTAGAACGAAGGAGTGATTCTGTGGAAGAAACCACTACCGATGACCGACAATGTGTCGCCGAGGAAGGGGATGTTCACGTCCACGTCGCCGTCGACCGCCAGTGTTCCTGCATCCTCGCCGGCCACACCGATTTCGGCCACGGCATTATAATGCAGCAGCTTGCCCTGTCGCTTGCTCAACTGTCCGCCTACACTCACCGAGTGCTCGTTGTATTTCATCACGCCGCCCTCGGTGTCAGGCAACTCGAAGTGGCGCAGGTCGTAGCTCACGAAAGCCTTCAGTCCCGCCTTAGCCCACTTGCTGAATCCCTCCAGCGTAGCCAGCGCCAGGGTGTTCTTCATCTCCCAGTGCTTGGTGTTGTCGTAAATGGAGTCGCCCTCGTATTTTCCCGCCGTGTAGTATTCGTTCAGATAGTAGTCGGCAGGTGTCTGATAGGCGATATAAGTACGGCTGTAGTTGTCGAACTTCAAGGTGTGTATAAAGCTTGTCACCGGCACGTATTCGTTTTTCATCCAGGCCGTGTCCTGAGCCGCCTTCTTCTCCTGTGCCATGATGCTGTCGGCGGCGCTCTTACCGTTCACGGCGATGCGCTCTGTCGGCTTGGCATCCTTCTTGTCGGCAGCAGGCTCGTCGCCCGCTATCTTTGCGTCGTCTGGTCGTCCGGCAAACTTAGGTGTCTTGCCGAAGGCATCCTCGTCGAACTTCTTGCCCTCCTGGCGAGCCTTTTTCCTTGCCTCCTCCTTGGCGTCCTCGGCGGCATTCTCCTTCTTCGAGGCCATGGCAAACTTCTTCGCCTTGATCTCCTCGTCGGTCATGCGCACCTTTCTGTTGAATCCCACATTGTACCTGTGGTTGAAGAACACGTGTATGCTGTTGTTTCTGTTCCAGTTCTGCTGCAGCACGGTAGGAATCTCGTTCTCGGCATAGGTGTCTTCGAAGAGTTCGGGGTGCTTGATGTAGTCGTCGTTGGTGATTCCGCCGTTCTCTGTCGCCTTCTGGTGCAGGGTAGAGAAGAGCAGGTGCGCCTGGTATCTGTCGCCTATGTACGATCCCCACATGGTGTACTTGAAGTGCGAGGTGCTCTGGCTGTCGTAGTAGCCACGTCCGTACTTATAGTCGAATCTGAATCCCATGCCCAGTCGTTTTCCCGCGTTGACGGCAAACATCGCCTTGAAGTCGTCCTCGCCGTTGGTACGGTTTCCGCAGCTGTTGAGCGTCACGTTGGTGATGGGCGAGTAGGTGTTGGTGAAGTGGAATTCGCTGACGGGCGTGCTGATGCAGTCGAAGGGCTGTGCGAAGATAAACTGCCCCTGGTCCAGCCGTCGATCGATAAAGATACGGTTGATGCGGGGCGAACCCAGATTGCCCAGCGAGTTGTATTCTCCCCTCAGACCCGAGGTGAATGGGGTGTTCATGTACATGTGCTGCAGGGTGTCCACCTGTGCCTCCTGTCGGTCGCCGAATCGCTCGTCTATGGTCCACACCTTCAGTCCCTTGGGTATTTCCTTGTCCGACCCTAATGAGTCGGTTCTGACGTTCCTGTTGTTGACGGGTGCAAACATCGAGTCCTCGTTGTTGCTAAAATCGGTTTGTGCCACGACAGGCGATGTCGCAGCACAAAACAGAGTTATCGTAAGGATTACTTTACTTTTCTTCATCATTTTCTGAATAGTCGAATACATACTTCGGCGATTTTCACCACTACTCCTACGAGCAGAACTACGTAGGCAGGTGTGTGTGTGTCCATTGTGTACCACAGCGTGATGCCCACGATGACCAATAGGATGAAAGCCGTGTTCAGCTTGTTGCGCACTTTCAGGTTGGTCGGGTCGCTGTAGTCCAGTCGTTTATAGTGGTGGTGAGGTCTCACGGCGTAGGTTGTCTTCTCCTGAGCCTCTTGCTGTTGCTGCTCATTGTTTTCGGCAGCATTGTTGTTATTTTGTTCTGTTGTCATATTGCGTTTGTTACTGTTCTATTCCCTCGAAATTTATTTCACCAGAGCTGCTATTTCGTTGAAAATCTGGTCTTTTCTGTCGATGGTCTTCTTGCGGAACTTACCGAAGATGCGTGCCAGGTCGTTCTTTTTCTTGGTCAGCGCCACCTTGTCGATGATCACCTCTTCGGCTGGCAGTTTGAATCCGGTCTGTCTTCCCTCCTCATAAATATAATTAATGTGGTTGATCGACAGGCTCACCTTTCCGTCTGTTATCTTGGCGATGAGGTTGTATTTGCATTCTGTTCTGTCGAGCGAGATGAAGGAGTTGCTGAACACGAGCCATTCGTCCATCGTGTTTACGATGATGTGTTCGTCTTTGTTCACCAGCGCCATTCGGCTTGCCTTGCTCTCTTTGTCCTGAGTCAGGCCGCTCATGTAGTCGAACACCAGGTCGTAAAGCTGGGTTGCGCTCTTGCCAGGGGCTTCTATCTCTGTGTCAAACACGATTTTGCCCTGTTCGTCGAAGGTGATGGCGCCTTCCAGGTATTTGGGGTCTTCCTTCAGTTTCGCGCCGTTAACCTGAGCAGCAGGTTTAGGTGTCTCCTTCTTTGTTGCCGTAGGGATTACCCATCCCGAGCCCTGCGATGCTGTGGTGGCAGGAGCAGGAGTCGCTGTTGTTGCTGCAGGAGCCGCTGGGGCAGTGGTTGCCTCAGGAGCAGCTGTTGTTGCCGCAGCACCATTGGCTTCTGCGTTCAGTCTTGCCGCCTCTGCCTTCAGTCTTGCAGTCTCAGCCTCAGCTTCCTTTATCTGTTGCTGTATCTTTTCGGCCTTGGCTTTTGCCTCCTCAGCCGCCTTTCTCTTAGCCTCTTCCTCTGCTTTTTTCTTGGCAGCTTCGGCAGCAGCCTTTTGTTTGGCAGCTTCCGCTTCCGCCTTCTGCTTGGCTTCCTCTACCGCCTTTTTGGCTTCCTCAAGCT
>ERZ1023641.355-NODE-355-length-13236-cov-6.664593_pt1 | contig 13236 bp, 7 predicted proteins | sample MGYA00380335_ERZ1023641 | MGnify/ENA primary metagenome ERZ1023641 (study PRJEB33179, sample SAMN07448970) | human gut metagenome | biome: Human-gut; feature: Human associated habitat; material: Faeces | host: Homo sapiens | place: India: Bhopal | collected... | reverse complement strand
TTATACGATTAAGATTTTTCTCAGCCATTGCGTATATTATTATTGTTTTCGGTTGTAAAGATACTCATTCTTCTCCAAATATCGTTTGTTAAATCCGAAAATCATTATAAAAAGCGGTAAATAATTTGTCTAATTAGAAATTCCGTTGATTTTTGCATGATTTACAGTGACTCTTTCCCTCTATATCTTGCATATCACTATATTCTGTTAAAATGAAAACAGATGTGCCTACTTATAATTTTTGGAGTTGATTTATAAATACCAAAATCGGAAAAATTTCGTTGTTTCCCATGTTAATTTCTGTTTTCTCATACTTTCATTTTGGGGTTTCTCAATTATGTTGTTCCTAATTTGTTTCTTTCGTCATTCTATCATTCCAATCAGCGTTGATTATCAGTACGTTACGAGCAACCAGCAAGATTTCAAGAAGAAAATCATGCTCCTTCGCGTGTCTCTACGGTTAGGCTTCGACATTTTCAGCGAAGGTGTGCTTTCTGAACGCAAAGCACGGAAACTATTGCGACTCATGAAAGCCTACCGCCATTTGATGAAAATATACGATGTGTGTAGCTATCGAGCATGTGCCACATCAGCCATGCGCGATGCCAAGAACGGCTCCGAAATAATCAAAGAAATTAGCAAGGAAACAGGTATCAACATCGAAATCATCGGCGGAAGTGAAGAAGCACGCATTATATATAGCAATCATCTAGAATGCATGGCCGACCGACATGGCGCTTATCTTTATGTCGATGTGGGCGGTGGATCTACGGAGATCAACTTCTTAAAAGAAGGCGAATTGCTTAGTTCCGTTTCTTACAATATCGGAACAGTGCGTTTACTCACAGGAAAGGTACGCGACGATGAATGGATACGGATGCAACATGATTTGGAAAGACTTTCCACACAGGCCAAGCAGATCAACATCATTGGTTCGGGTGGAAATATCAACAAAATCTATCGCATGGCTTCTGTAAAAAATGTGTTGAAGCAGAGTATGCCCGTATCGTCTGTGCGCGAAGTATACAATCAGCTCAACACTTTAAGCGTGGAAGAGCGAATGAATCAGTATGCCTTGAAGCCCGATCGTGCTGATGTGATTGTATCCGCAGCAGAGATTTTCCTGCGTATTGCCGAGCTTGTACATGCTGATCATATTTTGGTTCCTGTTATTGGATTGGCTGATGGTGTCATAGACGAGCTCTATACCATGAGTTTAAACAATAAGTAAGTAAATACACTAAGTCACTCGATAAATAACAGGCGTAGTTCCTTATATAAGAGAACTACGCCTGTTATTTATTTAGAAAGTCTTGAGAGAGTATGACAGAGTAATCTCAAAATCTCTAAATTTTCCTTTACCACCTTATCATTTACACAGAAAGCTAAGTATTGCTTGCATAGCGCGATGGCGTACATCGGTTTCTTGAATACATTCAAAAGGAAAACTCATACACAGTGTGCGATAAGTCTTTCCCTTGAATGCTACGCCAGCCCCCTGACCGTCGGCAAAAGCAAAAGCAGAGAAGGCCTTTCCTGCACTCGGAAGAATGGCATCAGAAGCTAGCGCTGCATAATGTTGCGCATTGGGCTCACGATAAATGCGAAATTGCATATTCAGTCCGGTCACTTCATCGGAGGAGCAGATACGCGCAGAGCCATCGTATTTATACTTTAATACTTCTTCCGTGAAATCACGTATTTCTTTGCTATTTTGACCATCAGAACCGATATAGCTTCCACTCAAGAAGAGTGAGCCACCATTCTTTAGATAGCGTTGCAATTTGTCGCAAAGCGCCGATGTAAAGACGGGATAGGACTTCAAATTATAAGGTAAATCGGCTTGTAAGCCTGCAATATAGTCGATTGCAGCATAAGGAGTTGCATTGTAAACTGCTGAAGAGAATGCTTCGCTACTTGTAGAGACGAACGAGTAATTCTTAGCTGTGGCAATGGAAAGGCCATGTGCAAAGGAATAGTCAAAAGTATTTCCTGCAATTTCCTTGCCTACCCATTCATGTCCAGAATAACCAAGACCTGATGTACCTTCATGTCCCATAGACGAACGACTGAATACCCGCTGCTGACCACTATATGCTGTGGTACGAAGGTAAGGGACGCCTGGATCTAAATCAAGACGGAAACCAAGAGAATCTGCCGTATCTACCCAAGCTGGTCCGCTCACACGATTAAAGCCATTGACAATGAGTATCCGCTTGGATTCCGCATTCGCACTTCGATATGCCGCCAAAGTCTCTGTGGGAAAACTCTGGCCACCCGCATTCACGGCAGCCACGCGAAAGCCATATACGCGTCCTGTAGTAAGGGGCACCATGTATTCTGTAACGTTGCCCACATAAAGTCCATTATCGAAATCCTCATCGTCTACCTTTGTATAGAGCACGTAGCCCGTGGGGTTAGCCGACGTTTCTAGAGAGTCAAGTGTGGGAGACCAAGAAAGTTTTACCCCTGTACCATCAGCTGTGAATTCTGAAGAGAAGTTATGAGGAGCCAAGGGCTGAATCTTATAATTCTTGATACCATGTTCGGAATTGACAAAGCGAAGAATGCTCTTGTATATAGAGCGAGCAAGAGTGAACTTGAAATTGGGATCATGGCCAAACTTCATATCGGCGAAGTTTTGATGGGATAGCATTTCAAGGATGGAAGAGGGTACGGCTGGCATACGTGTCTCGGCATAATTGCGATCCCAAAGCTCGCGACGTGTCCACGACAAACCAAATGTGCGCGAGACATCTGAAACGACACCTCCTAGAAGTAACTGAGCAAAATCAGAAGAAGCTTGTCGCGAGAGGCCTGAGCCGTAGGAAGTATGACCATCTGCATCCTGCGTGGTAGAGATAGATAGTGAACCATAAATGCTCCCATCTGTGCGCACTCCAGCATCGCTATGAAGTGCCATTGAGAGTTCAAATGGTACATTTTGTCCACCTTGTCCGGGCACGTATGGGCTTCCCATAGCCAAATAATTAAGCATATTACTGCGTACGCGGAGATCATCATTATAGTCGTTAGTGCCTTGCGTGGTATTGACTAATGTATCAGGAATTCCCGACCACTGAGCATAGTAACGAGCAGCTTCGAGGTAACAAGGTATACCTGAAGTGCCAGCCTGTCCACGTTCGGTCTGCCCTACTCCACCGCCAAATCGCACTGCATCGGCTGTGATTACGCCGCGATAGTCGCTTTGATTACTCAATACTACACGACCTTCAGAACTTATCCCCTTGTCGAATTCGAACGTACCGAGATACACCCATGTTCCTCCTCCCATTTGCTGATTTACAACGAAGTTGGTTCTTCCACCCTTGTGAATCACGGTATAGTGAGCATCAGGCACAGAGTTTGGGCGTGAGGCATAACTCACGTAGACAGCATACCGACCAGACTCCGGAATACGTGGCATCCAAGTGGCACTAGAGAGTTTCGTACGACGATTCACTGCATTCGTCATACGGTACGTTCCCTCCCGGAAAGGATGCACTTGATCGTTAATCAGCATAGAAGGTGAGGCAAATCCTACTGAATCGGGAGAAGAAATCCAAAGTCCATCGGATTGTGACATTTCTGAGTATTGGCCTTGTCGGGTGGGAGTATCATTGTCTATTACAGCCATGAAAGTCTGATAATCGCGCTCACGCGGACATGCTAACACTGCTCCTGCATTCTCAAGCATGGGGAAAAGATAAGGATATACGAACGACTGCGTGAAAATGTCTTCCGTGGTACAAAAGAGATAGGGTCTCTGCCATTGCCATGCTCCTTCTTTATAATAGCGACCATGACTCGGCCAAATGAAGAGATGGCGATTTTGCAACCCTTCTGTAACTTTATAAGCCCTCGAAGAATTCTCCACCCAGGGTCTGCCTTGATAGTTGATTCGTCCCCAGAGCCTAGTTTCATCTTGTCCACCTGTACGAAGAAGATTCGGAATGAGATCTTCTATGAGTTGATGCTTCTTATTATACAAAGCCAGGTGGTACGTGTTGTAAGGTGCTGGCAATCGACGTTGAATATCAGCATAGATTGATGTGACAACTTGTGGAGTAAAGGGTTGCGAACAAAATGGCTCGTTGGCATAGATGCGTACCTCACGAAGGGCTTCGTCGATACGGACAGAATCAAGTCCCATGCGATCGCGTGGCTGATACCCGATAAGCGAATATGAGCGAATATAACCATTCACCACATCGTGAACCGAACTCGTCTGCGCCCTCATGGGCAATACTAGCATCGAAGCAAAGAGGAGCAGAACAAATAGATGTTTCATGTTTTACAATTCTGATTGTAAATGGTAAAGTGGAAACATGTATGAACTATAATAGATTATCCACGAATCCAATGAAGAAATGTGCAGATACACAGATGGAAAAGCGAAACAGCATCTTTCTGCACGACATTTTCCACGAGGAAAGCTCTACAGAGGGAGATCTATCGCTGTGCATCTGTATATCTGCACATATTTACGTTTGTGTATTATCGATTGACTTACTTCTTAAGCGACTCAATCGTTTCCTTCAGCGTAGCGATTTTGCTCTCGGCATCGCTTTGCTTCTTACGTTCGAGCTCCACCACGGCAGCAGGAGCATTGCTAACGAAACGTTCGTTAGAAAGCTTCTTCTTTACTCCCACGAGGAAACCTTCCAAATGCTTGAGTTCGGCTTCGGCCTTGGCAAGTTCTGCTTCCACATCAATAAGGCCACCTAAAGGAACGGCATATTCTGTGGTTCCTACCATGAACGAACTTACTCCATCACCTTTAGTTGCAATGACTTCCACACCGCTGACGTTAGCCATCTTTGTGATAAGGCAATCATAAGTGGCAATGGGATCGGTACCAATCACCTGAAGTCCGAGGAGTTCGCGTGGAGAGATATTCTTTGTGTTGCGAATGGCACGCACACCTGCCACTACGTTCTTCATATGTTCCACCTGTGCGAGAATGGTCTCGTCGGCAGACTGAGGAGCAGCGATGGTCTGCGGGCTTATCATAATACTTTCTCCTGGCTTGCGGTCGGTCAAGTGCTGCCACAACTCCTCAGTGATGAAAGGCATAAAGGGATGAAGCAGATGAAGCAAATGGTTGAATGCTTCGAGCACAGCGGCATAAGTTTTTCCGTCAATGGGCGAACCGTAAGCAGGTTTTACCATTTCGAGGAACCAACTTGAAAATTCATCCCAGAAAAGATGATATACCTCCATTAAGGCTTCACTAAGACGATATTTCGAGTACAGATCGGCCATTTCGGCAGCACTCTGACGCAGTTTAGCTGAGAACCATTCAACGGCTAGGCGAGCTGTTTCAGGCTGTACTGCATCTGCATCAACCTGCCACCCTTGTACAAGACGGAATGCATTCCATATTTTATTGCAAAAGTTGCGACCTTGCTCACAAAGAGCTTCATCGAATAATATATCATTACCTGCGGGAGCCGCCAACATCATACCCATACGCACGCCATCGGCTCCGAATCGATCAATGAGATCAAGCGGATCGGGAGAGTTGCCAAGCGACTTCGACATTTTACGACCTAATTTGTCGCGTACGATACCTGTGAAATATACATTCTTAAATGGCATCTTGCCCGTGAACTCATAGCCAGCCATAATCATGCGAGCCACCCAGAAGAAGATAATATCTGGACCTGTCACAAGGTCGCTTGTAGGATAATAATATTGGAACTCCTCATTGTCAGGATTCATAATTCCATCGAAGAGAGAGATAGGCCAAAGCCACGATGAGAACCATGTATCGAGTGCGTCTTCGTCTTGACGCAAATCGGCTGCAGTCAGTTCCTTGTTGCCACTCTTCTCCTGTGCCATTTTTACGGCTTCCTCAATGGTTTCTGCCACTACATAGCCACCTTCAGGCAGATAGTAGGCCGGAATACGATGTCCCCACCAAAGCTGACGTGAAATGCACCAATCCTTGATATTCTCAAGCCAATGACGATAAGTGTTCTTATATTTTGTGGGGTAGAACTTAATTTCATCGTTCATTACGGGGGGCAATGCCAAGTCTGCAAAATGTTGCATCTTGAGGAACCATTGCATAGAAAGTTTTGGCTCAATGGGTACTCCTGTACGCTCTGAACATCCGATCTTGTTGTCGTAATCCTCAATCTTTTCCATGAGGCCTGCTTGCTGGAGGTCTACGGCGATTTGCTTACGCACTGCAAAACGTTCCTGTCCGACATACATGCCAGCAGCCTCAGAGATAGTGGCGTCGTCATTAAATATGTCTATGGCTTGCAAGTTATACTTTTCGCCAAGCATATAGTCGTTTACATCGTGAGCGGGTGTTACCTTCAAACATCCCGTACCAAAATCGATATCAACGTATTCATCTTCTATTACAGGAATGACGCGACCTACGAGAGGAACGATTACCTTTTTTCCACGAAGCCAATGATTCTTGGGATCGTTGGGATTGATACACATGGCTACATCGCCCATAATTGTTTCCGGACGTGTGGTAGCCACCACAGCATAGCGTCCTTTTTCGTCTTGGTGAATTACCTCACCTTCTTCTCCTGTAGCACCCGTGCCGTCGTCTTCGTTCACGTAGTACTTCATGTAGTAGAGCTTGGTATGTTCTTCCTTATATACTACCTCCTCGTCAGAAAGGGCCGTCTTAGCCTTGGGATCCCAATTGACCATGCGTACGCCACGATAGATGAGTCCCTTACGATAGAGGTCAACGAACACGTGGATTACACTCTTTGACCGTTCTTCGTCCATAGTAAAAGCTGTACGATCCCAGTCGCATGATGCTCCCACTCGACGTAACTGCTTGAGGATAATCCCGCCGTGTTCTTCCGTCCACGCCCAAGCGTGCTTGAGAAATTCATCACGGGTGAGATCCGTCTTTTTAATACCCTGTTCGGCTAGTCGATTCACCACTTTAGCTTCTGTTGCAATAGAAGCGTGGTCAGTTCCAGGCACCCAACAAGCGTTCTTGCCCTCCATGCGTGCATGACGCACGAGGATGTCTTGAATCGTTTCGTTAAGCATATGTCCCATATGCAACACACCCGTTACGTTGGGGGGAGGAATCACCACAGTATAAGGTTTGCGTCCATCGGGCTTGGAGGAGAAAAGGTGGTTGTCAGTCCAATACTGATACCATTTTCCTTCCACCTCTTCGGGATTGTAAGTCTTTGCTAATTCCATTCTATTTTGATTATTTCTTTATATCAATGAGATAAGTCACTTTGACTATAATTGTTCCGTTATTGGAACGACTGAAAGTATCTTTCTTTGAATTCTTGTATATATCGGAGAGACCATAATAATAGCGTCCCTCTAGCAGGAAATGACCAGCCTTGGTGGTGAGTTCTATGCCTGCTCCTGCCGTAATTCCATAATCGAACTTGTGCTGAATGGGCATACCATACTGTATATACATACCATTCGGGCGATCAGGATTCCCATCGGCATTAAGCGTAAAGTTGCTTTGTGATACATTTTCTTTGAGGCAATAGCCTAACTGCGGACCAGCGAGCACATACCCCATCAGACCTTGTTTCTCTCGTCCCCAACCCAAACGTGCGAGAACAGGAAGTTGCAAATAATGCTGATTGCGCTGATAGGTATCGGGAAGCGGTTCGGAGTTGGCATTGAGAATATTTTCGCGCCAACCGAGGATAGCATAGTTTAGTTCAAGTTGTAAAGCGCAATAAGCCTTAAAATATCGTTCGCTCGTGAATCGTGCTACGAGACCTACGGTAGGTCCATTATGCAACTTTTGCTTTATAGTAGGATCGAATCCTACGCGGTTCATATCCATGCCTGCTGAAAAGCCTATACATATATTATTCCTAGGTTCACCTACCTGTGCTTGCATAATTTGCGGATGAAGAAGCAAAATAGTTACACAGACGACAATACGTCGTACAAGACGAAATGGGTTCCTACTGAATCGCATATCTTTCTATTTTAGTTAACTAGGCGAGCTTACGAATGAATGATTAAACGTTTTATACTCGTTATTTTACCCAACTGAATATGTGTACATAATCAACAAGTATAGGGGCCTTTGGCCGAATTGTTTACTCGTCAGCTAGTCGTCAGGAGAGATGTTTTTATTGAGCAGAAATCTTGACGATACTCATATCCTTCTTAAAGTGTATGAGCCACATACTTCTACATACGTAGCCTCCGCCCGTTCCTACCGTAATAAATCGAGGCTCGGTCTGCAGCATCGGTTGAGCAGCAATGGATCCTTCTACAGGATTTTGCGTATTGAAATCACGGCCATACGTGGCCAATCCACCAAAGAATCCACGAGCAAGGTCATATCCTAGAGGAGCCATGCGGGGGTTGCAATCGACCAAGGGTGCTTGAAACGACTGTGTATATTGTTCTTGAAAATTCTTCGCTGCAACAGTGTAAGGGTAGTAGAAGTTACTAGTCATCACATAAGTATCAACCGAATGCATTTTCAGTTTTTCTTGGGAATCAGCCTGGCGTAGCCAAGCGTCGTAGCCAAGGAGTGAGAATTGTGCTTCGGGCAAACTTTGCTGCAATGTGCTTATAGTAGCGAGCATGCGCTTCATGGTCTCGGCATTATCATCGTCGGGAACAAGAATAAAAGCGCCTTTTTTCTTTCCTGAGAGAGCGAGGGATACCTGCTGCGCGGTAGATGATTGTGCAAGGCTTGTGATAGCGTAGCCAGCACTGCTAGCTCGCTGCTGAAGTTCTTCCACAAACGATCGTTTATTGCCACTCGCACTATGCAGCAGGATAAGTTGCGTCTGCTTTTTAAAATTCTTCATAAAAAGATCAACTGCAAGTGACTTCTCATACTGAGCAGGAGTATTGACTACAAACACCTCAGGACGATAGTCTACTTGCGGCACTTTCGATGAGAAGGGAACAACAACCTTGGTTTGCTTGTTCGAAACGGCCGTTACATCAGTGAAATGGGATGGGTAAAGTGGACCAATAATTACATCTGGCTTTAAGGCTGTAGCTTCGGCCATGATTTGTGCTACACTATGTTCGGGAGCTGGTTCGTTATAAGCCGATACATCAAAATGCATGCCTTTTTGCTTCATCTCGTTGATGCCCATAAGCAATCCGCGATAGAACTCAACACTGCGTTCATTCTCTACATTGTTGCCCACGAGCGGCAGAATCACTGCTACACGGATCGACGTAAGACCTGCATACTGAGGCGCTTTCACCACTTTTTTTACAGGGATACGCAAAATCACGCCTTTCTTGAGTTGATACCCCTCTTGCTTCATTTCTGGATTGGCAGCCATAAGTTCATCTACAGTAATATTGTTGGCCTTAGCCAGGCTGTAGGCGGTATCCTTTTTCTTTACCTTATATTCTTTATAAGTCAGTTTTGGCTGCGAAATCTGAGGTTTCACTTCCACCTCTTTATAAGCCACAGCGGGCTGTTCAGCTTTCTGCTTGGCAACTTCTGCGGCAGCTTTTTGAGCGGCAACTCGCTGAGCCATAGTCGGAGCTGGCTCTGCACCTCCAGGAACAAAAGGCACATTTATCACCTGACCAGACTGTACATAGTCGGGCTGTAGCCCAGGATTAAGACTGAGCAAATGGTCAAGGGTGGTCTTATGGCGATGAGCTATGCCTAACACTGTCTCGCCCAACTGTACGGTATATTTTTCCGTTTTCTCCACAGGCTTTTGAGCATGGCCAGAAAGAGGTAGAACGCTGAGGCCCAAACTCAGACAGGCTATATGAAAAATTGCGAAAAGCTTCACTTTTACTTCGTTTTTAGGGTCTATTTTCCGTTGTTTGGATGCAAAATTACATAAAAGATAGCATTCTAAGCTTTACTTCTGAAAGAAAATCGTACTTTTGAACTTGTAATAGGTTTCGAGCTATCCCTATCATCCATTGGATAGATACAAAACTTTAAATCCTAGCTTGGCTTAGTCGCCCCTTTTAGACTAGAACTAATTGAATTTTAGTTTGACATAAAATAGCTACGATTCATCATAATTTGAGCAAAAGCTTGAATAAACTATATCTGAAATATAAATTAAGAATACTACACGTAAATAGCTATGACAATGCATTCTAAGTCTACGCTTTTCCAGATTCCTTCAACCATCTCGATGAGGGATTTTCTGAAGCATACAGCCTCGCGCGTAGAGCGAATTACACTTGCGATGAGCTTGATTATAAGCTTTACGACAAGCTCTGCAATGGCTCAGAAACAAACCACGAGAAAAAAATCTACAACATCGACTAGTGTTTCACATCAACAATCAGCCGAACAATTAATACAATCCTACCGATTCTCGGAAGCGGCTCGACTGCTTAAAAAAGAGATTGATGTGGCTCGTTCTTCTGGACGATCTACACTGCGTATAGAAGCCGACCTTCAAAGAGCCAATTTGGGTATGGACATGTTACGCGGCACGGAACGTGTCTGCTTTGTCGATAGCATCGTGGTAAGCCGCACGAAGATGCTCTCCAAACTTAATTTGTCGGTTAACGCAGGTAAGATTGTCTACTTGAAAGATGTTATGCCTTCAGAGACACTCGCCTCTGGTCAATACGGACAAGCTGGATATATCAATGAACTACGTGATCGTATAATTTTCTCGAAGAGCGACAGCGCGGGGTGTGCTAGCAATCTTCATATTGCCTACCATGTAGGAAATGGATGGTCGGCTCCAACCCCACTCAATGGCATGCACGATATTTCGTCTGAACAGGATTTTCCTTTCCTTATGCCTGATGGTGTGACACTTTATTATGCTGCACAAGGTGCAGAATCACTCGGTGGCTACGACCTCTTTGTGACGCGTTATAATCCCGAAACGAAACAATATCTCAAAGCCGAAAACTTGGGCATGCCTTTTAATTCGCCTGCCAATGATTATCTGCTAGCTATCGACGAGAGTGTGCAGTTGGGTTTCCTCGTCACGGATCGAAATCAACCAGCTGATAGCGTTTGTATCTACACCTTCATTCCTAACTCTACACGTGATATTTACGAGATGAGTGATGCCAACAAGATTAAAGTGATGCACGCTGCAATGCTACATTCCATCAGTGAGACACAAACAGACGAAAAGATTGTTGCTGCCGCTCGCGAACGATTGACTAATTTGCTAGCTCATCGTACAACGGATAATATGAGGACACAAGGACAGCATTTCTACGTAATCAACAACGAGATTGTATACACCCAACTTTCACAATTCCGCAGTGAAACAGCCAAACGCATTGCACAGCAAGCCGACGAGACCCGACAAAAGCTTCTGCATTTGCAAAATCTCCAAGACCAACTACAACGTAAAGCTGCTCAACAAGGACTTTCGTCGCAAGAGCGTAAGGAACTGATACAAGCTAATCAGACGATACCTTCACTACAAGCACAATATGAAATCCTATGTAAGAATATGCGTCAAGAAGAAATAAAGTAAATTGCAAGAGTTATTAGAATTTATGACTATAAGATCCTAATTTTGGAGGAATAATTCGAAAGCTCTTCAATGTTTATAATCTTGGTAATGCCCTAGATGATGTATTGGTTCTTTCATGTTACTCATATAAAATATAATATTTGACGACACTAAAGACTTGAACAAGAATGTAATATCATCTTCTGTCACTCAAGAATTAACTTTGAAAACACTCCTATAAACTTAATAATGCGCACAGCGCTTAAATCCCGAAATATCATGTCAAAAACTCCCATTCCTTCTTCAGAGCTGATTATCAATCCTGACGGAAGCATTTTTCATTTACATGTTCGTCCAGAACAATTAGCCGACAAGGTGATACTTGTGGGTGATCCAGGCAGAGTTCCTTTGGTAGCGTCACATTTCGAGAGCAAAGAATGTGACATCTCTAGTCGAGAATTTCGTACAATTACAGGCACGTATCAAGGAAAACGAATTACGGCACTCTCTACAGGTATCGGTTGCGACAATATCGACATCGTAATCAATGAACTTGATGCATTAGCCAATATCGATTTTTCAACACGTACTATCAAGAATGAACTCCGACAGCTAGAATTCGTACGAGTGGGCACATGTGGCGGACTTCAGCCCAACTGTCCAGAAGGAACTTTTGTCGCTAGCGAAATTAGTATTGGTTTCGATGGACTGCTCAATTTTTATGCTGGTCGCAACGAAGTGAGTGACCTTCGCTTAGAGGAGGCGTTTCTCAAGCACATGAATTGGCATGGAACACAATGCATTGCTCATCCTTACGTGGTGCATGCCAACGAAGAGTTAATCCACCGCATTGCAGGAGACGATATGGTGCATGGTATCACCATAGCCTGTGGTGGATTCTTTGGACCACAGGGTAGACAGCTTCGTCTTCCACTAGCCGACCCCGAAGCGAATAAAAAGATTGAATCTTTTGAATTTGAAGGCCATCGCATCTGCAATTTTGAAATGGAGAGCAGTGCTCTAGCTGGACTTTCACTTTTAATGGGACATAAGGCCATGACATGTTGCATGGTGATAGCCAACCGTGTGGCTGGCCGTGCCAATCCTAATTATAAGAATAGCATTGACTCGCTCATTAAGACCGTCCTAGACAGAATTTAATTCGTTGACACGAAATCTATAATCATCTCACTTTCCAAAGTGACAAGTCCTAACACTAGCAAAAAAGGAAAAGCCGCTATTCTCAATGCGCTTCATTACTGATATGGATAAGTAGATATGACCCGCTAGGCAAAATAAACGCTTTGTAATATGCTTTTCCAATGCAAAAAAGAGAGGAACATACACCCTGCTAGAATTTATCTAGTCATTGGGAGTACGTTCCTCTTTTGTTTTTTTGTCTCACCAACTATGAGTGAGCAAAATTAGGGAATTGATTATGCTTCAGCGGGAGCTTCTTCAGTTGCAGGAGCTTCAGCAGCTTCTTCGCTCTGAGCAGCAGCTTCTGCTTCTGCCTTTGCAGCTGCTTCAGCAGCCTTCTTCTCAGCTACCTTCTCAGCAATCTTTTCATTCACCTTCTTTTCTGCTTCCAAGCGAGCTGCATCAGCAGCTTTCTTATCGGCAGCATTCTTGTCGGCAGCAGCTACGGCCTTTGCATCCTTGCTCTGCTTCCAAGCTTCGAACTTTGCCTTTGCAGCAGCCTCGTCAAAAGCACCCTTACGCACACCACCATTGAGGTGCTTCATGAGCATTACACCTTCATTTGAAAGAATGTTGCGTACAGTGTCAGTAGGCTGTGCACCTGTCTCTACCCAGTAGAGTG
>ERZ1023641.348-NODE-348-length-13591-cov-18.275488_pt1 | contig 13591 bp, 13 predicted proteins | sample MGYA00380335_ERZ1023641 | MGnify/ENA primary metagenome ERZ1023641 (study PRJEB33179, sample SAMN07448970) | human gut metagenome | biome: Human-gut; feature: Human associated habitat; material: Faeces | host: Homo sapiens | place: India: Bhopal | collected... | reverse complement strand
TGAAATTAACATTCTCATAACCGTCTGTTTCGGCTAATTTCTTCTCTATCTTTCCCGCACAATGCGCACAGTTAAGATTTTCAAGTGTAAAATTATATTTCATAAAAAACACCCTCCTTACTCGAGAACGTGATCAAGTCCCATTTCAATAATTTTTTTAACATGGTCGTCATCAAGAGTATAATAAATTTGCTTCCCCTCTCTTCTGACCCTAACAAGTTTGTTTTGTCTTAATACTCTCAACTGATGAGAAATAGTGCTTTGCTCCATATTTAAAGCCTCTGCAATACTAAGCACCGACATCTCATTATCGGAAATTGCAAACATTATTCTGATCCTTGTCGAATCGCCGAATACTTTAAAAAGATCCGCTAAATCAAACAGCACTTCCAAATCAGGAATTTCTTTTTCTTTCTTTTCATTTAGTTCTGCCATATTCCTATCTCCGTTTATTAATCTGTTCATATGTTTATATGTTCATATGTTAGCTTGAGTATAGCACATAAAAAAGTAATTGTCAATACAATTAAAAAAATTATTTGGTAAATATTTAAATATTTTTCAGAATTTCCTACATTATATATGCAATTATATCCTGAAAAATATTGCAAGATTTTAATTCTGTATTGCAATTATGACAGCAGTATTATTTTTTATAAGAATAATTACAAGTATGTAATCTCGCTTAGTCATAATAAGAATAAACTTGATTTCATTCATATAATTTGAGTACATTTTAGATAAAAATATGTTACAATTCCAAATATGCGTTGACTTTACTACAATTTTGTAGTATCATTTTCTGTATAGGAATGTTAGTGTTACCTTGTTGTAATGCTGCAAAATGTGTGTTTTAAGAAAATGTAATATATTTGTGGATATACTATTATCAGTTGAGTAATATGGCAGATACTCATTTTTACAGCAATCAATGTTGCTGTTTTTTGGCACGCACTTTTATTTAGATTTAGATTATGTAAACTCACATATTCGTTATTGTGAATGTACAGTATATGGAATTGGAGTGTAACGGTTTGGAAAAGTTTGTAGTAAACGGCGGTAAGCCGCTTTTTGGTGAAGTAAATATCAGCGGTGCAAAAAACGCCGCAGTAGCAATTATCCCGGCAGTAATCCTTTGTGACGAGCCTTGTCAGATTGAAAATATACCTAACATCAGCGATGTTTCACTTATCAGCAGAATTCTTCAGCAGATGGGTGCACAGGTAAGAAGAATTAATAAATCATCACTTTATATAGACCCGACACATATTTCAACTCACTCTGCAACAACAGAACTTGTAAGAGGTATGAGAGCATCTTATTACCTTCTCGGTGCTCTTCTTGGCAGATGCGGTAAAGCTCAGGTTGCTTTACCGGGTGGTTGTAACTTCGGTGTTCGTCCGATTGATCAGCATTTAAAAGGCTTTGAAGCTATGGGCGCAGTAACACAGCTTGTTGACGGCGCAATTATTGAGGCAGATGCTGATAATCTTCACGGTGAGCATATTTACCTTGATGTAGTATCTGTAGGCGCTACAATGAATATTATGCTTGCGGCATCTAAAGCCGAGGGTATGACTATCATTGAAAATGCCGCAAGAGAACCGCATATTGTTGACCTTGCTAACTTTCTTAATTCAATGGGCGCAGATGTAAGAGGCGCAGGTACAGATGTTATTAAAATCCGTGGCGTAAAATATCTCCACGGCATAACATATTCGATTATTCCGGATCAGATTGAGGCAGGCACATATATGTGTGCGGCAGCTGCTACAAGAGGTTGCATTACAGTAAATAACATTACTCCAAAGCACCTTGAATCAATTACAGCTAAACTCCGTGAAATGGGTGTTGTAATTACCGAATACGATGAGGCTATAAAAATTGACGCTACAAAGAATCCTTTAAAGCGTTGTAATATTAAGACTATGCCGCATCCCGGTTTCCCTACTGACTGTCAGCCGCAATTTGCCGCACTTCTTGTAAGTGTACCGGGTACAAGCATTATAAATGAAAATGTATGGGATAACCGTTATCAGTATGTAAGTGAGCTTGTTAGAATGGGTGCACACATTTCTGTTGAGGGCAGACTTGCAATTATTGAGGGCGGATCTCCGCTTACAGCAGCTCCTGTAAAAGCTACCGATCTAAGAGCCGGTGCAGCAATGATTATTGCGGCACTTGAAATTAACGGTGTTACTGAAATTTCAAGTATCCAGTACATTGAGCGTGGCTATGAAGATGTAATTGAAAAATTTAGGGCATTGGGTGCTGACATCAAAAAAGTTTATTATGCAGGCGATAACGAAGATGAACTTCGTGCTTAATTATTAAACATAAAAATTTAACCGCTTGAGTTTTATAGCTCAAGCGGTTTTTTTCATAATAAAATAGATTATTTATCAAAATTAAATACTAATCGTTTGTGTAAATTATGGTTTAGCTGATTGCTTTATCAAGCAATTATAAAAGTTTGGTCAACCTTTTCAAAGGTTGTGGGTGTGGGCAAAGCCCACAAATACTTTCCGTTTACGCAATCTAACGATAGCCAAACAGCTTGCTGTTTGCTCCTGATAAATTGTTATATCGGAAGATTTTTATGGGCGCTGCCCATACCCGCAATTTTTGAAAAAATTGAGTAAACTTTTTTTTGGGAGGATAATTTAGCGTTAGCTAAATTTCAATGCCCGACCGACAATCCGCAAAACCATAACTTTTACGAAAAAATAGGCGGGTACTCTTTGCAAGTATCCGCCTAAAATTTTAAAATTAAATCTCGTTGCCTAACATCTTGCTCCCTCTCTCTTTAAACATCAATATTGCCGATTACTCAATTTTTATAAATCTCAAGATGTCAGGCAGAACGGATTTACATCAGTATGAGGAAATATGAATTTATCAACGCTATGTGCTCCAGTATCTGAAATTTTTTCAGATTATCGGTGTCTTCGTCCCCACCGAGCGCTAATAAAGGCATATAACCAAAACACTCTATATAAAACAAATTTCCATGTTCGTTAACAGCTTTATAATACTGATTCAAAGAAAAAAATTCGTTTAAAAAGCTCTTATCTGCAAGTCTTTTTAAAAAGAAATCAAAATCTTTGAGCATCAGTTCACATTTTCCGTAGCGAAAATACATTATACTTATATACTCGCCGCTTTCCAAGGTAATTATGTCACCAAATGCAGTTACAAAAATGGGAACTGCGTCTTTATACGGAAAGTATGTATTATCAATTATACTTTGATAATCATCGGGATTAATCACTTTAATATATCCGTTCATAAAAGTGCCTAATCCGTAATTTTGCCAAATTTTAAGCAAAGTTTCAGGAATTTTATTCTTGAATTTGTTAATAACATTGTCATTAACTTTTGCATATGATTGAAAATCCTGTAATGCAACTGTATTCAAGAGTATTTCTCCCTTTTTATTTTATACAAACCTCCGTACCGTTGCACAGCACCGCTTTACTTCACACATCATATCGCAGATGTATGAAGTAGCTGTGAAGTGCCATAATCAAAACCGCTAAATACAAAACTTCTAAATGTACTTGTTTTTCCTTTATTTACGTATTTTATTATAGCACAAGGATTTTCATTTGTTACAGTTTGGGCAAAAACGCATTAAAAAAAGTCAAAAGTGATGTTTTTTATATGACAAATTAAAAATTATGTTGTATAATATCTTCTAAAGGGGGAATTTCGGTGCTTAATATTCTGCTTTGTGATGATGATAAATCAATACTCGAAAAAGTACGGTCACTTATAAGTAATCTTCAAAAAAACTATAAAATAGAATTTAATATAGATATGCGTACCTGCGGTGATTTTATATTTAAAGAAAAACATTCTTACGACATCGCTATAGTCGATGTTCAAATGCCTGCCGTAAACGGACTTGAGGTATCGGAAAGATTAAAACAATTAAACCCCGACATTATTATTATGATTCTTACCTCATATCCGGCTTACCTTGACAGTGCAATGAAAATTCAGGTTTTCAGATATCTTTCAAAGCCGATTGACACTGAAAGGTTTAACAGAAATTTTCTTGAAGCCGTTGACTATTACAAGAAAATCAGTAAAAGTATTATAATAGAAAAATATGACGAAATTTTCACCGTAAAAACAAGGGATATTCTCTATATTGAAAACAGAAAACACGGTTCACTTATCGTTACTAAATACAAATCATACGAAACCAATAAGAAACCTGCCGAATGGTACGAAATAATCAATCAGCCTAACTGCTTTGTCCAATCGCATAAAAGCTATATCGTAAACTTACAGAATGTAATTAACTTTGATAAAAGTTCAATTACATTTCAGGGGGCCAATGAGAATCTTATGGAGCATTGCATTTCGCAAAGAAAATACGCAGAATTTAAAAAAGCCTTTTTTGATTTTGCGGGAGGTATTGTATGATAATTTTCAGCTATGCGACGGTAACGGTATTTGAGGCAATCATTTCTTACATATTTATTTCCGGCAAATTTGCTCAGAAAATGAGCAATATGGGTTTATTTTTATGTTTTTCATTGTCTGCTGCACTGCAATTTATAATAAATACGGTAGGTGTGGAATATTCAAATATTGTAGCATTTTTAGCTTGCAATCTGTTGCTGTGTATTTTTTGCTTTAACACAAATGTTTTTCAAGCAATATTTACTTCAATTCTTCTCACATCTATAACTCTCATAACAAAAATGACTCTGCTGTTCCTTGTAATGGTAACTTTTAATATTGATATTAAAGGAATCACTGAGAACGGTATGATATTTTTCTTATTAAGCGGCAGCTCGCAGTTATTTTTCTTCTTTATTGCATACTTTGTATCTAAAATTTCCGTCAAAGAAAATAAAGAAAATTTGAAGCTAAATAAAACAAATATGCTTTTCTTTCTGCCGATGGCGTCAATACTTATAATATGCGGTATGTCATACATTTCGCTTAACTATAAACTTGACGAATTTACATATATTTTGTTTGCGGTAGGCGCTCTGCTTTTAATGTATTCAAATATAGTTGTTTTTCTTGTACACGAAGACGTATTGAAAACTCAATACGAAAACACGGCGCTAAAGCTGCAAAAGCAAAAATCAGAAATTGATACCGAATATTACTCTATTTTGCAAAATCAATATGAAAATTCTAATATTTTAATTCACGATATAAAACGCCACTTGCTTTCAATAAAAGAACTTTCAAACGAAAAAGACTTTGAAAGCATAAACAAATACATTGACAGTCTGTATGAAGATTATCAGATTAAATACTTAAAGAAATACAGCGATAACAAACTTATAAATGCAATCATAAACAGATATGTCAGTGCTTGCAAAGATAAAGAGATTGACTTTTACTGCGATATTCGTGATATAGATTTTTCTTGCATTTCAAATAACGATATAACATCATTACTTGATAATATTCTTGAAAACGCTCTCGAGGCAACGCAAAATGCTGATAACAAAAAAATTGAGCTTACAGTTAAGCAAACGAACACAAACTATATTGTAATCAACATATGGAATTACTGTGCAAGTGCTCCTAATCTTAAGGACGGCAAATTACAGACAACCAAAAGCAATAAATTTATTCACGGCTACGGAATAAAAAGTATAGAACGAATAGCCAAACAATACAACGGTAATGTAAGTCATAATTTTGACCCCGAAAATATGAAATTCACTCTCGCAGTTGTTTTGAAAATTAAATAAAATAATAACACAAAAAAGCGATGACTGATAAAAAAAGTGGTTCATCACGATTTTTTGCGGGATGGTGAACGGACAGAAGGAATAGAAAGATAGCGAATCAAGGTAAAGAAGAAATCATCATCACGGTAACCGTAGCCGATTCGTTTGGATACCGCCGAAAAGTTTGTGTAAAAGTGAATAATAAGCTTCCTTTCAAGCAATAATGGAAATAGAAAAATTAAAGCTTGAAAGGAAGTTTTTTTAATGGCAAAAGCACCGGCAGAAATGATTAGAGAATTTGTAAGGAGCCAGAATTTCACATCAACAGATGAAGTGATAACAGCGATGAAAGATATGTTCAAGGACATTCTTCAGGAGGTTATGGAATGTGAGCTTGCCGATGAACTCGGCTACGAGAAAAGCGAAAGAACGTCGAATGATGAATGTGGCAATAAGTCGAAAAATTACAGAAACGGCTGCTCGAAAAAAACGGTAAAAACGCAGATGGGAGAGCTTGAAATCAAAGTTCCTCAAACACATCCGTAAAGTTTGAGCCTTTCTCTCCTATGTGCTCAATAAAGCCCGTAAGCTGTTCTGCAAGTTCTTGCTTATAATTAGGATTATATTTTCCCTTAATGCCGTACTTATCCATAATTTTATCGGCAATTCTAAGATAATCCTTTTCCTCAAGTCTTACATTTTGGCTCTGTCTTAACCCACTTTCCGCTGTCTTTGACGCACTGTTGTAAATCTTAGCAACGGCAACAACCGGGTTTTTCTCAACTACTTTTTCATAGTCAATACCCTCGGGTAAATCATCTAACCAGTCATTCAGAGTATCGTCAATCGCATATCTTATGTCTGAATTTTTGCCGTCAAAAGTTCCTATATTATCTGTTGCAGATTTCACCTGTGTATTACTGAATGCAATGTATGTTTTTGTAGTTCTTCCAAAGCTGCCTGCATCATTTTTTACAATTACACCGTCATATTTACTTGTTTTAAAATAGTCATCAATAAGTGACTTTGCCTCTTTACTTGCCTCATTCACTTTATTGTGCCATTCTTTTTCCAACTCATCAAGTGCATTGCTTTCTATTGCTTTCTGATATTCATCTTCGGTAATCTTTCCCTGCTCTCGTGCAGTCCAAAGTTTTGAATATTCTGCGTCCTCCTCTGTCTCAGCTTGTTCATATTTTTGCTTATACTCGCTGTCAATGCTACTTATGTAATCTCTTGCTTCTTTGTAACCGTCAATATTCTGTTCGTAAAACCTCACAAGTTCAGCCCTGTTATTTACAGTAAGAGGATTGCGAATATTTGCATACAAAGCCATTTGCTTATTACCACTAAGACCTATGTTATCGCTTGTCGGCTTCATAAATATTCCTGTCGGCATTTCGCTGTCAAACTCACCCGCACCGGTATGCTTAGTATCAAATACTGTAAAATCATTTCCCGTCTGGTGATACACTACAAGAGGCTCACCGTTGCCGTCCACAACCTTGCTTGCGGATTTCGGATTATTTTGCCAATCACCGAACCACCTTACAAACTGCTGGCTTTGGGTAATTTTTTTAATTTTTTTGTTGACATTGCTATCAATTTTGCGTATAATAATGTTGGAACTCGAGTTATTAAGTATACTGGGTAATTGGTACCCTTCATGCTTAATTATACTTTGAGTTCTTTTTTTGTCTAAATAATAAAAACCAACCTGATTATTATTCTCTAAAGCTATTGCTTCTTTTATTAAATCATGAATATTGTTTTTATTAAAGTATGTTGCTACAAGATTGACATCAATTATTTTTTTGTTATATATACCTTCAAAATCTACCGCAATAGGTGCTATTACCTGCTTATTATTTACGGATAAATCAACCAATGCAATAACTCTATGGGTGCTGTACCTGCTCGTTTTATCAGTAAAATCAGGGGCAACAATAACCATAAGCGGATCAGAAATTTTATTATAAATTTGCTTAACAGCATTGAAGCCTAAATTATGATAATTAGTATTTTTATTGTACCGCCCCTCATTTTTCGCCCTCGCTTCTGATACAGCAACAGAATATATATGTTTTTTTGTCATCGCAACAGGCAGCGAATTAAATCCAATATCCTGTAACACCTTTGGGGTTCTGCCCATAATAACAACATCATCTGAATTGTATGTGTTATTCTCTATTTGGTCAACTTTCTCCTCAAAATCATTTTGCATTATATTTTCATCCGCCGAATACACTGGATCACCGCTATTAGCAAATACAACATCTTTCCTGTCAATGTCCGGACGGATGTTTTTTCTTTGCTCTGCATTGTAATCTCTTCTATTACAGGATTTTTTTCAACTGCTTTTTCGTAGTCAATTCCCTGCGGTGTGCTTTCATCATCAAGCCAATCATTAATGGTATCGTCTGTTGCGTACTTTATGTCGGAAATGTTATCATTTTCTTTTATATTGACTTTGTTACCCCCATGTGCTAATATTTTATAGGAAGCTGTACCACTAAGCGTTTCGGACGTTTGCGAGAGGGATTTATTTTCACTTGGCGTAGTGGCAAGGCTTTCTTTATTTTTGCCCGAATACATTGTTTGAACATTTTACTCCGCTTTTGTTGCTGTATTATTTACAATCTTTTCTTCAAGCTCTGCACTTTTAACTTTCATTTTCGCAAGTTCAATTGCGGCAGCTCTGTTCTTTTCGATATCTGTTTTAAACTCTAATTCGCTGTTATCTATCTCAAATCGCCACTTGCCGTCATATCCCTTAAACCAACCCGTTTCCTTACGGATTTTCTCGGAATCTGTACCGTCCTTTTCAAGCTCCATAGCTTTCTCAAGTGCACTCTTGTCCGCAGTTTCTGCTTTCAATCCTCCCATGCTGTATTTGATATCATTGCTACTTTCGCCATTTTTCGTATTGACATTATTTCTGTTTTCGGATATACTGTTAGTGGCACCGAAAGGTATAAAGGCCGTTTTAGAACTCTTAGAAGTTCCAGCGGAGGTTCTTTCGGTGCCTTTTTCTATGTAAATATGATGCACCAAAAATTTATTATTCTGAGGAGATTTTCTCACTGTAATTTTTATATTAGCATTTTTACCATTAATTTTTGTTTCACATACAATATATGCATACTTAATTGAACTGTTATTTCTATGATAATTTTTTTCATCATCTAAAATTAATTTTCCATTTTCAATAAGTTCGGGAATTTTTCGAATTGAAGCTAATTTAGCTAATTTTAAATTCCTACTATAATTAAAATAATTTTTGTTATTAAAAGTTTCTTTAATTCCTTTTTTGTTTATAACAATAACCATTCCACTATCTTTATTAATTACAGTTTTACTTTTCCCACCTTCATCATCGGAAAAGTTTTCTGCATTGAGTGTAGATAATACTTGTTTTTGAACATGCACATAATCATTTATATTTTCAATCTCAAATTTTTTAATCACATCATCACTTATAGAATATTTAATATCAACACCCTTGTCGGTGTTATTTTTCGTATTGACATTTTTAGAATTTTGAGATATACTGTTATTAAAGAATCCATATGTGGAACTACTGAGTAACGGCAATTGGAGCCTATTGACTCTCAGCCACATATGGGTTCTTTTTTTATTTGGTTCAACATACAAAATTTTACTTTTATTTATAAAACCTTGTAAATCAACATCTTTGCCGTAAGCACTTGCTACCTTGATAACATTTAAATTTTTTCCGCCTTTTTCTGTCGGATTTAACTCAAGTGCAACAAGGACAGGATTGTTTTTGCTGTCATATACATCACCAAATAAAACAAGTCTGCCATTAACGGCTTTGTCAAGAAAAGTGTGTAAGTTTTTTAAAAATCATAAAAATGTTAATACCTCAAATCATGTGCTCGTATTTTTCGATACGGGCACTGATTTTTTCATTTGTAGACAGTTGATTTCTGACCATTGCCCAATTTTGAACCTTACTGCCATTCCACTTTTTGTAAAGCTCGGTTGTGCGTAAATAGAGCAATTTAAGTAGTGCGTTTTCATTTGGAAAAGCACCCTTTTTTGTAACTTTTCTGAAACTTGAATTTATGCTTTCAACCGCATTGGTTGTATACATAACCTTACGAACGGCACTGCCATAATCGAAAAGCTGCTCGACATGGTTGAAATTTCGTTTCCACACATCAACTGCTCCGTGATATTGTGACCACTCCTGACAGAACTGCTCAAAGGCTTTTCGAGAGGCTGTAAGGCTCGGTGCTCCGTAAACTTTTTTAAGCAATTGTGTGAATTTTTTGTAGTCCTTGCTTGGCACATATTTAATTGAATTTCGAATTAAATGTACGATACAACGCTGTACAACAACATCTTTAAATATCGCTTTAGCTCAGTCTTCAAGACCGGAAACACCGTCCATACAGATAAACAATACGTCCTCCACACCCCATGTTTTTAATTCATCAAATATTTGCATCCATGTGTGTTTGCTTTCGCTTTCGTTAAGCCACAAGCCTAAAATGTCCTTTTGTCCGTCAATATCATAGCCTAAAATTGTATATACTGCATAATTCTTGCTCTCATACTCTTTTCTGATAGTGACATACATACAATCGACAAACAGAAATGTATACATCCTTTTTAGAGGTCTGTTTTGCCAATCGTTAAGTTCACCAATACGCAATCGGTTATTTGAGACACTGTTTCGTGCGAAATTTCAAAGCCGTATATATCCTCAATCGTTTCGGCAATATCACGCTGGCTCATTCCTATTGCATACATAGCTAATACCTTTTCTTCAATCTCGGATACATCCTTTTGACGCTTCGGTATAAGCTGTGGTTCAAAGCTCGAATCACGGTCACGAGGTACTTTGATAACTACTTCGCCGGCACTCGTTTTGATCTTTTTGTTCGTGTAACCGTTACGACGGTTATCGGTAGACTTTGCACCGTGATCGTTACTTTCATATCCGAGGTGGCTATTCATTTCACCCTGCAACATCGCCTCAAACATCGGTCCGAAATGTCTTTCAATGCGTCCTGCATATTTACAACGCTTTTCGGATGATACTGTTCGATAATTTGCTTTGCGAGGTTCTAGCCCGGTGTGATTTCCTTTTTCTTTGCCATTTTGTTCATTCCTTTTTCCTTCCTTTCATTGTAGCACACTGGCGCGAAATTGAAAAAGTGTGCAAGCTATTTTTTAACTTACACACTTTATTTTATAAGCTCATCCAGGGCGGTAATCTTGAAGTCCTCAGGGTTCTACTCGGTCATAGTTCTATCTCAATCACTCAAATATATATTCATTTGGCTGCACAAATGCAATTAGTGAATAATAAGTTTGATAGTCATTTAGACACCTTGACTTAGACACCTTGACTTTTGGCAAGCAAAAAAGAAAAGCACTGACTATAAAAATCAGTGCTTTTGGCTGGGCTGGCGGGATTCGAACCCACGCATGACGGAGTCAAAGTCCGTTGCCTTACCGCTTGGCGACAGCCCAATATATAATTTTTGTGTAAAATGCTTATTCTGATTCACGCGCTTAAAAAAAGTTTTTGTGCAAATTACCGACAGTGTCTTTTACATTTATATAAGTAAAGCCGCAAAGGCATTGTACCTTGCGGCTTTATGGTGACCCATCGGAGATTCGAACTCCGGACACCTTGATTAAAAGTCAAGTGCTCTGCCAACTGAGCTAATGAGTCAAATGGGGTGGAATGACGGATTCGAACCGTCGGTCTCCAGTGCCACAAACTGGCGCGTTAACCAACTACGCTAATCCCACCATGTGGCGCGGCAAAAGGGACTCGAACCCCTGACCTACTGCTTAGAAGGCAGTTGCTCTATCCAGCTGAGCTATTGCCGCATACTTAACTTAAAAATTTGTTTTTCCCTTAAGTCAGCTTCATTATTATACATCAGCAAACTCCATTTGTCAACACTTTTTTTAATTTTTTATAATTATTTTCCTGTTTTAATTTGATAATGAAGTTAATGATATAGGCATTTTAACACATTGCAGATAATAATGTCAATATCACTTGGTATTAATATCGAAATGTTGTTATCAATTAAGTTATCTTAATCAGTCCCTTTATTATGAACCATTCTTTGCGCTAGTGCAATGTTTCTGTATTCGGGTTCGTGACTTACTTCTCTTATAAGTTTAATAAAAGGAGGAAGTTTGTAAGGCTGATCTTCTGACAGCAATTCTATCTCAAGCGTTGCTCTATCATTCCAAAACGGATATACATCAAGTTCAAAATATTCGTCATCATACACTATGCAATATCTGTCCTTTGAAATAATACCCGTTATACATTCTTTTCTTGAAAGATAATTATTGTATTCGGCTTGTGTCAAATAAGATTCTTTTTCTATCCTTTTTAAATCATTAATCTTGATTTTTACCGTTTTAATATATACTGCATCTTTGCCGTAACCACGTTTCCGTATTCTGAACATTCCTTCCTCGGGAGTGTTTAAATATGCCTGAGTAATCGCAACCTTTCTGCAAGCAGTCATATTATTAAGATAATCAATATCAGGGTATTCTATCAAAAACTTACGCTCAATTTCAAGAGGTTCCGGAACACCGATGAACCCTAATACTTCTTTAAGCAAATTATCGAGCCTTTTATTAAAATCACTGTTATTTGGTATAACTCGCAGGTGTGATGTGCCTGTCCATATAGAAAGTAATTTTTCGTCAAGTTCCTTGGCGAGCTTTACATCTTCTTTTCTGACAGAATTGCAGTTCTTAATGTAAGTGTTTTCATCTGTACAAGCAACACTTTTTAAATGAAATACAGCATCATACGAATTTCTTAATACATCTTCATTTTTATTACTTATTGAAATATATTTTTTAAATTCGGCATCGGTAACATATGCTTTGCTGTCAAGCAATCCTCTGTCAAATAAAATTACAGCCTTTTCCCCATTGTATGCCTTAGCTTTCTCTTCGAGAGAATTTTCTTCTTTTAATTGAGTTTCAAAAAGTTGTTTATGGAACTCATATACACCAAGTTTTTGCGGAGTAATGCCGTTGCTCAATAAATTACTTGCAATTTCTTCTAATATAAAAACTTTTATATTTAACTTTTCAAGTTCATCTTTCAAAAAATTCAAAGCAGTTGTTTTACCGCCACATGGACCGCCTGTCAAAACTATTTTTATTACCTCAGCCATAAATTCACCTCATTTAATTTATTATAACCTTTGAAATATTTATTATTATTCTGTATTTGAAAAAAGGCGATTGCAAAATTAATCTGCAATCGCCTTTTTAATATTACTTACTTCGTTTTTTACCGAAAATTATTGTTCCTGCAAAACCTGCTGCACACAAACCGACAAGCACACCTAAGAAAGTGAGATTATCACCTGTTTTTAAGGTAATAGGCTCAACATACTGTGTTTTATAAACCGTTTTTTCCTGAACAACGGTTTTAACTGTAGGAGTAGGCTGTACAGTTGTCGGTTGCGGTTGTGGCTCTGTTTCTGCTATTTTGTCAAACAAATAAACATAAACAACATCTTCAATTCCGGATACAATTTCAGTCGGTTCAACATCCCACTTACCGTTTTCATAACCGTAATTTGCTGTCATACCTGTTGGAATATTAATTCTTGCAGTACCGTTGACATTCCACTTACCCTCTTTGTCAAGCAAAGTTACATAGTATGAAATATCATTTGCACTCTTATCTTCCCAAGTACCGTTTACTACTTTAAAGGTAATTTTCTTTTGATATTTATCGGGTATTCCGTCAGGTTTCTCTCCGTCGCCTATCTTATCTACTTCCCATATTGCTGTGAAAATATAGGCTACATCGTCTTTGCCTTTCTGCTTATCCCAACCCATAAATACATAAT